>Ga0181593_10001254_pt1 | contig 22799 bp, 18 predicted proteins | sample 071ome_19_FD_133756 | JGI IMG/M metagenome (GOLD analysis project Ga0181593, IMG submission 133756) | Coastal salt marsh microbial communities from the Groves Creek Marsh, Skidaway Island, Georgia - 071413AT metaG (megahit assembly) | ecosystem: Environmental > Aquatic > Marine > Intertidal...
AAAAATTCGATACCCCCACCCATTTGATCGGCAACGCCACGGGATCGCTTAATAATTTTTTCAAAATCAAAAGAAATCTCCCCACATGATATACCCAAATCTTCGGCGTGATGAAGGCTTTGAAACATCTCAGCACTTTTAAGTAGAGCCTTCGATGGAATACAACCCCAGTTTAGACAGGTACCCCCGGCCCGTTCCATCTCAATGACAACCGCCTTTTTCCCCAACTGTCCTGCTCGAATTCCAGCAGCATAACCAGCGGGGCCTCCGCCTAGTATAATCAAATCGTAAGTATCTTCGCTCATAAGAAAAATTTTGATAAAGTTGGTAATTTTCTAACAGGAGAAGCAAGCAGCGTCAATGAAACGAACTACCTTGCCTAAAAGCGAATGAAGGACAAATATTTGTGCTTTGAGTAAACTTGTGAAAAAAAATAAATTAGAAAAATATTCTGAAGAAATAAGGAAAAATCTGGACAATTGTTTAACAGTAATTAATTCAGTTTCTTCTCCGATTTATAGTGGCAAAGTTCGAGAGTGCTATGAACTTGATGAAAAATTCGCCCTTGTTACTACCGATCGTCAGTCGGCTTTTGACCGAGTATTAGCAAGTGTGCCCTTTAAGGGCCAAGTTTTGAATATGATTAGTGCTTGGTGGTTTGAGAAGACAGGGCATATCATGAAAAATCACTTAATTGAAGTGCCTGACCCGAATATTTCTGTTGTTGAAAAATGTGCTCCGTTCCCGGTTGAGTTTGTTGTCCGTGGTTACATCACGGGATCATCGAACACATCTTTATGGACTAATTACGCTGCCGGAAGAAGAAATTACTGCGGAATAAATTTTCCTGATGGATTGGTTAAAAATCAGAAATTAGAAAATATTGTCATTACGCCTACAACCAAAGCTGAAATTGGAGATGTGCCCATCTCTCCGGAAGAAATTATTTCGCAGAATCTTATGAATGAGTCTCAATGGGAATATTGCTCTCGGAAAGCTATTGAATTATTTTCATTTGGGCAAAAAGTATCACAAGAAAAAGGTTATATTTTAGTGGATACTAAGTATGAGATGGGAATATCATCGACTGGAGAAATTGTGTTAATTGATGAAGTGCATAGCCCCGATTCAAGTCGTTTTTGGGAATTTTCTACTTATGAAGAAAGATTCGCAAAAGGGGAAGAACCTGAAAATATAGACAAAGAATTTTTACGTCTCTGGTTTAAGAAAAATTGTGATCCGTATAATGACAGAGAATTACCCCAGGCACCATCCGAGTTGGTCGTGGAGTTGTCACTTCGTTACATTCAGGTTTACGAGAAAATGACAGGATCTTCTTTTGATTTCCCTCATTCAAATAGGGAAGTAGGGTTGAGAGTTTCAAATGCACTTGAAATTCTATTAATGTAGAAAGCGATAATTCAGGCCAATGTATATTTTATCAAAATGAAAAAATACTGTACAAAAGTAATTGAGACCAACAAATTGAAACTTAAGGGAGAGGACATTTCCGCAACCATTGCAAAGGTATTGGAAGATGAGTTAAACGAGATGGCTGGTAAGGATTGGCAGTTATTTTCTATAACCCCAAGTCTATTAACAGAGGGTGCAGTCAGGAAGTTGATCTTGTGTTTTGAAAAAAATGACTAAAATTTCTCAAAAGAAGTTATGCGATCTAAATTACATATAAAGAATATTTCAAAATCATTTTCCGTGGCCAAATTAAATTCTTCTGATTGACCTCCATAATAGAATTCCATGATATTCGAAAACTTTACCCTTCGTTTTTCCCAGGAAATATTATTGTGCTCAGCTTTCGCGACTAAAGGCATCCTGTATTTATTTTGCATAATCCATGAATTCAATTCTAGATCTGACCCTAGGTTTTGATAAAGGTTTGCTTTTGCATTAAGAACATTTTTATGAGCTTTCTCACGAACTTCGGATTCCCGGACAGAAGATATTTTCTTCATCCGGTCAATTTCATTAAAATATTGATCGTCAGGATTCCATGTCTCTTTTTGGCAGCTTATTCCGAGGAACAGATATAAGGTAAAGAGCACGATGATAACTGAATTACAAAATCGAAATACAAATGAGTCCAATCGCTTGTCATTCATAAAATTACTGCCGAACATTCTTACAATTATAAGTCTATGTTGTGGAATGACTGCAATAAAATACGCACTAGACTCTCATTGGGAAAATGCGTTGTTGGCTATCATTGTGGCTGCTTGTTTTGATGTATTAGATGGGGCTACTGCAAGGCTTTTGAAAGCAACATCAAGGTTTGGTGCGGAATTAGATAGCTTGGCAGATGCGGTAAATTTCGGTGTGATTCCTTCTGTAATTATCTATTTTTGGCTCAAAGATACAACCGGAACTGATTTTGATTCATACTTTTTAGGTTGGACTTGGGTGGCTTGCACACTTTTCACCGCATGTTGTTTATTAAGACTGGCAAGGTTTAATATAATGGACCAGTCATCTGACAACAGAGAATCAGCCAATAGCTTCTTTGTAGGTGTTCCTTCACCTGCAGGTGCCGGAATTATGCTTATTCCTATCGTTATTACTTTAGTTGGTAATAGGTTGAGCCTACCAACTAAAATCGACAACACAGTGATGGTTCTTATTGCAACTGTATGGATTGCGGTAGTTTCCATACTGTTGATATCAAATATTCGAACCATTTCATTTAAGAAATTTAGATTTAAGATACGCAAGAAAAGTGCGACCCTCATTTTAGTGTTTACCATTCTTATTATTACCACGCTAATTAAAGAGTTTTGGGTAACAATATTTGTTCTCCAATCAGTCTATGTGATCTCCTTACCAATATGTGGATTAATTCTTAAAGGAGATAAGGTTACGGATGAATAAATTTAAAAAATTTGTATCCTTCGAGAGCTTTGGCTTTGACCAACCTATTCTTGTGGAGACAAAATTGATAGTAAACAAGGTAAGATTCCGCAATCATTCCTGAAAGAGATTCAATTTCTGTTAAGTTAAATTTTGCAGCATAAAATTCAGAGTTATTTTTTAATTCAGAATAACGCTTAATTTTTAATCTCAGAATCCTTGCCAAGTGAAAAATTGCATTCAAAGAATGCCTGAGACATTCTTTATTTTTCGAATCGAACATTTGCTTGGCAAGCAGGTAAAAGGCCATACCTTTTGCCTCAGGCTTTGATAAACAAGTTTTCAAAATTACATCCGCTTTTTTTCTACCTTCAATTTTGAGACTTAATTGATAAAATTCCAAAAAATATTTTTCATAATTAAAACCTGCTTCAAAACAATCCTTCATTAGGTTTAAGGCCTTCCTTTCATTTCCCTGCCTCAATTCAAGAAATGATAAAAGCAACTTCGCATGCGAGTTTGTCGATTCTAAGGACAATACTTTTGAGAGAAGGGTGCGAATATATTGAATAGTATCTGTAACTTCTTGCCCCTCAAAATCATCTCTGCAAAGAAAGAAAAAATCTGCCGCTTGAACAAGGCAATCCGCATCATCATTCATTAGATCTACGACCAGCTCAAAATATTTTTTGGCATCTTCTATCAACCCATGCTTGAATTTGATTACAGCAATTTCAAGATAAAGTTGAGGGCAAGCTGAGTTTGTCGAAATGAGTTGCTCGATGCTGAAAAGTTTAAGTTTAGTATTCCCGTATATTGAAGAAATCTTTAAAGCGAGATGCAGAGTTTCAACATCTTCTGGTGCAAATTTTAAAGCATCCTTTACAGTTTCCTCGGCACCTTTTTCCTTGGGGAACTCTTCGAGCTGAATTAAGGCTTTTAAGTTTAAAAGTCTTGAATTCTTTAAACCATTGGATAGGGATTCGTTTACTATACCGAGTGCTTTATCGGGTTCCTTATTCCGATGGTAATATTCGGCTAAAAACACTCGTGCATCAACGAAATGAGGATTTATCTCAATACTTTTTTGAAGATGATGAAGGGCCCTGGCTTCAGTTGACATGTATAGAGAATAATCTTACCGGGATACTTTATTTTTCTGTGATTTTTTTTTGGGGGAGGCTATCTCTTTTTTGGCATTTTCATCCATTAGCAAAAGAGCTATTTGATAATGTGCTTCCGCAAAGTTCTTATTGAATTTTATGGCTTCTTCAAAGTTTTTTAGGGCCATGCTGTATTCTTTGTTGGTTACCTGCAGGATACCAAGTTTATAATAGGCTTTTGAAAAATTATTATCAATTTGTATGGCTTTTTCCAAGTGATGCCTTGCTTTCAGAATTTCTGGTTCTTGTGTAATAGAACCGTCTGATTTTAATTTTTCGCCTTTGGAAAGTAATTTTGCGAACCAATAGTGACATTCGGCAAGTTCCGGATTTATTTCAAGTGCAGTTTCATAGTTTCTGTATGCTTGAGAATATTCCGACGGGTTTGTTAAAATCTTACCCAAGTGGAAATATGCGAGTACGAAATTTTGATCTAAATCAGTCGCCTTTTGAAAATGAAGCTTAGCTTCATTAAAATCTCCATGATTTACAGTGTGATTACCTAACTCGAAATAGGCTAGGGCGTATTCCGGATTAATTTCCAATGCTTTGTAAAAATGCTTCTTTGCGAGAGAGGGGTCCTCATCACTCCTCATGATCATAGCTGTGTAATAATGAGATTCCGCGTGGTTTGCATTAATCTTAATGGAAGTTTTGAAGTGAGAAAGTGCACCCTCTTCATTACCCTCTAAATATAGCATCACACCCAACCGAAAATGTGCTAGTTGGTTTTTGTCATAATAATCTATCGATAGTTGGAAATGCTTTTTAGCCTCTTTTTTCTTATTAGTGTGTTCCAAAACATGAGCATAGAGAAAGTGTGCCTTGGAATATTCGGCATTGAGAGAAAGTGCCTTTTTAAGAATGCTTTCTGCTTTTTTGTGAAGGCTTTTCTGAACATAAATTCTGCTCAGGTTATAGAGTGATTTGTAATGCTCAGGGTTAATTTCGAGAACTTTTTTGAAATGCGTTTCCGCCTCTTCTAGGTTTTGCTGATCAATGAGAGTGCCTTCTTTGTCGGTAGCTTTTCCTCCAAGATGAAGCTTCGCTAAATAATAATTGGCCTCTAAAAAAGTTTCATCAATATCAAGTGCGGTTTCGTAATTTTTCTTAGCGTCTTCGAAATCGTCAGGACTGGTAAGTAGTTTTGCTTTATTGAAATAAGCACGGGCAAAGTTTTGATCTATTTCTGTAACTTTATCAAAATTGTTTTTTGCCTCTTCAATATCGTCAAGTTTGATGAGTAACAATCCGTAATTAAAATACGATTTGGCGAAATTCGGATTGATTTCCAACGAATTGAGAAAGTGATTTCTAGATGATTCCAAATCATCATTTAACATTAACATAATCGCCAATTCGCATTGTGCCTCTGCAAAATCTTCCCTCAAGTTTACCGCTTTTTGAAAATGATCCAGAGCCCCATCGGAATCCCCATCTTTTTTTAATAATAGACCGAGCTCATAGTATGCATCTGCATAATTTGCATCCAATTCAATGGCTTTTTGGAGATGTTGTTTGGCATCCATGAAAACTTATTTGGTTGTCATCACCCAAACGCCATCCCAGTCCCCCTTGGGAGGATTCTTTTTCATGTGATCGCAGCGATCAAGATATAGCTGGGCAGCTTTGTCATTGGGATTATTTTTTTTCACATCTTTGAAAAGTTTGATTGCTTGATCCCACTTTCCTTCATTCCAGGATCTGTACCCGTCATTGAAAAGTCCCAATCCTTCTACCAAATTAGGATAACTGTCATTGTCGTGAAAATCTAGAACTTCATACACTCCTACAGGTTCAGTCTTCCCTTTCACAATTACATAATCAACTTGTCGGGTCCGGTAAGTTGCTTTTACGGCGTTATGGGTAAACTCACTAATTAAAATGTGGGCACCGTATTGTTTGCATGCACTTTCAATTCTGGCTGCTAGGTTAACCCCATCTCCAATAACTGTGTAGTCCATTCTTTTGGGTGAGCCAATATTTCCTGAGACAATGGAGTCTGTATTTATGCCCATACCATGATCAATGGGCATCTTTCCTTCGGTGGCCCTTTTGTCATTAAAAGTATTTAAGTCGGTCATCATGCGAATTGCAGCTCTCACGGCCCTGTCAGGATCGTCGTCGTGAGGGACTGGTGTGCCAAATATACACATCATGGCATCGCCGATGAATTTATCGAGCATGCCGCCTTCATCCGTTATACAATCAACCATGATTGTAAAATATTCGTTGAGCAGTTTAACTGTTCCTTGAGCACCCAATTCTTCAGTAATTGTAGTAAAGCTTCGCACATCCGAAAATAATACCGTGCCAATACTTTGCTTACCGCCCATAATATCATCGCTGTCACCTGCGTTCATCAGTTGGTCAGCCAGTTCAGGGTCCATATATCGAGACATCGTCGATTTCATTCTCTTTTCCGAGCTTATATCCTCGATCATCAGCATCGTTCCCAAGTTTTCCTTTTTCTGGCCTAAAAGGGGTAGCAAGGATACATTAACTGATAGTTTTTCTCCCTCTAAGGCAATTTCCGCATCCAGGAAATCTTCATCCTCTGTTACATCTTCGAGCTTGTTAATGAGCCACTCATTACGTTCCCCCAAGATTTCCTTTATGGGTTGCTCCAAAATTTCAGCTAGAATTGGCACTTGAAGAATTCTTAATCCGGCCGTGTTGCATGTTTTGACAATTCCATTTTCATCAATTGTAAGAACCGCATCATGCATACTTGACAGGATACTTTCGGAGTAATTTTTCTGATTTTGAACATCATCGAACAGCTTTGCATTTTCAATGCCCATGGATATCTGAGATGTAAATGCGGCTAATCTCTTTTCATCTTCAGCGTTAAAGGAACCTCCTCTTTTATTGAGAACCTGACTTACACCGATTGTTTTACCTTCCTTGTTAAACACAGGCATGCAAAGGATCGATCTGGTGAAAAATCCAGTTTGCTTATCAAAGCTCGGATTAAAGCGAAGATCTGCATAGGCATGGGGTATATTGACGGGTTTTGCCGAAGTGAAAACGGTACCAGCAATACCCAGGTGATTGGGGAATTTAATAATGGATTTCTCGTCTAGTCCCTCTCCAACTTCCGTGTACAATTCGTTCGTTTTCTCATCATTAATAAAAAGAGTAGCTCGCTCACAATCCAGCATTGTGGAAATTGTCGTGATAATTTTTTGAAGAAGGGGAGTGAGTTCAAGCTCCGATGAAACTTGAGAAACAACATCCAGGAATTCCAATTCCTGTTTTCTTGCCGCTTCAATCTGTTCAACAATAATATTTCCTTGAATTGCAATGGCTGCCTGCTCAGTCATTGCTTCGAGCAAGTCCAGGTCTTCTTGTTCGAATTCGCCATCTATTTTGTTAAGAATCTGGGATACACCAATTTCTTCCCCGGCAATTGTACGTAGTGGTGCACAAAGAATGCTCTTCGTTCTAAAACCTGTTCTAACATCTACAGCCTTATTAAATCTTTCATCTTTATAAGCATCGTGGATGATAACACCCTGGTTTTTCGAGAATACCCATCCAGCAACACCTTTAGTATTTAGAATTCGAATTTCCCGCCTAAAGTTGCCCTGTGCAATTCGCGAATATAATTCACCCGTAGAAGCATCATTAAGAAAAATAGTTCCTCTTTCCGCCCCAATGGTTGATGTTGTTATTTTAACAAGGGTTTCGAGTGCTTCATCCAGTGATTTTGTTTTAGCCAAGTCTGTGGTGACCTGGAGCAACATATCGGAGAATCGCTCCGTTCGTTTGGATTTAGCATTTTTGAAAGTTTTGTTTTTGTTATCCTCTTTAGTCATTTTCTAGTCTTGCTCGAAGTTCGATAATAGTTTTTTGCAAATGATCAATTTCTTTAGTGTACGCTTTTGCCTCTTTTTGAAGATTATACTCGTAGAGTTTCCCTTTTTCATCAAGCTCTGTTCTTAGAGAGCCGACCATTCTTTTAAAATGGCTGATTTCATTATTTTGGGAGGCGGTAGCAGTTTGAATGTCACTTTGCTTGCGATTTTCACTCTGTTCGATGTATTCCCTTAATGAAGAGATGGTTTGCCTGAGGGTATTGATTTCCCTCGATGTCAGAGAGTGAACTCTTTGCACCTCGTCTTTGGTATTATTTTGAGTATTTTCAATTTTATCCCGTAATTCGACAATAGTTTTTCTTAGGCTATCATTTTCAGAATTACTTTTCGCAACTGCATCTTGAACTGCGACACTTTTTTCGAGGGAGGCTTTTTCAAGGTTTTCCCTTAACTCTGTTAGATTTTTTTTCAGTTGATTAATTTCGCTACTATAATTCGCAGAAATTTTTATTTCCAAGTCATCCTTATCATTAACTAACCGTTCGCACTTTTCTCTAGTCTCAAACAGGGAATTCTGTAGCGATTTAATTTCCATAATAAATTTATTGGAAATTTCATGCTCTATATCCTCTTTTGATATAATCGACTTTTCAAGTTCCGTCCTTATATCTTCGATGGTTTTCTTGTAAGATCTTATTTCAGATTCTTTTTTGGCGGCTAATCGTTGCTCTTTATCGGATGCATTGGCTTCAGCCCGTTCGAGTTTTTCGCGTAGATTTTCAATAGAGGCTTTCAGTTGAGTAACTTCGAGTTGATAGCTAGAAACTGCCTCCTGTATTTTCCTGTCTTTTTCATTTTGAGAGTTGTCCAGTTCTTCCCTCAATTTTGATATGGTGGATTTTAAAGATGTTATCTCAGTTTGGTATTTGAGCTCTGCCCGTTGAACCTTTTCTTCGGAATTTACTTTTTCTGAGTCAAATTTTTCTCTTACTGAAAAAAGGGTTTTTTTAAGTTGAATAATTTCCTGATTAGACTGTGCGAATGACTTTTCGACGGCAGCTTCCTTCTCCAAGTCTTTTTCTTCAAGGTTTTGTCTTAATTCAGCAATTGAATCCTTAAATTGCTGAAGTCGTTGATTTCCTTCAGCTGTAATTTTCTGAATTCTATCATCAGACTTACTTTGTTGCTGCTCAAGTCTTTCTCTGAGCATCCCTAGTGATTTTTTTAATTGATTGATTTCGTTGTAGGATTTTGCCTCAGTTTTTTGAACCGCTACATCTTTTTCGTTTTTTGCTTGTTCGAGTTCCTCCCGAATTTCTGAAATGGTTAACTTGAGCGCATGGATTTCCATCTCATGGGAGGCTTTAGCTTTTTGTATTGATGCGTCTTTTCTGCTATGAATGTCTTCGATATTAATTCGAAGTGAATGGATCGTTTGCTTGAGTTGTTTTTTTTCAGCTTCGATTCCTGTTATTACCTGCTGAATCTCATCTTCCTTTTCAATTTTCGCTTGTTCAAGGTTTTGCCTAAGTTCAGCGATTCCAGTCTGAAGGTTTTTAATTTCTGAGTTTCTGGAGGCAGTCGCTTTTTGGATACGCTGGGTTTCCTCATTTTTTACTCTTTCAAGCTTACTTCGAGTGTTTACGAGAGAAGTTTTTAAACTTTTTATTTCAGTTGCATTTTCACGGCGTGCCTGCTGCACCGCATCTTGTTTTTTCGACTCTTCTTTATCAAGTTCTAGACGTAAGGACTCGATGTTTTTCTTAAGTTCTTCAATTTCGATCCTACTGATTCGTTCTGCTTTTTGAGCCTTTTCATCTGCTTTATTTTTTAAAAAATCTATATTCTGTCTAGCCTGCGAGAGAGATTGTTGCAGTTGTAGAATTTCGTTTGCCTTCTCTGACTTAACAGACTGTAGTTCGTCTTGTTTTCTGCTTTCATTTTTTTCCAATTCATCACGGAGCTCTGAAACTAGTTTTTGAAGAGAAATAACTTCTTTCTGATACGAAGCATGAACTTTTTGGACTGCGTCCGCACTTTGTGCGTTCGAATTGGTTAACTTTTCCCGCAAGTCGATTGAAGATTTTCGAAGTTGTGCGATCTCTGAGCTATATTGACTCTCAATCTTTTGAGTAACATCTGCTTTTTCAATCTTCGCGGATTCTAGATTCTCTCGTAATCCGGAGATATTGAGCTTCAGTTGTTCAATCTCTTGGAGGCTCCTTTGGTTTCTGGCTTGGGACTCTTCAGAAAACTTGATTTCCTGGAGTTCCAACTGGTTCCTCAGTTGATTTATAATTAACTTGGTTTGATTTTGCTCGTTAGCGAAATTTCTCTTTATCTTTTGATTTTCCGCATCGTGGTCATGCTTTATTGTTTCGAGAGATTTTCTCAGTGAATGAATTGTATTTTGGAACTGTTTTTTCTCTTGCTCATGCAACTGAATGAGAACCTGAGATTGATCCTCATGTTCTGATTGTTTCTTTTCAAGTTCCAGTCTAAGTACATTCAGTGTTTGCTTAAGAAACTTATTCTCCGCTTCTAATAAATCTAGACTGCCGGGTATGGGGTGAGGCATGTATGGTAAATATTAATTTCTCTGGCCCTATTGTAAACCTTTTACTTGACAGGATTGTGCTTGCCAAAATTTCGTTCTACAATTTGTCTAAAGGGGTTTCCGATGAGTAAAAGCTTTTATTTTCTTGGGTTTATTCCAATTTTTCTAATTTTATTCACTTCATGTGATAAGCTAGATAAAGTGGAGGAGTCCAATAATTCTGAATTTATAGTCAATTCAGCTAATGTTAGTGAATTTGACGACCTCTTACTGTCTTCTCATGGTGACGAACTTTCAAAGTTTTTGTCAGAAGAAGATAGCAATGTCACCAATAGCTTTGTTGAATTTCAAGATTCAAATCAGACCGAAATCTTTACCAATTCATCTTCTGAAACATTAATTGTTTCGAAAGATTCGAAAAATAGTGAAGATACCGTACCAAAATCAACTTTGGAAATGACGATCAGAGAATTGGAAAATTCAAGTTATTCTCATCAACAGGGACTAGAGAAAATTAGAGAGTTGTCTCTTGAAAAGGATCAAAAAATCTCATTGTTAGAATTAGAAAATGCTTCGTTACTTGATAAAATTAAAAATTTAGAAGCTCAACTTTCCTTAGGATCAAAACAACTCGTTAGAGTTAATAATGATGATTTGCAGGCTGCAACCGAGTTGGATTTTGCGATCAATGATTTGAAAACAAGCTATGAAGCAAATTCCAAGGAGGTAAGTTTTTTGAAAGAACAAAACCTTTTAATTTCTGATAAACTGGAAGGCCTTGAAAAAGAAGAAAAACTAGAAATTGAATTTGTTGCTCAAGTTGAAGGAAAAGATTCTAATTCGACCTTAGACATTCTCAAAGAAATCCCACCTGAGGAATTGATTATTCCCATAACATCAAATTGTACCTTGAGTTTTGATGCGGTTGTAACCAGTTTGAACGGCAAGAGTAAAGAGGCTTTTTACACAGAATTCTTTATAATTAGGAAAGATTTAAATACTCTCATGGTTGAAAATGGTATACTACTGAGTGATTTTGCTGAAGTTACATCTTACGGCGAATTATGGGCAAGGGCACGTAAAAATCCTTTTCTTTTCCCAAATATTCTTAAGCAGATTAGAGATATACTTTTGGAAGAGGTAAGTCGCAACAATGGTGTTCGCATAAGAACCGATATCAATGGTTCAGCTACAGTTCAAAATTTGGACAAAGCAGAATATTATGTAGTGGGGACTGCATCACTTGGCAAGGTCGGTGTAACTTGGAGCGTTCCAGTTGATCTTGATGAAGGCATGAACAAACTTTCTCTAACTCTAGGAAACTCAAGTTGGAGCTTTTAATCAAATAATCCAGAAATTATGACAAATGAACAAAAGACAGATGGCAAATCTTTAAGATTGTCCACTCAACAAAGCATATCGATTCTACTGTCATTCGCCAAAGACAAAGTAGTAGAGCAAATACAATGTGTATGGTTCATTATTCTATATTTGATAGTTTTTCAGGTGTTGGTTCTTGGTCTTCCCATCGTTTATTCCCTTATGATTGCTGTGGGGATCATGATTGTTATTGTTGGATTGGCATTTTTTATGGAAGGTTTGCGACTGGGTCTTATGCCACTCGGTGAGACTCTCGGATCAAGCCTCCCCCGTAAAAAGATTCTCGGTATACCCTGTTTGCCGACCAGCTTAGCTTTTGGGTTCATATTGGGTGCTTTTGCTACTTTTGCGGAGCCTGCGATTGGAGTATTAAGGGCAGCGGGTTCTGGGGTTGATCCCACTGCCGCACCTTTACTATGGACGATTCTCAATACAGGGGCAGGTATGCTTGTTAATTGCGTAGGAGTTGGAGTTGGCATTGCAGTCTTACTTGGCGTTCTCCGTTTCTACAAAGGATGGTCACTCAAACCTTTTATATATGTAGGAGTGATCGTTTTGTCATGCATCACTCTCTACATGCAATTCTCTGACGATCGTTTAAAGCATGTGCTCGGTTTAGCCTGGGATTGTGGAGCAGTGACAACTGGCCCAGTGACTGTCCCGTTGGTCCTTGCACTGGGAATTGGAGTCTGCCGGATTGTTTCCACAGGGGGGTCAAGCAACACTGGTTTTGGTGTGGTGACTTTAGCTTCCTTATTTCCAATATTAGCTGTGATGTGCTATGCGCTCTATCTTTTCAACGGAGACAATTACTATAAAGCCACTTTGTCCAAGGCGGAATGGCATGTAAATGCCGGAGATTATGGAACCAATTATCCCAAAGATTTTCAAACCTTTGGTGATCTTGTCGCCAAAGAACGACAAGCCGCTTCTCAGGGAGTTGACGAGACTGAGTTGTTTTGGTCGATGTCTGCAGATGAGAGAAAGACAGTCGATGAATACTTAAAAAACAATCAAAAGTTGCCGGAAGGTTATGCTTTAAAAACCAGAATAACAGAAGGCAAAATTGTTCCAACACCCATAACCTCTGGTGAAGAAGATTCTCGTGAAAATGTAGAAGTTCAAGGAGCAAAGACATATGTCGTAAGAGAAGGGTTTAAGGCTCCAGATTCTGTTTGGAATGAAGATGCAGATATAGCTACTGCTTTCACTAATAAATTCGATTTTTTCCCTAACACATTTAAACCGCAAGAAGATAAAAACGGTAACGGGATTCTTGATCCAGGAGAAGACTTCTACAGTATCAATGAGGCTGGAGCCATTGACTACAGTAAAGGAAACGGCCAACTGGACGGACCTGACCAAGATAGAGGAGCTTTAGAGGGAGCTGTATGGGCAATTGTTCCTTTGTGTTCAATACTTCTCCTTGTGCTCATCGGTGGCTTAAGGCAAAAACCAAAATATTTGGATGAACTAATAATCGGAATTTCTTGTGCGGTTATTGGAATGTGCCTTTTCAATCTTGGAATTTCTCTTGGTTTAACACCGTTGGGTGAGCAACTTGGTGGAAATGTTGTTTCAAGTTTTACTTCCATTCAGCCATGGCAAAGCGAAGGATTTGTTGAGCCAATATTCAAATCATCAACGGCCGGTAAATGTCTTGCCATCCTTTTCGGTTTCATTCTCGGATATGGAGCAACACTGGCAGAACCAGCTTTGAATGCACTTGGTTCAACGGTTGAAAAAATTACTGTAGGTGCTTTTAAGAAAAATCTTCTGATGCAGGCTGTTGCTACTGGTGTCGCACTAGGAATTGCTACAGGAGTTGCAAAAATCGCATTTAACCTAGAACTGTGGTATTTATTGATTCCTCCATATGCTATGCTTCTAATCCTAACCTTCATTTCAAGTGAAGACTTTGTTAATTTTGGTTGGGATAGTGCTGGTGTTACCACTGGACCTATAACTGTTCCCCTAGTTTTGGCAATGGGCCTAGGAATTGGGGCAAAGACAGGAGCAATTGATGGATTTGGTGTTCTTTCACTTGCTTCAGTTGGTCCGATCATAACCGTTCTGACAGTTGGTTTACTCGTGAGGAAGAAACCAAATATTACTGAGGATTCAACCGATGAAATGGAGGCAGCATAACATGACTACTTTACAAAACTCAAAATCTGTATCGCTTCTAAATTTAATTCTTCCAAAAGAATCGTTGGTTAAGGTTTCCTCTGCTTTGCAGGAAGCTGGTGCAAAGGGAGTATTTCAAATATCAGCCAGAGGTTCCATTCTTAATGACGGAGGTTTTCTTCAGAAAATGTTTCCACCTCCTGCACCTGAGCAAACTTTGCTGCAGGCGTTAGTTCCAAACAACTTAATTGATAAAGTTATAGATTCAACAGTAACTGCTGGAAACCTAGAAAAGGTAGGAGCTGGAGCTGTCTTCACAATTGCATGTAATGATGCACATACTTCCTCAAAATTTCCAACCAACATTTCAGAAGAGGATTCACATTCGTCTAATGAAAAAGCTGAGATGGAAGCGATATGCTGTATCTGTGAAAAAGGTATCGCAGATGACATTGCAAAAGCAGCCCTACAGAATGGTGCACCTGGCCCCACAGTCACTTTTGGAGAGGGTGGGGGAGTAAGAGACAAGATTCCTCTTCTTAGAATCACCAAGGGGCCTGAAAAGGAATTTGTTTGGTGTGTAGTTGAAAGATCTGAAGCTGACGATGTATTTGCAGAAATGGCTCGGGCTGGAAGAATTACTGAGCCTGGGCGTGGCTTCATGTACTCTATACCTGTTTCTTCGGGATTAATTAATGTGAGTAGTACAATCTCTTCCTCTGCCCATGGAGCTAATATGGAGCAAATTATCTCTGCAATAGATGAAATAAAGGGCGATAAAGATTGGAGAACATCTGCGGATGATTCCAAATCAAAAGCACTCAAAACCACCTATTTAGAAAATCTTGTTGGGCTCTATTGTATAGTGCCGAGAGACCAATATTCCACGGTTTATGATGCAATACTTGAAGCAGGTGCACCTGGCGTGAGTACTAATTTTGGTGTAATGATAGACGCGGAGGATTCTGAAGATGGTCAACATCAAAATGAGGAGTGGGCACTTGTTTATACCTCTGTTGGACCTAGTAATGTGGAGACTATTCGAGATTCGGTTCAGAAAGAGATTGAAAGTTTGGGGATTGATAGATTTGCGTTTTACACTCTTCCTATACCTCGTGCTCTTACCTATCTAGGTGGATAAGACTCAGATCTAACCATATACACTTAATTTTCAGGTTGCTTTTAGTTAATTAAAAAAAGCAAGGCGGACCACTCTCCGAGGCTTTTTTCAACTACTTTGCAGTTAAGTCCATGAGAAGTTAAATCCTTTTGATAAGCTTTGATCACATGTGCTACTTCATAGTTAAGTATACCCGATAAAATCAATGAACTATTTTGGTAGCGAAGTAAATTGATGATCACAGATGAATTGAGTAAAAGTACATCAGCCTGAATGTTGGCTATTACGCATTGATAATGCGAGTTGGTAACTTTGGCTAATTCAATTTGCTTAAATGTGATTGAGTCGGAAAGGCAATTTTTCTTGGAATTTAAAAGTGCATTTTCAATGGCGTCATAATCATTGTCTATACCCAATATTTTTTTGAAACCAAGTTTTGCGGCGGTGATGGCCAGAATACCTGAACCACACCCGATATCAATCAGGCTTGAATTAGGGCTAACCTCCCTTTGAAAGGAGTATTGATCGATCAAAAACTCAAGACATAATCTTGTTGTTTCGTGAGTACCAGTTCCAAAGGCCATTCCCGGGTCGATAGAGATGATTAGGTTGCTACTTTCAACATCAGATATTTCTTTTTCCCAGGATGGAACAAACTTAAAATTTTTGTAATGCCAAGGCTTAAAATGTAGCTTGTATGCTTCCTTCCAATCATCTTCGAGATTCGTTTCGCTAGAAATTGGAAGGTTTTCACCAAGAAGATTTTGTAACTTATTAATTTCTTCAGTTGCTACATTCTTATCAATAAAACTGCCCTGTAATTTTGATTCTTTTGTATTTCGATTTGTAATAATTACCCAGTTTGTCGGCGAAATTTCGTAGAGTATATTCTCAACAATTCTTATCTTAGAACGATCAAGCTTACATTCTACTTTTAGCATGAATTTATAGGCATTATCAGCATTGATAGTTAGGATTCACGGAAAGGTTAGCAATTGTTAAAGGTAAGAGAACGTGTTCTGCTGCATGAATCTTTTGCGTGTAAATTTCCAAAGTATCAGTATCCATTCTCCTTACAGGTGCTTGTGCAATGATAGGCCCATCATCAATTCCAGCGTTAACAAAATGGATCGTACATCCCGAAATTTTAACTCCGTAATTAAATGCCCTTTCGATTGCATTAAGCCCTTTAAAGCTTGGTAGCAAACTTGGGTGTAAATTTATAATTTTACTTGGGAAGATATCAATTAAGTCTGAAGGGATTATTTTCATGAAGCCGGCCAAAACGATTAGGTCGGGAGAAAACATTTTTATCTTTTGGGTCAAATCTTCCATTTCATTAATTTCAAGCTTCCCTCTTTCTTTGGAACAAGAAATTAATGCTGAAGGCACAGAGTATTCTTCAGCAATATCGATTATACCCGCACTGGGAATATTAGAAATAATTCCTACAACTTGAGCATTTCCTAAAAGTAAATTGTTTTGAGCTTCAAGTATTGCCTTAGCATTAGAGCCTTGGCCGGATCCTAGTACAATCACTCTCATTTGGACATATCCTGAGAAATTTTTTCTATAATCGAACTGGTGGATAACCCATCCACCATCTCAACAAATTCGATTACTGCACCAACTTTCTCCAGTACCAACCTTTCTTTGCTGTTTAAAGTATCTAGGGTATAATCAGAAGATTTTACATAGACATCTGGTGAGAGTACGGCGATTTCTTCTGAAATATCTTCTTTGTGGAAAATAAATACGCCATTCACACTGACAAGAGATGCAAGTAAATAAGCTCTATACAACTCGGGTATGATTGGCCTTCCTGAACCTTTAATATTTTTAATACTTTGGTCTGAATTAATTCCCACCCATAAAACATCACCTTTTTGACTGGTTTTTTCTAAGGCCATGGCATGACCAGCATGCAAGATATCAAAACAACCATTTGTTAACACAAACTTTTCGCCTCTTTCCTTAGCTAAACTTCTCGCTTTAAGGGCATGATCGAGCGAGTAGTTTGTGCTATTTTTAGGTAATCTATCAGTCGCTTTCAAAAAATTTCTTTGCTTTACTTAAAAACCCACCATCTTCAGAAAAATTTCCTTCGCCACAAGAATCGGCAAATTTAATTAATATATCTTTTTGTTCTTTTGTGAGCTTGGTTGGTACTTCAATAAAAATCTTAATATATAAGTCTCCTTTTCGAGAAGAATATCGAAGGTTTGGCATTCCATTATTTTTCAGTCTGAATGTTTTGTTTGATTGAGTACCCGCAGGAATTTTAAGGGAGACTTTACCTTCTAGTGTCGGAACTTCAATGGTGCCTCCCAATGCCGCAAGAGCAAAGGGTATTTGTGCATCATGGAATAAGTCATCATCATCCCTTTCAAAAAGTGCATGTTCTTCAATATGCACATCTACATACAAATCTCCTGAGGGTCCACCTCTTGTGCCGGCATCTCCTCTGCCTCTAGAGCAAAGTCGGTTAGCGTTTCCAACTCCGGGGGGTACCTTTACCTTTACTTTACCTTGTTTTCGTACTCTGCCCTCGCCAGAACATTTTTGGCATGGTTTTTCAATCATTACTCCTGTTCCACTACAGGATGGACAAGTTCTCCTTATGCTTATGAAGCCTTGGTTAGATGCTACTTGACCAATTCCTCCGCAAGTAGAGCACATAACCTTACCTGACCCTGACGAGGCACCACTTCCTTCACAGGAAGCACACTCTCCGTGATGGTGGTACTTAATTTCCTTTTCAACGCCTTTGGCTGCCTGTTCCAGTGTAATGGAAACACTTACCCTTAGATCTGAACCACGACTACCTTCTCCAGAACCACCTGAACTCGACCCACCGAAGAAATCATCAAAAATACTACCAAAGCCGCCTCCTCCACCCCCGCCGCCGAAAACATCTTTGAACAGATCAAATGGGTCTACACCCCTCGAAAACCCTCCTCCGCCTTGAAAGGCTTCATGCCCGAATTGGTCGTATTTTTGGCGCTTCTCTTCATCCTTGAGAATTTCAAAAGCAGCAGAAATCTCCTTAAATTTTTCTTCAGCTTCCTTATCGCCAGGATTTTTGTCCGGGTGATATTTTATTGCGAGCTTACGATAAGCTTTCTTAATCTCCTCCTGACTGGCGTTTTTTCCAATTCCTAGTATCTCGTAAAAATCTTTTCCTGCCATCTTTTCTGCTATTTGTCCTCGGTTGTTCCCTTTGAGATGATGACCGATGCAGGACGTAGAAGTTTATCCTTCATCTTGTATCCGATTCGAACGCTTTTTAGTACGATGCCTTCTTCGGTATCTGGACTTGATTCGTAGCTAAGTGCTTCATGGAATTTAGGGTCAAATTCTTTTCCTTCAGGATCTATTAGTTCCAGTCCATACTCCCCTAATGTATTTTTCATTTGTTGGAAAGCCATGGAAACGCCGATGAAGATATTCTTAGCACTTTCATCTTTTTCTGCTTCGGCAATTCCCATCTGGAAGGCATCAATAATCGGTAGCAGATCACTGAATATTTGTGAACGTGTTCTCGTTACTGAATCTTCTCTCTCTTGAATTTGTCTGCGACGTAAGTTCTCCATGTCTGCCATTGCCCGGAGGTATTTATCTTTAAAGTCTTCATCCTGCTTGTACGCCTCAGTAACTTTCTTTTTGATATTCTCAGTCCCTTTAGTTGTGTCTTCTACTGTGTTTTCAACTGAAGTTTCATCTTGTTGAGAGTTTTCATCTCCCTCGGTTAATTCTTTGTCATCCATAGGTATTTCGTTCAAATGTTAATGTACTTTCAATTGGCTGTTGGTATCATGCCTGAAAAATGATCGGTCAGAAGAATGGTTGAATCCTTTAATGCTTTTATCTCACATGAAGATTGGAAAGGAGAGAGTGCAGTGTATCCTGGCTTAAGATTTAAGCCTTCAATATTTATTTCACCTTCCACAGGATTAATGATGCAACAATCAGTTTCAATTTGTTTTACGTGGAATCCTGCGGCTTTAGGGAGATTGATTTTTCTTATCCTGAAATGTTCACTTTCAGCAATGGTGATTATTCCTTGTTCCTTAGATGTGTTGTTGATTTGAGGTTCGTAATCATTGAAATCTATGCACTTAAGCGATTTTTCAATATGAAGATCCCGCGGCTTTCCATCTGCTCCAATTCTACCCCAATCGTAAACACGATAAGTGGTATCTGAGTTTTGTTGAATTTCAAGAATAAGATTTCCGGCATCAATTGCGTGCATCCTTCCGCTCTCTACTAAGACCGAATCGTGCGGTTCTGTTTCTGTCCAGTGACATAGTTTTTCAGCATCATTCCTCTTTAAAGCAGATTCAAAAGAGGATTTGTTCACTTGTTTTTTGAGACCTAAAAAGATCCCCGCCTTAGGATCACTTTCTACAATGTACCAATTTTCGGTTTTCGGTTCTCCATTGAGCAAAGCTGCGACTTCAGCTGGAGGATGGACTTGAAGACTTAGCCTTTCTCGACAATCCAACCATTTGACTAAAATCGGAAATCGATCGTTGGTCTGCCAGTTTGGACCCATTATTGCAAAGGGATCTTTTTGTATCAAATCGCGGATGGTAAAAACTTCTTGGTTTATGCTAGTTTTTGACTCGTTCCCTTCTCTATCGACGAGATTCCATGACTCCCCGAATCTAGTACTAGGGCACAATTCTGCTCCAAACGATTCATTGAATTTATGACCGCCCCAAATCCTTTCTTTGTATATAGGTTCAAACTTGTAAACACTCACAATTTCTATTTTAGTGAAGATGTGTGGATGTGTAAACGATTGATATTAAAAGTTATAGGTATTTTCCCTGATTATGGCTGAAAAGACTTTAAAATTAATGGAACTTTCAGTTTCAAGAAATAGGTGGGCGGGAGTTTTTTTTGTGTTGATAGGTTTACTGCTGTTTTTGAGTTTACTTGATTACAGTCCTGACCTTTTACATAAATCAACTGAGGCTCATGAAATACCTTTTCTTGGTAAAGCTGGTTTATTAGTAGCAAGAGTCGTTTTTGGATGGTTGGGTATCGCAGCTTGGTTGATCCCATGGGTTTTTATTAATCTTGGTGTTAGTAATTTCAAAAAGAAGAATATCAAATTTAAATGGTTTCAGACAGTAGCCATTCTAACCTGTTGCTTTTCGATAGCACTCCTTGCAAATCTTAAGGACCATCATTCTCTTTCAGCTAGTGATGCCTCAATGTTTGATTCTAATCTGTACGAACACGGTGCGGGTGGCTCAGTTGGTGCATATTTTTATTCTGGTCTACCTTTTAGTCATAGTGCGGATCGAGATTTTCCTAATCGTGGTGTTTTTCGTGATTGGCTTGGTCCCCTTGGTACCATTTTACTGAGCTTCTCATTACTGTTAGGAGGTGCTATTTACCACATTCGCTGGCAGTTCAACAAAGGAGTGAAAATTGATTCACTCTTACTTTTACTGAAAAGAACTTTTTTAAAAGAAAGAAAAACCTCAAATCCTAAACCGAATACGAGTCTTGATGAAGTGGAATCAAATGAAATTGAAAACACTCCTGTAAAGAGATCCAGGTTCAAATTTGATTGGTTTTCTGGGAAAGGAGAGGAAGATTTATTGTTTGAGGATGTTTCTCTAAAAAAAGACTCCAAGAAAATCGCCAAAGCAACTGAATTAAAAAAATCCAAAGAGAAGGATCCGACGGATTCCAGTCAAGATGTGCAACAACAATCTTCTGTGCCTGAATCTTTTAGTGAAGAAGCAAAGATTGAAGATTCTAGTGAGAAAGATTCTGTTCCAAATAAGCCAGAAATTCCCGTTGTAACCAATGAAGCTTTACCAACTGAAGACGAAGCAAATTTGGATGGTTTTAAAGTGGTAAGGGCAGCTAAAACAGAAAAAGCTGGAGATTTGTTTCCTGAGCGAAAAGGTGATTATCAATTCCCCACATTAGAACTTCTTATGGATCCGCCTGAGGAAGAGTCCAATGAGGATGAGGATCACATGATAAAAGCTCGTAATCTAAAAGAAACTCTTGCCCAGTTTAAAATAGAAATTGAGCTTGGAGAAGTACATACGGGACCGGTAATAACAAGATACGATGTTCATCCAGCTGCAGGTGTCCGTGTCGAAAAAATTGCCAATTTAGATAAGAATTTGGCAATGGCATTAAAGGCAGATAGTGTCAGAATACTCGCTCCCGTACCCGGTAAAGGTTGTGTTGGGATTGAAGTACCCAATCAAAAGCCAGCTCCTGTCTGTTTGAAAGAAATTCTTCAATCGAAAGCTTGGGCGGAAGCAGGGGCTGAAATTCCAATTGTTTTAGGAAAAGAAGCTAGTGGTCGAGCCCTTGTAGCTGACCTTACCAAAATGCCCCATCTATTAGTAGCAGGTTCAACAGGTTCAGGTAAGACGGTTTGTATTAATGCAATCATTGCATCTCTTTGTTACTATTCCAGTCCTGAAGATGTAAGGTTTATTATGGTGGATCCAAAGATTGTAGAAATGAAAGTCTATAATGATTTACCGCATATGCTCATTCCCGTTGTAACAGAGCCGAAGAAAGTTCCAGGAGCCTTAAAATGGTTGCTGGTGGAAATGGAAAGAAGATACCAAATATTCTCTAAAGTAGGTGTTCGAAATATTGCAGGATTTAATGCCAAAATTTTAAAGGACAAAGAAGAAAAAGAAAAAGCACAGCTTCTTGATGCGGAAATGACTGCCGAAGAAAGAGCAGCACTTTCATCAATAGAGGTTCCCCGTGACGATGATGTGCTCGAGATTCCCGAAAATAAGCTTCCTTATATTGTCTGTATCATTGACGAACTTGCAGACTTAATGATGGTAGCTCAGGCAGATGTTGAAACAGGAATTGCAAGGCTTGCACAACTAGCTAGGGCTGCTGGTATCCATCTAATCATTGCGACACAAAGACCATCTGTAAATGTAATAACCGGAGTGATTAAGGCTAACCTTCCAAGCAGGATCTCCTTCCGTGTTGCTTCCTACAGAGACAGTCAAACGATTTTAGATGGGAAAGGAGCTGAGGCTTTAATTGGAAAAGGCGACATGCTTTTTATTCCACCCGGAAGTTCTACTTTTCTTCGTGCACAGGGAGCTTTTGTAAGTGATGATGAAATCAATGGAATTGTAGAATATCTCAAGGTAAATGGTCCCCCACAAATTATTGAAGAAGTACGGGAGCAAATTGAATCTGCAGGCGAAGAAGATGTACTTGGTGGAGGAGAAGATTCTGATGAAGACCCCATGGTCCGAAAAGCAATTGAAGTTATTCGTACGACAAAAAGAGCATCTACTTCAAATCTGCAGAGAAAGCTAAGTATTGGTTATAATCGAGCGGCCAGAATTATGGATGATCTTGAAGATAGAGGATTGGTCGGGCCCGACTTACCTGGTCAAGGGCGGGAAATTCTAATGGATTTATAAACTCTCCGCTTGCCAAACCATATAAGTTCAATTTCTTAAAGTTATGCCTGTAGGTCAAAAATTAGAAGAAGCTAGAAAAAGAAAAGGAGTATCCGTAAGAGAAGTTTCTGAAAGTACTAAAATTAGAGGAGATTACCTATCAGCAATTGAAACTGGAAATTATGATATAAAACTTCCTGAAGTTTATCTAAGAGGATTCGTAAGACTCTATGCTAAATTTCTTGGTCTAGATCAAGATGCACTAGTTGCCGATTTAGATAATGAACTTGGTAAGGTTAGTGATAAAAATGCCAAAAAATCATTAGGTTCTATCGTTAGTCATGA
>Ga0181593_10001258_pt1 | contig 22727 bp, 19 predicted proteins | sample 071ome_19_FD_133756 | JGI IMG/M metagenome (GOLD analysis project Ga0181593, IMG submission 133756) | Coastal salt marsh microbial communities from the Groves Creek Marsh, Skidaway Island, Georgia - 071413AT metaG (megahit assembly) | ecosystem: Environmental > Aquatic > Marine > Intertidal...
GACGACTGCGGGTCGACTATCTGGACCTCTACTATTGTCATCGCCCCGATCCGGAAACACCCATCGAAGAAACGGTTCGGGCTATGGATACCTTAGTTCAGCAAGGGAAGATTCTATATTGGGGCACCTCCGAATGGAGCGCGGCATCGATCATGGAGGCCCACAGCATCGCTCGCCAATGCCACTTGACCCCGCCCACCATGGAGCAGCCGCAATACAATATGGTTAAGCGACAGCGGGTGGAAACCGAGTATGCTCCCTTGTATCAGTCGATCGGACTGGGAACGACTATCTTTTCGCCCCTGGCCTCAGGCATTCTGACCGGCAAGTACCGAGAAGAAATTCCAAGCGATAGCCGCCTATCGATAGAGCGTCTCGACTTTCTCCGAGAGCGCTGGGAGCGCCTCAAGGAAAACGGCTTCATCCCAGTTCTGGAAACCTTGGAGAGCCTGGCCCGGAAGATCGGAGCTAATCTTCCTCAACTGGCAATCGCTTGGTGTCTGAAGAACCCCAACGTCAGCAGCGTTATCCTCGGTGCCTCCAAGCTGGAACAACTAGAGAACAATCTGGGAACTCTCGATTTTCTCGATAGCCTCGACGACGAACTGATGGACGATATCGAGGTGGCCCTGAGCCCGATTAAGGAGCTCGATGTTTGAAAACCTGATGTGGCGGATTGGGCAAAGGGTTTGCCCGCTCGATACTTCGCCTGATCGTAGGAGCGGTTTTTTGCCCTATGCAAAAATATCGCGGCGTAAAGCCGCTCCTACGAATTGCCACAACTCTCTGTTCAAACAGGCCCTGGCTATCCTTTCGCTGTCCACCTGCCTCACCGGTTGTCTCGATTCCGAGCCTGTGGCAAAGGAGGTCATCAAGCTGCGTCTAGATGCCCCTTCGGCTGGCTGGAACGCCGAGCCCCTTGAGGCGTGGGAGACAAATGATACCCTATTTTGCCTGTTTCAACTTTCACCACCTGATGGCATGGCCGCCCAAGTGATCACAACCATCGAATCCAAGATGCGGCTCCCCGAATCTGAAAAAGCCAAGCAGATCGTGGTTCTCGGCAAGACCTGGAATTGGTCGCCCAGCGAACCCATCGCCTTTCCCGAATCGCGAGAATCCTTTCTAGCCTCTTTACCCGAAAACGCATCCCGGGTTGAAATCGAGCGAAACGAGCCTTAGCTTCCCAATCCAAAATGAGCTCCGCAATAGAAAACAAGGAGATATTCCCAACGACTCCGGACATTCTCTCCGATCGAGACCTTCGCCTAGAGAATGGACAGTCGAACGATGAAGACTTACTGCTAGTGTATCGATGGATGGCCTACAGTCGCTTCGTCGATATGCGTATTCTCGAGCTTTTTCGTCAGGGAAAGATGAAGGGAACCGTCACCTGCTCGGACGGGAACGAGGGCATTGTTGCCCCCCTTGCCCTGATGCTGGACAAGTCCATCGATTGCGTTTCCTGGACTCATCGCGGACTACCGGGTCATCTCGTTTGGAGTGACCATCTCGGCGATCATCTGTGCCAGTACTTGGGGAATTCCGGAAGCCCAACCAAAGGCCGGGAAGGCAATGCCCATCATGGGGACCCGCTGAATCGCAGCTTCCCCATGATCAGCCATCTCGGGAAAATGTGCTCAAATGTGCTGGGTGGAACTGATTCTCAGCGGCGTCAGGGATTGGACGCCGTCGGCGTAACTTTTTTCGGCGATGGCGGATCCAGCACAGGAGAGATTCACGAGAGCCTGAACTTGGCCGCCGTACTGAATTTGCCAATCATCTTCGTTATCGAGAACAACCAGTATGCCTACTCCACGCCAACTAAAGAGCAGTACGCGGGCGATCTCGTGGATCGGGCTGCAGGGTATGGGATCAAAGGCATTTCCCTGGATGTTGCCAATCTAGAAGACAACCTGCCCATTTTCTGGGAAGCCATCGAAGAGACGCGGAGGACCAGCCGGCCCATGCTTATCGAGACCCATTCGCTGCGTCTGCGCGGCCATGCCGGCTATGACACCTGCGACTACATCGATCCCGAAACCGTAAAGAAATGGATACAAGAGGATTGCCTGCCCAATTTTAGAAAACGCCTCGAAGGAAAAGGCTACGGATCTCGATTGGATGAAGAAGATGCCATTCTTAAGGAATTCGTGGATACGACTCTGGCGAAATCGATCGAACTGCCTCCTTGCCAGCCAAAAGGCCTACTCGAGGACGTTTATGCCCCAACAGCAATATCGGTTAACTGGAAGGATGAATCCGACATTGCGGCTCCAACGCTCACCTATGCTCAATCCCTCAATCAAGCCCACCGGAAGATTTTGGAAGAGTCGCCCGAGTCGCTGGTCATGGGACAGGATATAGCCGACTACGGGGGGCCTTTCAAAGTGACCGAGCATCTTCACCGGGACTTCGGTCGAGAACGCGTTGTCAATATGCCAATTTGCGAGTCCGCCATGGTCGGCTATGCAACTGGATTAGCCATTACTGGCCATCGGCCTATCGTGGAATTCCAGTTCGCCGACTTCGCGGTCGATGCCACCACCCAGATTACTCTGAACGCCGGCACCTACCACTTTCGTTCCGGGGCTAAGGTCCCCATGGTGATGCGCTTCCCTTGTGGCGGCGGACTGACGTTTGGTTCTTTCCACTCCCAGGATCTGGAATCGCTTTATCTCCACCTGCCGGGTCTGAAGCTCATCTACCCGAGCACGCCTCAAGATGCCTACGACGCCATGATCGCGGCCTACGAGGATGACAATCCAGTCCTTATTTTCGAGCACAAGAAACTTTATCGACTCTTAAAGGCCCCCGTAAAATTTAATCCGGAATACCAAAAGGTCTGGCAGCCCGCTCTGAGGCGGAAAGGGGATTTCGCCACCGTCGTTACCTACGGGGAAATGACCCTCTGGACCAGCGAAGCTTTGAACTACTTGCAGGAGGAATACGAGCTAGAGTGCGACCTCTTCGACCTCCGAGCCCTTGCGCCGCTAAATCTCGACCGCATTCGGGAATCCGTATCCAAGACTGGGAGACTAGTCGTCGTTCATGAAAGCCGTCGCAACGCCGGTTTCGGAGCCGAGCTCGTCTCCCGTATTACGGAGGAGCAATTCTTCGACCTGGAGGCCCCTCCTCTCCGCATTACCTCCCAAGACATGCCCATTCCATTCGCCCCCGAACTGGAAGCCGACTACCGGCCCAATACGAACAAGATTCTCAATGCCCTGATCGATTGGATCGAAACCGACTAACCGCATGCCGGAAACGAAAAAGACCCTTCTGGATTGGAGTGCCGTTGAACTATTCGCCATGGATGTCGATGGGATTCTCACCGACGGCTGTATTTATCTTTCCTCGGATGGGGCGGAGGCCAAACGGTTTTCCATTGTTGATGGCCTCGGGCTCGTCAGACTGCGACAAGCGGGGATTAAATTGGCTTGGATTTCCGGACGCGAATCCGAAGCCACCAGCCGCCGAGCCGAGGAATTGAAAATCGAATACGTCGTCCAAGGCGAAGAGGACAAGGCCAAAGCCCTGAATGGACTGCTCAAAGAACTGGGGATCGACGCGAAGAGGGCTGTCTACATGGGAGACGATTGCATTGATGCCGAGGTCATGCGCCAGGCGGGGATCGGAGTCACCGTTCCCGAGGCCCAAATCGAAGCGATTCGAGCCGCCGACTATATTACCAATAGCACCGGCGGAAACGGAGCGGTTAGAGAAGTATGCAACCATATCCTGGCGGCGAGTACCCAATAAGGAAAATCCATTCTGTATCTGCGATGAATCCGTCTCCAAAAAAGAACAAACGCCCCATCCTAGCGATCCTGCTGCTCGGCGGTTCGCTGCTGTTCGCTCAGACGCCGAACGCGCCCATCACTAATTTCAAGTTGCCGCTCTTCAACGATGCCGGCTACCGGACGGGGTATCTTCGAGGCGACCAAGGGATATATATCAATTCCAGTGAAGTCCGCATTCTGGGAATGGTCCTCAACCAATACTCGGGCGATGAACGCGATAGCGTCACGGGAACTATGGAAAGCCCGGAAGCCATGTTTCGCTTCGATAAGAACCGCAAAAGCACCGCTTCCGGTCCCGGCGCCATCTCTCTGGAGAATGATACCTTCCGGCTCACCGGGGAGGATTGGATTTGGCAGGAGCGTAATAACCAGCTAATAATCAACAAAAAAGTGAAAATCGTCATCTTCGACGAGATCGGAAACGTCATTAAATGAACCGCGCCCTGCTCATCACCTACTTGACCCTACTCGCGCCCGTCTTTCTCGCCGGACAGGATGCTGCTTCGGGCCAAGCGGACCTCAACCTTTCCTCGACCGGCAAGCCGCTGGTGCAAACGGAGATCGAAGCGGAAACCTTGGAAGCGGAAATCACCGAGGACAAAGGCTACCTCATCGGCCGCGGCAGCGTTAAGCTGATCGCCACGAATTTGGAAATCACCTGCAATCAGATCGAAGTCTTCACGGACGTGAAAGACAAGGACGGCAATGACACGCTCGGCGAACTCAGTTCTATCCGGAGAATTATCGCTACGGGAAACGTGAAGATCGTGCAGGAAGAGCGAATGGCTACATCTGGAAGAGCCGAGGTTTATCCTAACGATGACTATATTCTTCTAGATGAAGACCCCATCGTCTATCAGAACGATATCACTATTGACGGAACGGGCGCCCAGATGCGTATCCTTCGCGGCAATGGGCGCGTGGAGTTGATCGGGGACGCCAATAACAAGATCCGCGTAACCGGTCGCCCCATCGAAGACTTTGGCTTCGAAGAAAACGAAGATACGATCGAGCCTCCAGAAGAAGAGCCCGCAGAGGGATCCGATGGCAACGCGACGGAATCCCCTGATCCAGAGAGCCAAGCCAACGCGGACAATCCACAGGCAGCCGAGCAAAACGATGAGTGAAACCCCAGCTAAAGAGGCCGAGGAAACGGAGGCTCCGCCGACCGAGGAGAAGAAAAAGGAGCCTCATATCATTGAAGCTCGCGGCCTGGTCAAAACCTACGGCAACAACACCGTCGTTAACGGAGCCAGCCTAGATATCAATACCGGGGAAGTCGTCGGACTTCTGGGACCCAACGGGGCGGGAAAGACCACTACCTTTTACATGATAGCCGGTTTGGTCGAAGCGACTCGAGGCTTCGTTCTTCTCAACCGAAAGACGATTACCCACCTGAAAGTCCACCGGCGGGCCCGCCTAGGAATCGGCTACTTGCCGCAAGAGCCCAGTGTTTTCCGCAAGCTATCGGTTTGGCAAAATGTGCAAGCCGTGGCCGAAACTCTGCCGCTAAATCGTCGCCAGCGTAAAGGCCTCATCGAGAGCCAGCTGTCCGATCTCGGCCTGCTCTCCCTGGCCAAGCAAAAGGCCTACACGCTGAGCGGCGGAGAACGCCGCCGACTGGAAATCGCCCGTTGCCTAGTCACGCAACCGGAATTCCTCTTAATGGATGAGCCCTTCGCCGGAGTCGACCCCATCAATGTCGCTGAAGTACAGAAAATCGTACTAGCTCTTAAAGAGCGGGGCATAGGAATTCTCATCACGGATCACAACGTCCGCGATACCTTGGCGATCGTTGATCGGGCTTACCTCATACATGAAGGCAAGGTATTATCCAGCGGCGACCGCGACTTCCTCCTCAATGATCCCCAAAGCCGCAAATTCTACCTCGGCGAAAATTTCAATATGTAGAATTGGTTAGAAGCCTCTAACTACCCTCGAACCCTTTCAACAAATCTCCTCCTCGATGCCCGCTTCCAAACTGGTAAAGAAAATCGACAGCCTTTCCGTCCGGGACTTCATAAACGACTATGCCGATCAGTTGAAGCTAGAGCTAGTGGCGGGCAAGCGTGGAGTCAGGCGGGCCATTCGCGAAGGTAGCGTCAACCGCCCTTCCCTAGCTCTAACCGGGTTCTATCGATACTTCGCCAACAAGCGACTCCAGGTACTCGGAGCCTCGGAAATGACCTACCTGCGGAGCTTGGATGAAAACACGCAGCGCCAGCGCCTATCGAAGCTGATAGAGCATACCATCCCCTGCCTAGTAATCGCCCGAAACTACCTGCCATTGCCGGTAATGACAGAAATCGCCGAGACCCGCGGACTGCCCATTCTGCGAACCTCGATGATCACCATGAATTTCATCAACGCCGCCACCCTGGCCCTGGATGCGGCTTTCGCGCCGTCCACTACCGAACACGGGACGATGATGGATATCAAGGGGATGGGTACGCTGATCCGAGGGAGTAGTGGAATCGGCAAGAGCGAATGCGCCCTGGCTCTCATCGAACGAGGCCACAGCATCGTAGCAGACGATATTACCCGTATCCGATTATTGGATGAAAGAGAACTAATTGCCTCCAGTATGGAACTTAATCAGGGCCACATGGAATGCCGGGGCATCGGGATTATCAATGTCGGCGAGATGTTCGGCGTTCGTAGCATCCGTCCAGAAAAGCGTATTGATCTTGTGGTTTCGCTTATGGAGCTGACGCCCGATGTAAACGAGGACCGGACAGGATTAGACCAAGACTACTTCAACATACTCGGAATCGATGTGCCCCACATTGAAATTTATGTCCGCCCCGGTCGGGATATCGCTCGAATCGTGGAAGTCGCTTCTATGGTGCAAGCCCTGAAACGACTCGGACACGATCCCGCCAAGGAGTTCAATGATCGCCTGATCGCCAAGATGGCGGAAAAAAAATAATTTGTTCCGATTCCGCTGTTGCGGTTGCCAAAAAAGCCGGTCGCGAATGGGCTAACTGACTCAAGCTAATCCTTAAACGGCTGCATTTAAACGGTTTCCATGCGAGAATAAAGGGCCCTTCTGAAGCAAGAAATTTGAGAGAAAACTTATGCGCAACGGATTGTTAACAAGTTGTACAAAACTAGGGCTTGAGAGTTGCGGTTCCCTTTACGTTACTATTACAACATTTCCTTTGTATCACGCGTCCCACGCTTTCCGTTGACACCTTGATTTCCCATTCCGAATAAGCCATTTTTTATCCCCGTTAAGTTCCTGACTACCAACGACTTGATGACGCATCAAAAACGGATGCCCCTTACAAGCCCGTTGAACTCTTTTAAAGGTGGCGATTTTATTTGGAAACCAAGTTGGAAACAGCCAGCGAACCGCCGTGATCAACAATGATGTGAATAACCACTAACATTTCTAACTTATTGCAATGCCGCAGGTTTCCGATCCCACACAAATTTGGGAAAAAGTTAAAGCCGAGTTAACCGAGCTTCTCCCACAAGACATCTTCGATAGCTGGTTTGCGAACGTAGATTGTATCGAGGCCAACGAGTCAGCAGTCGTTCTCGAAGTCGCCAATGAGTTTTCCGCTATTTGGATCAACGACAACTATCTCGATTTGCTGTCGAAGGCTTTTCAGCGATTCCTGGGCTATCCCGTCACCGTGGCTCTCCAGAACAAGAACAATTCCGAGACCGAATCCACTCAGGAAAGCAATCGTGTCGTCGAACGTCTAGATGGACGCTCCCAATCGACAGCGGGCCGAGTACTTCAGGCGAATAATAGACCGGCCGAGACGACTCTCAATCGTCGCAACACCTTCGAAAATTTCGTCATTGGCTCCAATAGCCAGCTCGCCCACGCGGCCGCTATGGCCGTAGCCCATGCTCCTGCTGGAGCCTACAATCCTCTATTCGTATATGGCGACACCGGATTGGGGAAAACCCACCTCATGCATGCGGTTGGGCATCACATCCTCCTCAACAAGCCAGAGGCGCGCATCGCCTATCTTTCCTCTGAGAAGTTCACCAACGAATTCATTTCCGCCATTCAGGAAAACACGCTGACTCAGTTCCGTAAGCGCTATCGCAAAGTTGATGTCCTGCTTATTGACGATGTGCAATTCCTAAGCGGCAAGGAGCGCATACAGGAGGAATTCTTCCATACGTTCAACGAGCTCTTCGAGCAGCAAAAGCAGATCTTCCTCTCGAGCGACCGTCCGGTTAACGAAATCGCCAAGCTGGAAAACCGACTCGTATCCAGATTTCAATGGGGGCTAGTCACCGATATCCAGGCCCCTGACTTCGAAACCCGCGTGGCCATCCTTCGCAAGAAAGCCGAGCAGCACAATTTCAAGGCGCAGGATGACGTCATCAATTTTATAGCCGAGCACATCGTCAAAAACATTAGACGATTGGAAGGAGCCCTCATCAAGGTTTGCAGCTATTCATCGCTCACTGGCAATCCGCTCAATATCGCCACCTGCGAAATGCTTCTGAGCGACGTCCTCATGGAAGCCGCTCGCCAGCAACTGACGATCGATACCATTCAAAAGAAAGTTGCCGAATACTTCGAGTTGCGTCACTCCGATATGCTCAGTCGCCGTCGGCCGAATCACATCGCTGTGCCTCGACAGATCGCCATGTATTTAAGCCGCGAGCTGACCAAGCACTCGTTGCAAGAGATTGGGGAATCATTCGGCGGACGAGATCACGGAACAGTCATCCATGCTTGCCGCCAAGTAGAGAATCTCGTCGACCAAGACGATACGATTCGGCACAGCGTAGACTATTTGAAATCCCAGCTTTCCAAGTAGATCGAGCGATGAATCTTAGTGACGAACAGAAAGGCATTATCGCCGAACGCCTGAGTGATGGAGCCTCAATTGCCGACATCCAGAGCCTGATCACCAACGAATTCGAAATTGTGGCGACTTATATGGAAACGCGTTTCCTAATCGACGATCTCAACCTCGAATTGCAAGACCAGGAGAAGACTTCCGCTGATCTTAATGCCCCCTCAAACACGAGTCCTTGCTCCCCCGGTGGCAATGGAGACATCTTAGATCAGTCCGGATCGGAAACCAAGCAGGCGGGAGCCTCAAGCGGGAGCGTCACGGTGGAAATCGATTCAATCAAAAGACCGGGGACAGCGTTAAGCGGGAGCGTAGCGTTTAGCGATGGCGTATCGGCAAAGTGGTACGTCGATCCTATGGGCCGTCTAGGGCTGGATCCCGATCAACCCGGATACCAGCCCAGCCAAAAAGACATTGAAGCCTTTCAAATGGAACTCCAGGCAAAGATGCAAGGTCCGGCGGAGATTTAGCCGAACTGCCAAATTCACGATTCGCCGGCCTGGAGCGAATCGATCAGAGCCAGCAAAGCTTCCTCGCTTAGGATAGAGATCCCCAAAGATTCGGCCTTCGACAATTTTGATCCAGCCGATTCCCCGGCTACGAGATAGTCCGTTTTCTTGCTGACACTACCAGCGGCCTTCCCTCCTTTGCTTTCTATCAGAGCCTTGGCCTCGTTCCGCTTCATCTTGGGCAAGGTCCCGGTAATGACAAATGTCATGCCATTAAAAATGGCCTCATCTCCCTCGGGAATTTCCGGAGCCACGGGATCCATCCCTAGTTCGAATAGGTCGTCTACAATAGACGCATTAGCTTCATTTTGGAAAAACGCCACTATTCCCTCCGCCGTCTTTTCGCCGATACCTTCTACCTCCACAAGGGATTCGATAGTGGCCTCGCGCAGTCGGGCCACTGATCCAAACGCTTTGGCCAAATCCTTGGCTGCCGCAGCTCCCACCTGCGGAATTCCCAGTCCGTGCAGCAGCCGCCACAAGTCGTTTCTTTTGCTCTTTTCAATAGCCTCTAGCAAATTTCTGGCCGACTTGTTCGCGAACTTTTCCAGTCCAAGCAAATCATCGAAAGTCAATCGATAGGTGTCGGCATAATTGGATACCAGCGAACGGGATACCAATTGATTGACCACCGCTATTCCCATTCCTTCGATATCCATGCACTGGCGGGAGGCAAAATGTTCCAAGCGGCCCCGCACTTGAGCTGGACACTCAACATTTAGGCAACGCAAAGCCACTTCTCCTTCTATCCGCCGCGTTTCCGATCCGCATTCCGGACAAGCGGTTGGGAAAACGAATGGCGCGCTTCCGGCAGGACGCTTTTCCTTAACGACCCGCAGAACGGCAGGGATAATCTCCCCCGCTTTTTCCACGATTACCGTGTCGCCAACTCGCACATCCTTGCGCTCCATTTCCTCTGCGTTATGCAAGGTCGCCCGAGACACGGTCGTTCCGGCAAGCGTCGTCGGCCTTAGCTTGGCCACCGGCGTGAGCACCCCGGTTCGCCCTACTTGGATAGCAATATCCTCCAACAAGGTTTCCGCTTGCTCCGCAGCAAACTTATAGGCTATCGCCCATCTAGGCGCCTTGGAAGTCTGACCCAAGATGTCTTGCTCGCCAAATCCGTTGACCTTTACCACGGCCCCGTCTGTCGGATAGAGGAAGCCATTGCGCATGGCGTCCAATTGCTCGATCGCTTCCCAAGCTTCATTGGCCCCATTCACTTTCCAGTAGCGTTCACCCACCGGAAATTGCCAATTTCTCAATTTTTCATGGAATCCCCATTGCGATTCAGTGATGCTCGGCTGACAGAAGCCCAATCCGTAAAGAATGATGTTCAGTCGACGCTTCGCCACTTCAGCGCGGTCCAGCATCTTAACCGTTCCTGCCGCCAAATTGCGGGGGTTCTTGAAAGCTTGTAAACCCGCCACCTGTCTCTCCTCATTGATCCGATCGAACTCGTCGTTCCGCATATAGATCTCGCCCCGCACCTCGACTATCTCTGGAGCGCCGCTCCCCTCAATGGCCTTCGGGAGCTCATCGATGAGAACCGCGTTGGCAGTAATGTCGTCGCCTTCGGCTCCATTGCCTCGAGTCACCGCCCGAACCAGCTTTCCATCCTCATAAGTTACACTCACCGCTACCCCATCGATCTTGGGTTCGACAACAAACTCGATCGAGTCCGATTCCAGCCCTCGACCCACTCTCTCAACAAAAGCGTAAAATTCATCTTTCGAATACGTATTGTCTAGGCTCAGCATCGGCAGACGGTGCCGGTAAGTCTGAAATCCCTCCGACAAATCATCCCCGATCTTGCTGGTTGGCGAATCCTCATTAGAGAGCTCCGGATGAGCCTGTTCCAGCTCCTCCAGTTCCTGCTTTAGCAAATCATAATCGAAATCGCTGATCTCCGGATCCGCATCGCGATAGTAACGCTCGTCATGCCGCCTTATCTCTTCGCTGAGGAAGCGAATCCTTTCTGCCACTACAGTGTCGTCCTTCATTTAACCTTATAGAATGCTCGCCCATTGGGATGGCAAGATCCCGTTATTACAATGCCTTCTCTCACTCGAGCTCAGTCAATTTCAATCGAAACAGATCGAAAATGGGCGTCTCCAGTAATCGGCGATAGAAATGCCAACTTCGGTACACCCAGATCGCCGTTAGGGATCCCGCCCCATCGGCAATCCAATCCCAGGCGTCAAACGAACGCTGCGGATTGTAATACTGTATCCACTCGTCTAAGACTCCATACAACAAGGTTAGCACCACCGCCCCGACAAAGCGGCCCGTCCCAATCAGACTGCCGGGCAAAAACCGGAACCAAAGCGTGGCCAATAGTCCGAATACGAAAAAGTGGGCGATCTTGTCGAAATGCTCGAACTCCACGCTCGGAGGCCCACCCTCGTCGAAACTGGAAGCCCAAGCCAAACAAGCCACGACGGATAAGGCCAAAACCAGCGAGCGGATGGACCGTCTCAAGAAAGGATTCGAATTTGAATACGAGTCAGACACTCCCGCTCCGGTAAATCGATTCGAAAAATGGTCGGGCCACCGAGATTCGAACTCGGGACCTCTTGTCCCCCAGACAAGCGCGCTAACCAGGCTGCGCCATGGCCCGACATTAAAGGAGAAGCTGGAAAATCTGGGGAGCTCTCCAAATGATTACAACCGTTTTTTTGAGAACCATTGCCGCTTCCCTATCCGCAGGAATTAACTTGATTCTCCCTCCCGAGTTCTGCATACACCTCACTCCTTTAAACGCTTGCCCAGGTGGCGGAATTGGTAGACGCGGCGGATTCAAAATCCGCTTCCTTCGGGAGTGGGGGTTCGATTCCCCCCCTGGGTACCAGCCTTCGCTGTAGCGAAGAGAAGCGACACACCGACTCAAGTAAATGCCCCTGGGCCGGTCCCCGAGATGTTCGCGGTATCTGGCGATCTCCAAGCGCCCAAAAGTAGTAGAATAGGCTTCTAGCCTGTTTTCTTTGTCTATACGCACAGGCAGGATGCCTGCCCTACTTTCTTGAATGGGCCCTCAGAGATCGCCCGATACCCATTTCAGAAGCGAAACAACCGTATTCGTTCTAAGTACTACGCCAAATCAAGGGCTTCCAGGCATAAATCCAACGCAGGCAAACAATCTTTTTTATTTTTATCCTCTGATTATCAATTACTTAGGTTTTTTAACGCCAAACGGTGACTTTTTTCTTTCGGAAAATTGAACGTTCTCTAAGGCGCCGCCGTCTATCTCCTTACATTACAGTAGGGTTTTGTTCATTTTTCGTATCTAGTTTGTAGTTTGATAAGTTGAGAAAGCGCCGCTTAGCGGCGCTTTTTCATTGCCTGGATTTCAGGATGAATCGGGGCGGAACGAGATGTTTTCTAGAAAGTTGAATATTTATTGAACGTTTCGCTTCCCCCCGCGCCTATCCTTTTCGGAAGAAGAAGTTGTAGTTTTTTCTTAATTCTGGTTTGTAGTTTGATAAGTTAGAAAGAGCTCCGCTTAGCGGGGCTCTTTCATTTTTTAGGCTTCCCTCCCAAATGGATTGATTCGGGTCCGTAGCTTTTGTCAAAGTCATCTACATGTCTGGACTCAGGAGCTATTCTTCCAAACTCGACCCGAACACTCCAAAAATCCTCCTTTCAGCCGAGGAGTCTCACCATTTAGTCGCCGTTCATCGAGCCCAGGTAGGCGACGAAATATCGGTAATCGATGGTCGCGGCTCGGAGTGGCTCGCCCAAGTCCGGACTGCCAACAAACGGGGAGCTACCCTGGAAGGGAAACGCTTTGTCAAACATGCCCCTTCACCAACGCGCATCGCCCTGGCCCAGTCTATTCCAAAAGCGAAAGGGATGGAGGGCATCATACGCAAGGCGACCGAATTGGGCATCCAAGACGTTTACCCAATCCTATCGGCCCGAACGGAATCTAAACTTCGCGGTCGAGCAAAAACGGAAAAGTGGCAGACAGTCGCTATCGAGGCCGCCAAACAATCCGGCAATCCGTTCATTCCCGTCATACATGAGGAGACCACTCTGGGAAGATTTCTGGAGTCGGACGCGAAGGCATACTCCTTTCGTTTAATCGCCTCTCTGCAAATGGATAGCGAACCGCTCTACAACAGGCTGGCAGGGGTGAGTCTATCAGAAAATCCGTCCGGATTGTTTCTGATAGGCCCGGAGGGCGATTTCACGGATTCGGAGTATGCCGACATCAGCGATGCCGGCTTTCTATCCATAACACTTGGCCAACATGTACTGAAGTGCGAGACCGCAGCCGTCAAAGCCCTGAGTCTGCTTCAATACGAGTTTTCCAAAATAGCCACCTAATGCCCTCCCTAAAGGGATAGGGGGTGCCTGGCCTCTACCAAACCATCAAGCCGCCCGCATAGGTAAAGCCGGCTCCGACTGAACAGAAGATGATCTTGTCGCCTTCTTCGAAGATTCCTTCTTCAGCAGCCCATCCAAGCGCCATGGATACCGAGGCAGCCGAGGTGTTTCCGTACTTACCAACGGTAACGATAAATTTCTCGTAGTCGATACCTACACGTTTACTAACGGCTTTGAGAATTCTGGCGTTCGCTTGGTGGGGAACGATCCAGGATACGTCGTCCTTGCTTAAATTATGCCGCTTCATAGCGCTCTCGATAATATCCGAAAATGCTATTACCGCTCGCTTAAATACAACGCCCCCGTCTAATTGGATAAAGAAGGAGTCCAGATTATCTCCCGATTTAGGTATGGGGTTCATGGCCCCGCCCCCGGTTCGGCAAATCGCATCGGTAAAACGCGAGTCGCCGCTGAGTTCGTGCCTGTAAAAGCGATGTCCCCCAGCCTGAGGAGTCAGTACCGCCGCCCCGGCTCCATCTCCAAAGAGAAAGGCGGTTTCGTGATCCTTGGAATTAGTAATCCTCGAGAGAATCTCTGCAGTTACGACCAAGGCGTTTTTCGCCGTTCCGCCGATAATGAAGGCCCGCCCGACTTCAAGGGCGTACAGCCAGCCAGAACAAGCGGCATTCAAATCGAAAGCGAGAGCACTGCCGATTCCTAGCTCTTTGGCCAAGGCGCTCGCGGCCCCAGGAACTGGCTGATCCGGAAGCAAGGTAGCTACGATAACCGCGTCTATATCCGCTACCGGCAAAGCAGCCATTTCCAAAGCTTTGTTGGACGCCTCGACTGCTAAACTCGTGGCTGACTCGCCTTCGCTAATCACGTAGCGCTGCTTGATACCCGTAACCTTTTCGATCTCTTCGGCGGTTTTGCCTGGAAACTCTTTTAAAATCTCCTCGTTCGATCGAGCATTTTTGGGAACCGCGTACCCGATCCCAGCCACACAGACCGTTTCCGAATCCTGGCCAGCGTTCTCCTTGGTTGAGGGGTCGCGCGCTAAAACAGGGGAGGAACCCCGATAGTTGAGAATATCATCGCCCGTAACCCGACCCCCAGGCCCTGTTCCCACAAGGTTTGTAATCGCATCCGGATCCAAACCCCTTTCCAGAGCTACCTTCCTAGCCTTGGGCGTCCAACGAATCGCAGCCTTTTCCGCTTTCGTCGAAACAGGCGGCTCTACCCCCACTGCGGTCGCGACGGCTGAAGTCACTTCCTCTAGCGGGGCCACCTCAACCTTTTCCTCCGGTCTGCTGACAGCCGTTTCCGCGTCTTCCCTAGCGGCCGGATTTACTTTCAAATGCCCTAGAGAGGTATCATCTGTTTCGATACGCAGGAATGGAGCCCCGACTTCGAGGATATCCCCCGCACGGCAGCAAATGTGCTTGATGATTCCATCACAGGGAGATTCGAAATCGAAAATCGACTTGTCGCTTTCCAATTCCGCCAATTTTTCCCCTTTGGCAATCGCCTTGCCAGCCTCGCAAAATAGGTCTACCAAAGTAATCTCATTTACGGTCGCTCCCATGGAGGGGATAGGAACCTCAATCAGTAGCTTAGACATAGCGAAATCTTGAATATAAAAGGAATTCCTAGAATACGATAATCTGTCGAGTGTCGAACACCTAAAACTAGGCGTTCTTTGCCTCCAAAGCGGCTTTAATGAAGGCCTTGAACAAGGGATGCGCTTTATTGGGCTTGGAGAGGAACTCTGGGTGAGATTGCACTGCCAGGAACCACGGATGGTCTTGCAATTCCACCATCTCTACCAAATTGCGCTTCGGATTGATTCCAGAAACTGTCAAACCCGCCTTCTCGAACTGGTCGACGTATTCATTGTTTACCTCGTACCGGTGACGGTGGCGTTCTCGCACGAACTCTTCACCGTAAGCATCGAATCCCTTAGTCCCTGGTTTCACTTGGCACTCATAGGAGCCCAATCGCATCGTCGCCCCTTTCTCTACGATGCTCTTTTGCTCGTCCATCATGGAAATGACAGGGTGCAGCGTATTCTCATCAACCTCGTAGCTATTGGCTCCTTCGAGACCGAGCACGTTGCGGGCAAATTCAATCACCGCGATTTGCAACCCAAGACAAAGGCCGAAATAGGGAATTCCATTTTCACGGGCGTACTTGACGGCCGCGATCTTGCCCTCGATTCCCCGATCTCCAAAACCTCCCGGAACAAGGATGCCATGCATTCCCTTGAGTTTGTTTATACCGTCAGGCTTCTCCAAGGCCTCCGCATCGATACGGACGATGTTCACCGCGCAATCGTTAGCGATGCCCGCGTGCGTGAGGGATTCGTAAACCGATTTGTAAGCGTCTTGCAGTTCGATATATTTACCCACCACGCCAATATCGACTCGGCCTGAAGGGGATTTCAGCCGTCGGACTATATCGACCCATACGCTGTGCTCAATAGGCGGCGCATCCAGTCCCAGCAATTCCACTACAAGATCATCCATCTCCTCTCTCTGCAACGCCAAGGGCAATTCATAGATGGATGACTCAACGTCCATCTCCTCAATCACCGCCTTAGCGGGGACGTTGCAAAAAAGGCTCAACTTCTCTCTAATCTCCCTATCGATCGGGTGCTCGGTTCGGCAAACCAGTATATCCGGCTGGATACCGATTTCCCGCAGCTTGGCGACACTCTGCTGCGTAGGTTTGGTCTTGAGCTCTCCCGCGGCATTGAGAAACGGCACCAAGGTGACGTGGATGAAAATAACATTCCCGCGACCTGCTTCCAAAGAAAATTGCCGCATGGCCTCGAGAAAAGGCAACCCTTCGATGTCGCCGGTTGTGCCTCCGATTTCGGTAATAAGGACGTCGACACCCTGACTAGCATCGCGAATCCTCGCTTTGATCTCGTTAGTCACGTGTGGAATCACTTGCACCGTGGCCCCAAGATACTCGCCTTTACGCTCTTTCTGGATAACGGATTCGTATATCTGACCCGAAGTCAGGTTGTTGAACTGGCTCAACTTTCCAGAGGTGAACCTCTCGTAGTGACCTAAATCCAGATCGGTCTCCGCCCCATCATCGAGGACATAGACCTCGCCGTGTTGAAAGGGATTCATGGTTCCCGGATCGACATTCAAATAGGGATCGAACTTCTGGATTCGAACTGTCACGCCTCGCTCCTCTAACAGAGCCCCTAATGAGGCGGCGGTCAGCCCCTTTCCAAGCGATGATACGACTCCCCCGGTTACGAAAATATACTTCTTGGGCTGATCTTTCTGCACTTCGGGTCCCATCTGAATGGAAAAGACGGAGACAGGTCAACCAGAACCTAGTCCACGTTCTTCGGACTAGGCAATAAATAGGGTCCAAGCCGCAAAAGCCACCAGAGCAATGAGCAAGGCTGTCACTACCAAAACGATACCAAACTTTACGATTCGCCAGAAAATGTAAAGGAGCCCCGCGCTGACAATTACCAGGCAAGTGATCACTAGCCAAGGGGGATACGCCTCCAGCAACTTGCGCACTTCGTCGACCAAATCGTTGACCATAACGGACTTTAGGCGAGAGAGCTTGAGCCGATCAATCTCGAATTTGTGTTGCGCGACTCGCTACTGACGGTTTCGTCTCAACTGCCATCACTTTCAATCAGCCCTTTACAGCCTGGATTCCCAATTATGCCTAACAAGTACCACATCTATGGAATGGGTAATGCCCTCGTCGACATCGTTACCGAAGTAAGCGACCAGTTTGTTCAAGAGCACGCGATCGAAAAAGGGATCATGACCTTGGTCGATGAACCTCGTCAACGCCAGCTAGTGGAGGCGATTCATTTGCCTAGTAGCGACATGCAATGCGGGGGTTCAGCAGCCAACACCATAATCGGAGCTGCCCAGTTCGGGGCTAGCTGCTACTACTCATGCAAAGTGGCCAACGACGAGATGGGCGACTTTTACCATGAAGATCTCACGGCCAACAATGTGGATACAAACCTGTCGCCTGGGAGTCATGAGGATGGAATCACGGGGAAATGCCTAGTCATGACTACTCCCGATGCGGAAAGGACCATGCACACGTATCTGGGCATCACCGGCAACTATTCCAAAAAGGAAATCTCCCTCGAAGCGCTACGCGAATCCGAATACCTCTACATTGAAGGCTACCTAGTCACCGGCGACCATAGTCGGGCTGCCATGATTGAAGCGAAACGCCTGGCTGAGCAGCACGGCGTTAAAACAGCTCTAACCTTTTCGGATCCGAGCATGGTGAAATACTTCAGAGATCAAATGGCAGAGGTCGTCGGAAACGGTGTTGACCTTCTCTTCTGCAACGAAGAGGAAGCCCTGCTTTACACTGGCGCTGAAAACCTTGAAAAGGCTCAAGAAGCGCTGAAACGCATCGCCCAGTCTTTCGTCATCACCCTAGGGCCAAAGGGAGCTATCGTTTTTGATGGAGATCGCGCTATCCGTATTCAGCCATTTGAGACGAATGCTGTAGATACCAATGGAGCCGGCGACTTGTTCGCCGGGGCGTTTCTCTACGGAATAACTCATAACAAGACCTACGAAGAGGCCGGTACACTCGCCAGTCTTGCAGCATCGAAAGTCGTCTCGAAATTCGGCCCGCGCCTGTCGGCCAGCCAAGCCAGCGAGTTGTACGTACAGCTTTTCGGCTGAATCTTTTCTCGGTTCTCCGCAAGTGGCTGAATCAGCCACCAAAGACGGGGTGAAGAGCGGGCTTGCCGACCTGCAGAAACAGGCGGGAGATCAGACAGACAAGCTCAAAGCGGAAGTTGCCGCTGGCTTGCCGACCCGCAAAAGACCCTCCTTTCCGAGTTGAATGCCAATACGCAGAATCTCACTGGCCAGATGTCTGGGATCGAGGAGAAGTACGACTCCTTATAGGCTTCGCTAGCCTATGAAGCGCTGAAGGTAGTAAAAGAGCAGATTCCGGATCTCGAATCGAGCGTCCAGAAATTGAAGGACATGGTGGCCCAATTCGATCCGAAAACGATCGAGGCACTCAAGTCCTTCAAGACCAAATAAGAAAAGGAATACCAAATCGCCCAAGACCTTCTAGCAAAAGTGGCGAAAATGCTGGAAGGAGCGGGAGTGAGCGTGCCGAAGCTGTTCTAGCGGAACTACCTGCAAGCTGTTCACTAAATTCGCGGAGCTCTCTCGAGCTCCGCTTTTTTGTTTTCAAATAGAGCCCTACGAAAAGGTTGCAGCCGCAGGTCCCTTCTCCATCGTTGCCTCTGCAAATTTCGAGGATTATGACAACGCAAGCAATCGATATAAAGGCATTGATCAACCAGATCGCTGGAGATGCCCGGGATGCCTCGCTGATTCTGGCCAATGCGCCCACCGAGCAAAAGAACGACGCCATACTTAGGCTGGCTGAGCTGATCGAGCAGAATGTAGATTCACTGAGAGCGGAAAATGCGAAGGATCTATCCGCGGCAGAGGAGAACGGAATCACCCATGCCATGCTCAAACGGTTGGAGCTTAGCGACCGGATGGTCTCCGATATGCTCGCCGGCGCTAGGCAAGTGGCCGAGCTTCCCGATCCGCTCGGGGAAATCCTGGAAACCTACCAACATCCCCAAGGGTTTTCTATCGAGAAGGTACGCGTGCCGATTGGAGTCATCGGAATCATTTACGAGTCGCGGCCTAATGTCACGGTCGATTGCGCCATCCTCTGCCTTAAATCCGGAAATGCCAGCATTCTTCGAGGAGGGAAAGAGGCTTACTACACCAATATGGCCCTGGCGAAGCTCGTCACCCAAGCCCTCGAGGACAGCGGACTCCCACCCAAAGCATCGCAGTTCATTCCCACCAAGGATCGATCTGCTCTCAACAAGCTTCTGAAGCTGGACGATAAGGTGCAGTGCATCATACCTCGAGGCGGAGAAGGCCTCATACGGTTTGTAGCCGAGAACAGCCATATCCCGGTTATCAAGCACTTCGATGGAATTTGCAATATTTACGCCGACCAAGAGCTCGACATCGCTCAGGCCAAGGGTCTCGTCGTCAACGCCAAATGCCAAAAGCCTAGCGTTTGCAATGCCGCCGAGAATCTCCTCATCCATAGTGCCATAGCCGAAACCGCTTTACCCGAAATAGCTAAAGCCCTGCGGGAGGAAGGCGTCGAATTGAGAGCTGATCCTCAGGCGAAAGCGATCCTGAATAGCCACAGCATCGATTCTGTGGCGGCCCAGGAAGACGATTGGGGAACCGAATACCTCGACCTCATCCTTTCTATCAAAGTCGTCGACTCGATGGAAGAGGCCATCGCCTTTATAAATACCTACGGCAGCTCGCACAGCGATTGCATTTTAACGACAAATAAGGCAGCGGCCGAGGATTTTCTGAACGGTGTGGATTCAGCCACCGTGTATTGGAACGTCAGTACCCGATTCACTGATGGTTTCGAGTTCGGACTAGGAGCGGAGATCGGAATATCCACGGACAAGCTACACGCTCGCGGGCCTATGGGACTACGCGAATTGTGCAGCTACAAGTTCAAGATCGTGGGCGACGGGCAGATCAAAACCTGAGTAGAGAATACCCGAGACGCTAGCCCTGCCCTGCGTCTTTTTCCTGGAGGATCTGCTGGCGGGTTATGTCGTGCAGGGTCACGATTCCGATAACGCGATTCTCGTCCAACCGGCTAACAACGGGGATCGCACTCCATTCAGTATCCACAAATTGGTTAGCAACCTCGCGTATCGTCATATCCGGATACACTTTGGGGAATTTTTTGGCCACGAATATTTCCCTTACTTGCTTATCCGGGTGCTTTTCTCCGACCACTCTGATCCCTTTTCTATGCACCAGCCCAATGTAATTGCCCTCGGCATCCACGACAGGATAAATCTTAAAACGCTCATTCCTGATTTCCATGTTTGCCCAATCAAGCGGGAGGCGGGCTTCTAGCGTGCGAACGGTATTCGTCATAATGGCGCTAACCGGCAAGTTCTGCCAGCCCCGATCAGGCTTGAGGATGGGAAATTTTCTAAGATTGATTCCATCCTGCAGCAGCAAGGCTTCATAAATGGGCACTCGGCGAAGCTTGGCTGCGATCGCGTAGGATGAAAGATTGGCCGCCATTATCGGGAGGATAAGGGCGTAATCGCCGGTGAGCTCAAAGATGATTAGGATCGAGGTAACGGGAGCCCGGATAGTTCCCGCGAACATGGCCCCCATTCCCACCAAAGCCAGGGCGCTGGGCATCGATGAACTTTGCGGGCCAGCAAGATCAGCCAAAGAGCCCACGATTCCGCCCAGCATGGCCCCGATAAATAAAGTGGGAGCGAAGATTCCGCCCGCGCCGCCACTCGCGTAGGAGAAAACCGTAGCCGCGAATTTACCGATCAGCAAAACGATGAGAATCGCTAATCCCAATGATCCAAAGAGGGCGGCTGACAAATCCGTATACCCAATGCCAAAGACACCTAATTTTCCCGAGCTCGCGAATATGGACGCCCCAATGACTCCCGTCGCCAAACCGCCTACTCCCGGCATCATCCAAGCGTATCTTACCCGTATCAGCTTTACGCGTTCTCGAACCACCAAAAGCGCTTCCACGAAGGCATGGGAGACAAACCCAGCCAGCAATCCGAGAACCAAGCTCCAAATCAGCGTGCCCAATGCATGCGAATCTGGATGAGGAGGGACCTGAAACATAGAGCTGGCGCCTAGCAAGGACCGTTCGATCACTGCCGCGATTACAGCCACCATAACAATTCCAGCGAACGCCCGATGCTTTAAGTCGCCCATGATTTCCTCGATGGCGAAAACGATCGCGGCTAGTGGGGTATTGAATGCGGCCGCAATACCGCCAGCGCAACCCAGTGGAATGAGTGACATCACTTGCCTCGGAGCCAATCCGAACCACCTGCCCACTGAAGACGCCAGGGCCGCCGACAATTGCACCGTTGGCCCTTCTCTCCCAAGACTAGCTCCCGAACCAATCGAGATCGTCCCTAGAATAAATTTGCTTACGGCTGCACGGAATCGAATGCGGCCGAACTTCAGATAATAAGCCGCTTTGGTTTGGGGAATTCCGCTTCCTGCCGCTTCCGGCGCCCAATGCTTTGTGAAGAAGCCTACGATCAAACCCCCTACCGCTGGCATCAAAACGAGGGCGATTAAGGCCGAACTACCCGGAAGCTCGGCCATGCGATAGATCCAGTTCTCCTCTGCCCAATGGATGCTTTGATGGAAGGCTACTGCCGAGAGGCCGCTCAATCCGCCAATTAGAACCGCCAATACATAAAAGCGGCGCTGCTGATTCAAGGCCATCGCCTCCAGAAGCCGGCTCATCCTCCGTCTCAACCTTCGGTAATACGTTCTTTGAGACAAAGGCATAGAAGCTAAATGAATGTGAAAAGATGCCGCTGGGTATCAATGCTCTTTTGCAACAGCCTATTCGCTTGTGCCAAATCAGCGCCTTTCTATTGCAATCGTAGCGTCTAGTACCCAATAATTCGGCCAAATTCGACATTTGTCGGTGAGGGAACCTACCCGTACAGCTCTGATCCAAGATAATATGAACCGCTTTTACCGGAACTTCGCAATCATTCTCAGTCTCTCCGTCTGCGCCCATTCTCTGCTCGCCGCTCCCAAGCGAGAAAACCTAGTCACGCGAATCGTCAACAGCGAATACATCCTAGAGGAAATCATGGCAAAAAGGGAAACTGCTATTCCGGCTTCCATTCTACAGCAGGCCAAAGGGATTATTCTAACACTTAACTACCGTGGCGGCTTCTTTGTCGGCGGGCATGGCGGTCTTGGTGTATTGGTCGCTAAAAACCCTCTCAACGGAAAATGGGGCGTCCCCGCTTTTGTATCGACGGGCGGAGCAAACATCGGTCTACAACTGGGCGTTAAAGAAATTGATACGGTTTATGTGATTATGGATGACGAAACCGTGCGTCGGGCCTACACCGGCCGCTTCGACCTGAGCTCCGACGCCTCCGCCGTCGCTGGCCCGGTAGGCGTCTTGACCGAGCGTAAAGAGGGACGCGACTATAAAAACGCCAATATTCTGGTCTACACCAAGACGAAAGGCCTTTTCGCCGGCGTAGCCGTCAAAGCAGGCTGGGTAAAACCCGACAACGTCGCTACAAAAGCATTCTACAACACGCCCTACAACGCTCCCGAGATTGTCTTGAGCGATTGGTTCGACATCCCTCGCGAGGCACAAGCCTTGATCAATCGTCTGACTTTTTA
>Ga0181593_10001260_pt1 | contig 22718 bp, 25 predicted proteins | sample 071ome_19_FD_133756 | JGI IMG/M metagenome (GOLD analysis project Ga0181593, IMG submission 133756) | Coastal salt marsh microbial communities from the Groves Creek Marsh, Skidaway Island, Georgia - 071413AT metaG (megahit assembly) | ecosystem: Environmental > Aquatic > Marine > Intertidal...
CCCGTCGGCGCCGGCGGCAAGAGCCCTGACCTTCGTCAGGGCGACGGTGGGGGAGAGAGGGTCGCACGCCATCTCCCGTCACCCTTGCGAAGGCGAGGGCTTGTGCCGCTTCCGTCGCCACGCGGGAGATCTCCAAGTGGATCGATCTCTCGTTGACCGCCAGCGCCGGCGGCAAGAGCCCCGACCTTCGTCAGGGCGACGGTGGAAAAGATACTCACACCCACTCCCGTCGCCCTTGCGGAGGCAAGGGCTTGTGCCGCGCTCTTCCCCGCACGGGTGATCCGCAAGCGGACCGCCCTCTCGTTGACCGCCAGCGCCGGCGGCAAGAGCCCCGACCTTCGTCAGGGCGACGGCGAATAGGCCCGTGCCGCCATCAGGCAAGGGCCTTGGGCGCGATATCGCCGATGGACGCGGCGAGATCATCCCGGTTTCCCGCTTCTGGCTCGCCCGCGCTTGGCACCGGGGTGTCGTACTCATAGCTCGGGTCGATTTTCTGGCGCCGGCGGGTCTCGGCCATCTCGCGCCAGGCGCCCAGAAGCGTCCGGGGCTCCGGCATGTCATGGGCCACGAGCCGGTGAAGCTTCTTCAGGTTGTAGCACGGCACCGCCGCGTACATGTGGTGCTCCAGATGCCAGTTCATCCGCCAATACAGGAACTCAAACAATGGGTTGAGGGTGATGGTCCGCACGCATTTGCGGAAATCCGCGACATTGCTCCTAAGCCCACCATGCATCGGCATGCCGACCAGGAGCTTGAGCCAATTCGCGGTGAACTGCTGAAAGGTCAGCACCAGCGGCAATGCCCAGAGCCCGCTCGCGATCGACACGGCGATCACCCCGCCATGGAGCAGCACCAACAGCCGCGCCCAGCGCACCGCCTTGGCCCGCTCGCCCGTGTGCACGCTGTAAAGCGCCCGGCTCCACTCCTCGGTCACCACGGAACAACCATACCCCCCGAACGCGGTTTTGATGGTGCCGCGGATGATCGGGATCATGCCGCTGGTCATCGGCCCGCCGACGATGTTGAAGGTCAGGATCTGCAATACATGTAGCGGCGTGAAGATGCTGAACTGCGGCAGCTCGACCTCGCGGTCCCCGACCGGGTGCAGGGTATAGCGATGATGATAGGTGTGGCTGACCGCGTATTCGTGATGGTTGTGCCAGCTGATCAGACTGTAGACCCTGAGGAAGGCCTGGTTCAGCCAGCGGGTCTTGAAGACCGATCCATGGCCGAGTTCATGCGCCGCGATACCCTTGAAGAACGACGCCGACGTGCCGTGGGCGAACAGCGCGGCGGCAAAGCCGAGCCACATCTGCTGACTGAACAGGTACAGTGTCAAGCCGCCGGTCGCGGCGAAGATCAGCAGATGGCCGCCAGCCTGAAACCAGCCCTGAAGATCACTCGGTTGCATCAGATCGCGCAACACCGCGCGGTCGATCGGACAGCGGTACCAATTGACCTTTAGCGTTCGCCGCGCTTCCTCCAAGGGCATGTGATCCGTCGTCATCGCTCCCCCTCTCTCCCGCCTTCAGGAAGCGAGGTCCGTCTCGCGGACAATACCACTGATCAGATTTTCACGATAAAGCGCCGCCTCGTCCAGCCAGGCACCGGCGGGGATCATGACGTCGATCAGGCGGCGCAGCTCGGCCTCGCGCGCGCGGATCGCCGCTTCCGCCGCCTCGACGGTGACTTCCTCGAAGCGGATCTCGTCGCCGGGCCGCAGCCGGCCCAGTCTTGGAATGTCCGCCGAAATCACCGCCCCCAACTTGGGATAGCCGCCAGTGGTCTGGTGATCCGCCAGCAAGACAATCGGCAAGCCGTTCCCCGGCACCTGCACCGCGCCGGTCACGATCCCGTCGGAGACGATGTTGTAGCCGCGCGCATGCGTCAGCACCGGCCCGTCCAGCCGCATCCCCATGCGATCGGCTTCGCGTGTCACCGTGTAGGCATTTGAAAGGAAGGTCGTGATCGCGGCTTCGGTGAAGAAATCCCGCTGTGGGCCGAGAATGACCCGAAACGGTCCACGCTCATCAAGATAGCCGTCGTCGAGTCGCACTTCACCGCGCGACGGCGCCTCTTCCAGACGCAACGGGATCGCGTCGCCCTCGGCGAGCGCCCGGCCCTGAAAACCGCCAATGCCCGCCCGGCCATAGGTCGAACGGCTGCCATAAATTTGAGGAAGCGCGAAACCGCCCTCCACCGCTAGGATCGCGGTGGCCCCATCCGGCAGCGCGCCGACCCGAAAACGCTGGCCGCGGGTCAAGGAGACACTTTGATGCGCCGGCAAGGCGATGGTTTCCTCGCCAAGGACTTCCAACGGCGCGCGGGTGCCGGTCAAGGCCACGCGGACCGAGCCCGCCTCGACCTCCAAGGTCGGCCCCATCATGCGTATTTCCAGCGCCTCGGTCCCACCGGGATTGCCGACCAACGCATTGGCGAGGCGCAGCGCCGTCGGGTCCAGGACTCCGGAGACCGGAACCCCGAGATGCTGGTGCCTGGGACGGCCAAAATCTTGAACCGTTAGATTCATTCCCGGAGATATTACTTTGATATTATTCATCTTACTGATCGCACCGAATCTCGTACGAGCCCGCCTCGACAGCTCGGCGCGTGGCGTGATATTCGTCCAACGGAACCGGCTCGAACCGGACCCGGTCACCGGCGGCGACCAGGATCGGCTCGGCGCGGGCGGGATTGTAGAAGTCGACCGGCGTGCGCCCTATCAGATGCCAGCCGCCGGGACTGTCGACCGTGTATATCGTGGTTTGCCGCGCCGCCACCGAGATTGAACGCGGCGGCACCTTCACCCGAGGTTCCAGGCGCCGGGGCAGATCAAAGATCTCGGGGAGCAGACCCAGATACGGGAACCCCGGCAGGAACCCCATCATGAAGACCTCCTGGTCGACGCCGCAATGCTGGCGAACCACTTCCTCGGGGCTCAGGCCCGTCGCCTCGGCCACCGCCTCAAGGTCTGGGGCGCATTCTCCTTCGTAGCAAACCGGGATACGCCACCGCCGCGTGGTCTGGTTGAGATCCGGTCGAGCCTCGAGCAAGGGCCGCACCACCTCGACAAGGCGCGCCCGCGACAAAACCAGGGGATCGTAGTGGATCATCAGCGAGCGCATTGTCGGAACCAGATCGACGATGCCCTCGGGAGCACTCTCGGCCAAGGCGGCGGTCAGCATGCGCACGCGCCGGTTCACCTCCGGATCGACGGTTTCGCCATACTGAATCACCAGCGCGGTATCACCGGCGGATAGAAATATAGCGTCGCTTGGGTCTTCTTGCGTATCGGTTACCATGGACGGCGCCGTTCCGATGGGGCTAGGCTCTGGATCAGGGTCGAGACGACGGCTCGGCTCCCTTTCCTTAACATGAGAGATAAAGACCGGGACAATGACAAAGGTCAATCTGAACGCGGACATGGGCGAGGGTTTTGGCGCCTACGATATCGGCGACGACACGGCGATGCTGGATCTAGTGACATCGGCGAATGTGGCATGCGGCTTTCATGCCGGTGATCCGAACGTGATGCGCCGGGTGATCAAGGCCGCGGTCGAGCGCGGGGTGAGCATCGGCGCTCATCCCGGTTTCCAGGATCTGCCCGGCTTCGGACGCCGCCGGATCGACATGACCATGCCGGATATCGAGGCGATCGTCGCTTATCAGATCGGCGCGCTGCAAGGCATGGCGGCGGCGGGCGGGACAGCGGTCACCCATGTGAAACCGCATGGCGCGCTGAACAACATGGCGAGCGAGCGCGACGACATCGCCGGCGCCATCGCGGCGGCGGTCCATGGGGTGGACCCGAATCTGATCCTGGTCGCGGTGTCCGGCTCCTCGCTGTTCAACGCCGGTACCGCGATCGGCCTCACCATGGCCTCGGAAGCTTATGCCGACCGCACCTATGCCGATGACGGCAACATGACCAGCCGCAAGTTTTCGAACGCGATGATCCGCGAGCCGGCGGAAGCGGCCGAACAGGTACGGCGCTTGGTCGTCGACGGCATCATCGTGTCGACCAGCGGCAAGGAAATCCCGGTCAACGCCCAATCCATCTGCATCCACGGCGACGAGCCGACCGGCCCCGCCGTCGCCAAGGCGGTGCGCGAGATGCTCAAGGCCGAGGGGATCGAGATCGCCACACTGCCCGCCATGGGGCTGGCATGAGCGCGGAAGTCTCGGGAAGCGAAGGCCGCGCCGACGCGATAGCACGGGCTGCCGCTCACTTTGATAGCGGTGATTTCCTGAAGGATCTGGCGCGCCGCGTCGCGATTCGCACCGAAAGCCAGATCTTCGAGGAACGCAAGCCCGACATGGACGCCTATATGGCCGAGATGCGGGCAACCCTGGAGCCGCTCGGCTATGTGACCGAGGTCTGCCCCAATCCCTCGCCCAAGGCCGGCCCGATCATGATCGCCGAACGCATCGAGGACCCGGCGCTGAAGACCGTCTTCACCTACGGCCATGGCGACGTGGTGCGCGGTCAGGAGGATCGCTGGCGCGCCGGCCTCGACCCGTGGGAAATCACCATCGAGGGCGACAAGGTCTATGGCCGGGGCACCGCCGACAACAAGGGCCAGCACAGCATCAATATCGCGGCCCTCGCCGCGGTACTGGAGACCCGGGGACGGCTCGGCTTCAACTCCACCATCGTCATCGAAACCGGCGAGGAATCGGGATCGCCGGGGCTCGCGGATTTCGCGCGAGAGCATCGCGAGCGACTGTCCTGTGACGTTCTGGTCGCTTCGGACGGGCCAAGGTTGCAACCCGATCGCCCCACCCTGTTCATGGGATCGCGCGGCAGCATGGTCTTCGACGTGATCGTGGATCTGCGCGAGGGCGCGCATCATTCCGGCAATTGGGGCGGCCTGATCGCCAACCCGGCGCTGGTGTTGGCCAATGCCCTGGCCTCGGTCGCGGACAAGCGCGGCCAGATCCAGGTTCCCGAATGGCGTCCGACGACCCTGACCAACTCGATCCGCATGGCGCTCGCCGATTGTGAGGTCGATGGGGGCGATGACGGCCCGGCGATCGAACCGGATTGGGGCGAGGAAAGTCTTACTCCGGCGGAGCGGGTCTTCGCCTGGAACAGTTTCGAGATCCTGGCTTTCACCGCCGGTGTCCCGGAAAAGCCGGTAAACGCGATCCCGCCCAAGGCCGTCGCCCGGTGTCAGTTGCGCTTTGTCGTCGGCACCGATGTCGACGATATCGTCCCGGCGCTACAACGGCATTTCGAGCGCGAGGGCTTTCCCAGCGTCAAGGTCATCCCCGCCGATCGAGGCATCATGCACGCAACGCGTCTTGACCCGGATCACCCCTGGGTACGCTGGGCGGCGTCCTCGCTTGAGCGCACGACCGGCAAGAAGCCGGCGATCCTGCCCAATCTCGGCGGCTCGCTGCCGAATGACGTGTTCAGCGATATCCTCGGCATGCCGACTTTGTGGGTCCCTCATAGCTATGCTTCCTGCTCGCAGCACGCGCCGGACGAGCACGCCCTGCAAAGCATTATCCAAGAAGGTCTCGCGACAATGACCGGGCTGTTTTGGGACATGGGGGAGGCCGGAACACCCACCTAGAAGACTTGCCCGCCCATATCCATCCCTTGGACCTTGCGAAATCGCGAGGGAATGGGATTGTTCCGCCAAATTCTCCGCGAAAGCGGATGGCCAGGGGAGAATGGCCAAGGGAGACGGGCAACGATGCCGGAACTGACAATTCTGACCGAGAACGAACTGCGACAATGCGTGGTTCTGAATGACGGACTGCTGGACGCCACCGCCAAGGCCTTCGAGGCCATGGCCACCGGGAACGCAACCGCGGCCCCGGCGCAGAGGCTCTGGATGCCGGGCGGCGGCGGCGCGATCCAGGCCCGCACCGCCTTCATGCATGGCGCGTCGCACTATGCGGTGAAGATCGGCCCGACCGGCGGTGGTCAGGGCGGCTCGCTCCTGCTCTACGACGCGGATAGCAATCAATTACGCGCGATGCTGTTGGATAACGGCTATCTCGCCCGGGTGCAGGCGGCGGCGGCCGGCGCGGTCGCGGCCCGCAAGCTCGCGCGCGAAAATGCCAAGACCGCCGGCATTCTTGGGACCAGTACCCATGCCTATCGCCATGTCGAGGCCATGCTGCTGATTCGCGAGATCGAGAAGATCGTGCTCTGGGACAAGGACAGTGACGCGGTCGCCACCCTCAAACAACGTATCGAGGCGAACCACAAGGTCAGCGTCCAGACCGCCGGCTCCGTCGAGAAAGCGGTCCGGAACTCCGATATCGTGGTCACGGTCACGCCGTCGCGTAGCCCGATTCTTCAAGCCGACTGGCTGCGCCCGGGCCTGCATATCACCGCCGCCGGCGCCGACGCGGGCAACAAGAACGAGCTGGCTCCCGAGGTTCTCGCCGAGGCCGATATCTATGTCGCGGATTCGCGCGAGCAATGCCGTTGGTCGGGTGAGCTGACCCACGCGATCGGCCGCCGGGCTGATCAACGAGGGCGACCGGATACCGGAGATCGGCGATCTTCTAAGCGGATCACATCCCGGCCGAACGGAAAACGACGAGATCACGGTGGTCGACTTGACCGGCACCGGCGTACAGGACGCGGCGATCGCCGCGCACGCGGTGACGCTGGCCGGCACCCAGGGGCTCGGCACCAAGATCTCCGGCGACTGACCGACGCTGTTACGAGACTGCGTTGACCAGACCCCGCGTCCTGTTTTGCCGCCTCAAACCCCACCGTCGCCCTGACGAAGGTCAGGGCTCTTGCCGCCGGCGCCGACGGGTGACGAGGGATCGGCCCGCTTGGAGATCTCCCGCGTGGCGACGGAAGCGGCACAAGCCCTTGCCTTCGCATGGGCGACGTGAAACAGGCATCATGGCGAGAAGCTTCAATACCGCAACTCAGCATCAACAATCGACCGCCTCGGCGGCTTCCGAGACCATCCAGTCACGGAAAGCCGCGACTTTCGGCATTTCCAGGGATTCAGCGAGGCAGACCAAATAATAGGATTGGCTCGCCCGTATCTTCTCCAGTATCGGCTTCACGAGCCGTCCAGCCTTGAGATCCCCGGCCACCAATTGCGTGCGGCTTAGCGCCACCCCTTGGCTATCCATCGCCGCTTGCAAGACCATGTCCTGCTGGCTGAATGTCGTCCCTCCCGCCGGCACGGTGTGACTGAGCCCTAGTGCCGCGAGCCAGAACCACCAATCCTCTCCCGCCGCGGGCCGTCGGTCGTGCAGAATCGGAAGCGACAGCAGGTCCTCGGGACATGTCGGCGCGGGCCGGTCATGCAGAAGCGTCGGACTGCAAACCGGGAAGATGTCATCCTGGAGGAATAGTTCCACGTGCAGCCCTGGATAGTTTCCGGCGCCGAAACGCACGGCGATATCGACATCGTCGGAAACGAAATCCACCCGACGGTCTTCCGCCGCGATCCGTACGTCGATATCCGGATGCAGCGCCCTGAACCGAGAAAGTCTGGGGATCAGCCATTTCACGGCAAAGGACGGCATGACACTGACGGTGAGAGGACTACCGACCGAGACCCGACGAAGCTCGGCCAGCGCCACGGATATCCTCCCGAAGGCATCCGCGACCGCGGGCGCCAGCCGCACGCCTTCCTGGGTCAGCGAGATCGATCTAGTGAGGCGATGAAACAGCCGGCATTCCAACCGGTCCTCCAGAAGGCGGATCTGCTGGCTGATCGCCGCCGGCGTAACATTCAACTCCTCGGCGGCTTTTCAGAAGCTCAGATGCCGAGCCGCCGCCTCGAAGGCGCGCAGGGAGTTCAGAGGCGGTAGAGACATGCTTCACCAGTAAATTTTTCTAATCCATATCACAAAAAACTATCGTTTGAAAAGCGCATGCAAAGGGAACAAATTGATTTTTATCAAGTCTTAACTTGTCTAAATCTTCACTTCACAGGAGGCTATCATGACCATGTACCCCTTCACCGCGACGCCTCCCGCCATCCCAGCTCGCTGGACCGCGTCACGGTATCGCCCCGCCACGTCGATCGGCAATGCGCTCATGGTGATCCTGAAAGCCGTCCTCGATGTTCTCGTCGAGGCGCAGGATCGGGCGCGCCGCCACAACGCCTTGGCGACTCTCGACGACCGCATCCTGGCCGATGTGGGCCTCAGCCGGCACGAGGCCGACCACGCGACCAAATGGCTGATCAAGTGATCATGCCCGGCTTCGAGGATCAGCGCGCGTCATAGTCCAGGACCACCGTATCGGTCACCGGATGCGACTGGCAGGTCAGCACGAAGCCGCGATCGATCTCATCGGGGGCGAGCGTGTAGTTGATATCCATCTCCACCTCGCCCTCGACCACCCGCGCCCGACAGGTACAGCACATGCCGCCCTTGCAGGCGAAGGGCATGTCCGGTCGCTGTCTGAGCGCAACGTCCAGGATCGACTCACCATCCCTTGGCACCGAGAGAATGGTGCTCGCGCCATCCAGCATCACCGTCACCTTGGCCGCATCGACCGGTTCCGGTGCGGCGGCCAGCCTGGCTTGTCGAGCGCGGCGGGTTTCGGCGGCGGCCGCCGCCGCGTCCGAGGACGGCGTGAACAGTTCGAAATGAATGCGCGCCGCCGATATCCCCGTTTCCGCCAAGGTTCGGCGAATCTCGGAAATCATCTCCTCTGGCCCACAGAGATAAAAGCCGTCAACCGCCGCCACGTTGACCATGGTTTTCAAGATAGTCCGGCATTTCTCCGCGTCGATACGCCCGTTGAGCAGCGGAACCTCCCTCGCCTCGCGGCTTAGCACATGGGTCAGGCTGAAGCGGCCCGGATAGCGGTCTTTCAGATCCTCCAACGCGTCGCGAAACATGATCGAGTCGCTGTCCCGGTTGCCGAGGAACAGCGAGAAACGGCTAAGCGGCTCAACCTCAAGGGCACTCTTCAGAATCGCCAAGATCGGCGTGATGCCGCTTCCCGCCGCGAAAGCCACGTAGGAGCGCGCGTGATCCGGCTCCACCGGCGCCAGAAAGCGTCCGTCCGGCGGCATGACGTCAACACTGTCGCCGGGCTTCAGATCGTCATTGGCATAGGCCGAGAACGCGCCGCCGTCGACACGCTTGATCGCGACCCTGAGCTCGCCGTCATTGACACCGCTACAGATCGAGTACGAGCGCCGAACGTCATGGCCGTCGATCTCGGCCCGCAGGGTCAGGTACTGCCCGGGCACGAAGGCGAAGGTCTCGCGATCCTCCTCCGGCACCTCGAAAGCGAGAGAGACGGCATCGCGGGTCTCGCGGCGCACATCGGAAAGTTTCAGGGCATGGAACCGCGTCATGCGAGCCTCCACCGGGCTAGATGCATTTGAAATAGTCAAACGGCTCAAGACAGCCGTCGCAGTGATACAGCGCCTTGCAAGCGGTCGAGCCGAAGGCGCTCAGCAGGCGGGTGTTCGGCGAACCGCAGCGCGGGCAAGTCACATCAGGATCCACGCCGAACAGCGTCGCCTTGCCTGCTCCGCCCCCCGCCCTCTCCTCGGGCGGCGCTATTCCCAGCGCCCGGAGTTTCTCGCGCCCAGACTCTGTCAGCCAATCCGTCGTCCAGGCCGGCGCGAGAATTGTTTTCACCTCGACCGCCCCAGCGCCCGCGCGCAAGAGAACATCGCGAATATTCATCTCGATGAACGTCATCGCCGGACAACCGCTATAGGTCGAAGTGATGGTCACGACGACGGTATCCCCATCCAACCCCACGTCTCTCAGAACTCCGAGATCCCGGATCGACAGGCCCGGTATCTCCGGATCGCTCACCTCATCCAGGCAGGCACGGATCTTCGCCATGCGCGCATCGTCATTGGCGGCTTCGCGGAGCATGGCTTGGCTCATCCCTGTCTCACCAGGTCGCATCGGGATAGGCCCGGGGAAGGAATTGCATCTCCGCGAGGATGTAGCCGAGATGCTCGGAATGCACGCCCTGGCGCCCGCCGCTCACCGACCAGTCGTCATCCGGCCGGCGCAATGTCGCCTCGCCGAGCACGGGCGTCACCATCGCGTCCCAAGCCGGCTTGAGCGCCATCGGATCAACACCTATTCCCAGTGCCGCAACCGCGCGATCGAGGTCATCGCCGGCAAAGAGTTCGTGAGTGTAGCCCCAAAGCTGGTCGACCGCCGCTTGCGCCCGCCGGTGACTCTCCTCGGTGCCGTCGCCCAAGCGGATCAGCCACTCGCCGCTATGCCGTCGGTGGTAGACGACCTCCTTTATGGCCTTGGCGGCGATCGCCGCGACACCCGGCTCCCGCGCTTCCACGAGAGTTTCAAGCAGGGCATGGTGATAGCAGTCAAAAAGGAATTGCCTGGCGATGGTGACCGCGAAGTCGCCGTTCGGCTGTTCCACCAGCAGGCAGTTACGCCAGTCCAGAATGTCCCGCTTAAAAGCGAGATCATCGGCGTCCCGTCCCCGGCCCTCGACTTCCGCCGCCTTGCCGAGCCATAGGGTTGCCTGGCCAATCAGATCAAGCGCGACATTGCTGAGCGCGATGTCCTCTTCCAGCACCGGCCCATGACCGCACCACTCGGACAGCCGGTGGCCGAGGATCAATCCGTTATCGCCGAGCCGCAGCAGATACTCGAACAGCGGGTCCGAGCCGTCGGGGGCGCCGGCCATCACAGACACTCCACCTCGTCCGGAACCGTATAGAAAGTCGGGTGCCGGTAGATCTTGGCCTCGGCGGGTTCGAACAGCGATTCCTTGTCATCCGGGTCCGAGGCGATGATGTCCGTTGAGCGCACGACCCAGAGGCTCTCGCCTTCCCGCCGCCTCGTATAGATGTCGCGGGCGTTCTGGATCGCCATCTCCGCGTCGGGCGCGTGCAACGAGCCGGCATGCTTGTGCGACAAACCCTGGCGAGCCCGGATGAATACCTCCCAAAGCGGCCAGTCGTCGGCACTGGTGGCGTCATTGGCGACCTTCACATCACTCATCCTTCTTCTCCCTCGCCTCGCCTAAGCCGCCTTGGCCCGGGCCCGGCGTTTCGCGGCATGGGCCATCGCCGCCTCGCGCACCCAGGCGCCGTCGTCATGCGCCTTGATCCGCGCGCCCAGGCGTTCGCGGTTGCAGGGGCCGTCTCCAGAGACCACGCGCATCAACTCACGGAAACCAATGGCGCCGAAATCGTAGTGCCCACGGGCCTCGTTCCAGCGCAGATCCGGGTCTGGAATGGCGAGCTCCAGATAGTCCGCCTGCGGCACGGTCATGTCGACGAATTGCTGGCGCAGCTCGTCATTCGACTGCCGCTTGATCTTCCAGGCTGTTGATTGCGCCGAGTTGGCCGACGCGGTGTCATGCGGGCCGAACATCATCAGCACCGGCCACCACCAGCGATTCAGCGCGTCCTGCGCCATGCGCCGCTGATCCGCCGTACCCTGGCACAGTGAAACCATGATCTCGAAGCCCTGGCGCTGATGAAAGCTTTCCTCGCGGCAGATCCGCTCCATCGCCCTTGCGTAGGGCCCGTAGGAACAGCGGCACAACATGATCTGGTTGATGATCGCCGCGCCATCCACCAGCCAGCCGATGGTGCCGACATCCGCCCAGGTCAGAACCGGGTAGTTGAAGATATGCGCGTATTTGGCCCGCCCGGTGTGCAGGGCATCCAACATCTCGGCGCGCGAGGTCCCCAGGGTTTCCGCGGCGCTGTAGAGGTATAGCGCGTGCCCTCCCTCGTCCTGGATCTTGGCCAGCAATTGCGCCTTGCGTTTCAGTGACGGCGCGCGGGTCAGCCAGTTCCGCTCCGGCAGCATGCCGACATATTCGGAATGCGCGTGCTGGGACATTTGCCGAACCAGGGATTTGCGGTAGCTCTCGGGCATCCAGTCCCTGGGCTCGATCTTCACTTCCGCTTCGATCTTGGCCGCGAAAGCGGGAGCCGACGGATCATCTGCATTCTCGGGAGGGATCGCGGTGACCGTCATAACCCCGGCTCCTGTCTGTTGCATCAACAATATGATACAATATTTTTGATCTGGTCAATAGTTTTGTATCATATAGATTACCGAAATCCAGAACCACGAAGCGATGATCACGATGACCTTGGATGCCGATGAGCTGGCCCGGCGGATCGCCGCGCGGATCCTCGAGACCGACCGCGCGACGGTTACTTTGGGTATGCGGCTCGACGCCGTGGCGGCGGGCACCGTCACCTTGTCGATGACCGTCGGCGCCGACATGATCAACGGCCATGACATCTGCCACGGCGGCTACATCTTCACCTTGGCGGATTCCGCCTGCGCGATCGCCTCGAATTCACGCAATACCAACATGGTCCTGCAATCCAGCAGCATCACTTATCTCAATGCCGCGCGCCTGGGCGACCGGCTGAGCGCGCGGGCCGAGGAGAGCGCGCTACGTGGACGCTCCGGCGTGATCGATGTCAGCGTGCATGACCAGGACGAAACATTGATCGCCCTGTTCCGGGGCCTGGTGCGCTCGATCCCTGGTCATCCCCTGCCCGAACACGCGAAGGGCGATTGATTATGCGCGCGCGTAGCGCCGCGGCCACCTCTGACTGGCCGACCCTGATCGAGGATCTGTCGCGACGGATCGCGCCCCGAGGCAAATCACTCATCATGACGGTTTATGGGGACTCGATCCTGCCGCATGGTGGCGGCGCCTGGCTCGGCGACCTGATCGCGCTGCTCGAACCACTGGGGTTGAACGAACGCGTCGTGCGCACCTCCGTTTATCGGCTGGTCCAGGACGACCTGCTCGTGGCGCGACAAGTGGGCCGCCGGAGCTTCTATGCCCTCACCGAGAACGGCACGCGCCAAAGCCTCGAGGCCTCGCGCCGGATCTACGCGCGCCGGGCCTCGACTTTCGACGGCACCTGGACCCAGGTCTGGTTGGCGGGATCGGGGAATGACGCTCAATCCGAACTTTCCGATGCGTTGATCCATCAAGGCTTTGGCGTCCTGGCGCCGGGCCTGATACTTCGCCAGGGTGATGCCACTGAAATCGCGACGGAGGCCGCGGCACGGCACGAAGCTTCGCGAGAAACCGTTATCCTCCACGCCCAAGCGCTGGGAGAGGACGGTGGCGCCACTCCGACGTTCGAGAGATTGGCAAAGTGGTGGCCGTTGGACATGTTGGAGGCCGAATATGAAGAGTTTCTTGACCTGACGAGCGTGCCCCTCGACGCGATCTCGGCTCAAGGAACGCCGGATGCGGAGACCTGCTTCTACCTCCGCTGCCTGTTGATCCACGCCTATCGCCGCATCGTCCTAAAGGACCCGATGCTGCCCGTGCCCCTGCTCCCCGGCGACTGGCCGGGACTTCGCGCCGAGCGGGTCATGGCCGCGCTGTACCAATCCCTCTCCGAGATCGCCCAAGGCCACGTCATGGATATGCTGAATGGGATCAACCGCCCTTTCGACGCGCCGGGCTCGGGATTCAACGCCCGTTTCGAGGGTTAGCAGGCAGTCGAGAAAGTCGAACGATGCTCCTTCGAATTCGAAGACGTCAAACCGTCTCGCTAGGCACGATGTCTACTAGTTGTCGTTGCTGGGAGCACCCATCGGCACCGCGCCGGCGCCGTGACCACGGGCGCGCAGCACTTCCATGATCCCGATCAGACAATCGTCGCGCAGCGCCTCAAGCTCCTCGATCGAGCGGCCGGCGGCCTGGGCCTGGGTCCCCTCGACCATCCGGTCGATCAATATGTCGGTCAACGGTGGGGCCTTCAGCTTAGTCCAGGGAAGCTCCAAGGCCGGGCCGAATTGTTCCAACATGTGACGCATGCCCGCCTCGCCGCCGGCTAGGTGAAAAGTCAGACACGTCCCCATGATCGCCCAACGCAGCCCCGGCCCGTAGATCACCGCGTCGTCGATCTCCTCGGTACTCGCCACCCCCTCGGCCACCATGTGCAGAGCCTCGCGCCAGAGCGCTTCCTGGAGTCGGTCGGAGATGTAGCCCTCGATCTCGCGTCGCACCTTGAGCGGATGCATGGCGATCGAGCCATAGAACGCGGCGGCCCGCTCCACCGCGTCCGCCGCCGTCGCCTCGCCGCCGAGGATCTCGACCAGGGGCAAGAGGTAGACCGGATTGAAGGGGTGACCGATCACCACCCGCTCCGGCGCCGCGCAATCCGCCTGGATCGCCGTCGGAAGCAAACCCGAGGAACTGGACGCGATAATCGCCTCCTTCGGTGTCGCGGCATCGATCCGAGCAAGCAGATCCCGCTTCAGCGCCTCGTTTTCCGGCGCGTTTTCCTGCACCCAGTCCGCCTCAGCGCAGGCGGCCGCGAGATCGCTCTCGAAGCGGAACGCGGGCGGCGTGTCCCGTGTCGCCAGCCCCGACTTCACCACCGCCGGCCAGGCGCGGGCAACCGAGGCGCGCAATTTTTCCTCGGCCCCGGGCGCCGGATCGCTCGCGACGACGTCGAGGCCGCGGGCCAGAAACCGCGTCGTCCAGCCCGCGCCGATCACGCCCGTACCGACGACGGTCACTCGTTTGATGTTGGTCATGATTTGTCCCGTTCCTTGGCCGCGATCCCAATAAGAAGGTTCGCCACGCCGGCTACTTTGAGATCCTCAACAGCTTGCGGGCCTCCGCCGGATCGAGGGTCCGCGCGCCCATGTCGCGGATGATGCGGACGGCCTTCTCAACCAACTGACCATTGCTGGCGAGAACGCCGCGCTCAAGATAGAGATTGTCTTCCAAGCCGACCCGCACATGACCGCCGAGCAAGACAGCCTGGGCGACCATCGGCATCTGCATCCGGCTGATTCCGAAACCGGCCCAGACCGCGCCGGCGGGCATGGCGTCGGCCATCGCCTTCATATGCGCGGTATCCGCGGGCGCGCCGTAGGGAATGCCGAGGCATATCTGATACATCGGCGGATCGGCGACCAGGCCTTCCTCGTACATGGTCTTGGCGAACCAGAGCTGACCGGTATCGAACACCTCCATCTCCGGTTTCACGCCGAGTTCCAGCACCCGCTTGGCCATCACCCGCAGGACATGCGGGGTATTGATCACGACCGAATTGCCCTCGCCAAAGTTCATCGAGCCGCAGTCCAAGGTGCAGATATCCGGACGTAAGGCCTCCACATGGGCCAGCCGGGTCAGACCGTCGACCAGATCGGTGCCCGGGTCCTGTTTCGCCGGATCGTCGGCATTGACCATCAGATCACCGCCCATCCCGGAGGTAAGGTTGATGATCACGTCCGAGCCGGCGTCGCGGATGCGCTCGACCACCTCGCGATAAAGCTCGACATCGCGGCTGCCCTGACCGGTCTCGGGGTCGCGGACATGGATATGCGCCACCGCCGCTCCGGCCTCGCGCGCCTCCAGAGCGGCATTGGCGATCTGCTCCGGGGTGATCGGTAGGTCCGGATGCTTGCCGGCGGTATCGCCGGAGCCTGTGACGGCGCAGGTCACGATGACATCGTTGTTCATGGCTCAGGCTCCTCTTGCCGTTCAAACCCTCGATCCAGCCCAAGACTAAACCGTCACCGCCACCGGGATCGACCCTCGCGGCGACATCGATCCGCCAATTCACGCCAAGCCGCGGAGATCGTTGCTCCGCTCTTGCGGGAGGCTCGGGCAACCGGCGATACTAGCCTCTCCTGGCGCCACGTCGCGAGATCATGATGATCGAAATCTTTGTGGAACATTGGGCCAACGGCCAAGTCGTGCGTCACCCCTGGTCGATCTGGGTCGACGGCAAACAGATGGCCGGCTCGCATGGGCGGCGCGAATACGCCTCGCAAGACAAATCAGAGGCCGATGCCCGCCGCTTTTGCGACGAGGTCCTGAAGAAACAGCCGGACCGGGTCAGCCGGCTCTAACACCATCATCCGTCGGGAGAATGCACGATGCCGGATCAACGCGGCTGGAAGCTTAAGATCGGGACGGTCGTTCCCTCCACCAACACCATCGTGCAGCCGGATTTCGACGATCTGCGTGGCGACGGCATCACCACCCATGTGGCGCGGATCGGCATTCCGAACATGGCCATCAACTCGGATGATGACTTCGACAAGATGGTCCGTCTGAGCGAGGCGGATCTGGTCGCCGCCGTCGACCGGGTCATGACCGCCTGTCCGGGGTTGCTGATCGTCGGGATGTCGTCGCTGATCGTCTGGGACGGATACGAAGCCTCGCTGAAGCGGCGCGAGATGCTGGAGGAACGCACCGGCGTGCCGGTCACCGGCGGCTCCTTCGCGGTGGCCGCGGCGCTGGAGAAGCTGGGCGCCAAGCGGATCGCCATTCTCTCGCCCTACATGCCGGTGGCGGATCGTCATATCAGTCAGTTCTTCGCCGATCTGGACTACGAGGTCGTCAATTTCATCGGCCTGAAATGCCCGAGCCCGGTCGCCATCGCCGAGGTCTCCGGCGAGGAACTCTCCAAGGCCCTGAACGAGATCGACGGCCCCAACGTGGACGCCATAGTCCAATTCGGCACCAATCTGCATTTCATGCGCCAAGCCGAGGCGGAGGAACAAAAGCGCGGCAAACCGGTCATCGCCATCAACTCGGTCAGCTACTGGCACGGGCTCAGAACCGTCGGCATCGAGGACAGGTTCGAGGGCTATGGCCGGGTCTTGCGGGAGTTTTGAGGGGTTTTCCCACGCGTCGTCATCCCGCCCCCCGTTTTCACGAGGGCAAGCGGTGGGGAAGCACCACCGTCGCCCTGGCGCACGGCAGGGCCCACGGCTCGGCGGTGTCAGCGTGACGGATACTTCCTCGCCTCGATCTTCCATCGCGAAGTCCCGCCGTTCGCAAGGACGACGATGAATCTGGTTCGCGATAGACCCGGTCCAAGGCCGATCTATTCTCGCGCGGCCTTTCAATCCAGCGAGAAACCGGACCCCGAGCCGATGCGTATCATCTACCAAATTCCCAATGACGACCCGCGTAAATCCCAGTCCGCGGCCAAGGCGGCGGAGGGTGCGGGTTTCGACGGGATCGTGGCGCTTGAGAACGCGCATGGCCCGATTCCGGCGCTGACGGCGGCGGCCATGGCGACCGAGCGGGTGCAACTCGGCACCGCCGTGATGATCGCCTTCCCTCGCAGCGCGACGGTGACCGCGCACGCGGCCTGGGATCTCAACAAGCTTTCGGGCGGGCGGTTCTATCTCGGTCTCGGCTCGCAAGTGAAGGGCCACAACGAACGGCGCTACGGCATCCCCTGGAGCCCGCCGGCGCCGCGCATGCGCGACTATATCGGCGCGGTTCGCGCGGTGTGGCGCGCCTGGGAGACCGAGGAGCCGCTGGATTACCACAGCGAGCACTACACGCTCACCCTTACAACACCGAATTTCGCGCCGCGTCCGCTCGGCCTGCCGCGTATTCCGATCGCAATGTCCGCCGTCGGCCCGGCGATGCTGCGCGCGGCGGGCGAAGTCGCGGACGGGGTGCGCCTGCATCCCTTCAACACCCAGCGCCATATCGCCGAGAAATGCCTGCCAGAGATCACCGCCGGTCTCGATCGCGGCGGCCGGGCGCGCGAGCGGATCGAGGTGGTGGCGGGTGGTTTCCTCGCCACCGGCAAGGACGAGGAAGCCGTTGAACGGATGAGCGACTATATCCAGTTTCGCATCGCTTTTTATTGTTCCACAAGGGCTTAGTGGAATGTCTTGAGATTGCATGGCCTTGAGGAACTGGGATTGAAGTTGCGCCCTTTCCCGACCCAGGGACGCTGGGACGAGATGGCGGCGCAGATCCCCGATGACGTTCTCAACCTCTTCGCGATTGTCGGCACCCATGATGTGATCGCCGACCGGATCTCCGAACGCTATGGCGGCCTTACCGATGCCTTGTCGCTGTTCATTCCCACGGATACCGACCCCGGCCCCTTGGGAGAGATAGCCAGCGACGTCCGCCGGATCGAAACCCCTTTCACCAACTACGCGACGGACTGGCAATCGGTGGCGTGAGAGATTCTTTTACCTGTCGCCCTGGCGAACGGTGGGGCCTCCGGCTCGGCGGTGTCAGCGTGACGGACGCTTCCTCGCTTTGATCTTCCATCGCGGGGTCCTGCCTTGCGCCAGGACAACGGAGAAGAACGCGAAACCGCGCTCCACCGTCGCCCTGGCGAACGGCCGGGTGTGGAAATCGATCGAAAAACCAAATGTCTAGTCCCGATCCGCGCGCCTTAGGACCGCTTGCAGCAGGACATTGACCGAGGGCCAGGTGTCTTCCGGGATCACGTCTTCCGCCTCGTTGTGGGTGATGCCGTCGACACAGGGGCTGAACAGCAGGATCGCCGGCGCCGAGTCCGATACGCAATAGGCGTCGTGGCCGGCCTGACTGTGAATGTCCATCGCCGGCACCCCGATATCCTCGGCGGTTTGCCGGACCAGCGCGGTCAGATCCGGATCAAACGCGACATCGCCGAAGAACCAATCGGTCACGATTTCGAAACCGACCCGCGCCTCCTCCGCGGCGGTGGCGAGCGCCCCGTGCATCTCGACCCGCATCCGCTCCGTAACCTCGGGGTCTATATGCCGGACATCCACCGTAACCTCGGCCGCGCTGGGCAGAATACCGGGCTTGTTCGGCCAGATCACCAGCCTGGACGAGGTGGATTTGCCGATCGGCGCGTATTTCCAGCCGATATCATTGACCGCGTCGATCAGCTTGGCCGCCCCGACCAGGGCGTTGCTACGCTTTTCCATCGGCGTCGGCCCGGAATGCGCGTTGGTGCCGAGAAAATTCACGATCAAGCCATAGGCGGTATAGCCGCCGGTCACGATCCCCAGCGGAATACCGGCGGCCTCAAGGTCCGGCCCCTGCTCGATATGCAGCTCGAAATAGGAGTCGATGGGTCTCGGCCCGGCATCGGCCTCGCCGAGATAGCCAATCCGCGCCAACTCATCGCCGAAGGCGATGCCGTCATCATCGCTAAGCCCGTGCAGCCACTCGATGCTCTGCTCGCCCGAGAACACGCGCGAGGCGGCCATCGGCGGCGAGAAACGCGCGCCCTCCTCATTGGTCCAGTTCACCACCTCGATCGGGCGCTTGGGTCGGATGCCCGCGTCCTTCAGGACCCGGATGATCTCCAGCCCCGCCAACACCCCGAGAATGCCGTCAAAACGACCGCCCGCGACTTGGGTGTCCAGATGGCTTCCGATCAGCACCGGCGGCAGATCCTCCTGGCCTTCATAGCGGGCGTGGATGTTACCGGCCTGGTCGACGGTGACGATGCATCCCGACGCCTCGCACCACTCGACGAAGACATCGCGCATCTCCTTGTCCTCGTCGGTCAGCGCCAGCCGGCGGTTGCCGCCAAAGTCGCCCGGCCCGATCTTGGCCGCGTCCATGAGCGAGGCCCAAAGCCGGTCCTCGTCGATTCTAAGATTGTCGTGGCGGGCTTGTGGCATGACGGGGCTCCTGAAAAACGAGATAGCTCCAGCATATCGCCGCTGAACCGCGCGGGATATACCGTCGCGGGGAGATGATGGAAATGATGCATGGTCCAAGGGAACGCGACGATTTCACGGCCTGCCAATCCTGGTTTAGCATGCCCCTTCACCTCGCCCCCGCGAGGGACCGCTCTGGGATGGATGGCGATGGCCAAGGCGAGCCTTTTTGATCGCGTCGTCGGAAAACGCGCCACGCCGATCGATCTTGACGCGTTTGAGACAGCGGTCGAGGCGTTCGAAGCGATGGAGATCGATGTCGGCACCGGTGACGGACGTCATGTCATCGACGTGGCTCGCGCCGCGCCCGAGCGTCTGGTGATCGGGATCGACGCGGTCTCCGAAAACATGGCCGAGGCCTCGCGGAAGGCCGCCGCCGCGCCGCGCAAGGGCGGGCTCGCCAATGCCCTGTTCTTTCGCGCCGCGGCCGAGCGCCTGCCCGGCCCCTTCGCCGGGCGCGCCGATCAGGTCACGGTGAACTATCCCTGGGGTTCCCTCATGCGGATCGTCGCCGAACCCGATCCGGAGGGCCTCGCGGGCCTGCGCGGCCTTTGCAAGCCCGGCGCCGGGCTCAGGGTGCTGCTGAACTACACGGTGATCGCCGACCGCCCCTATATGGAGCGCCTTGGCCTTGGCGAGATGCCCGATCCGGCGGACAGCCCGGCGCTTCCCGAGATTTACAAGGCCGCCGGTTTTATCCTGGAGACCCGCGAGATCTTCGCCGGTGATCCGCCGGTGCGCACCCGCTGGGGCCGCCAACTGGTGCGTGGTGGCGCCCGCCGCACCCTGTTGCTGGAAGCCAGCGCCGACGCGGCTGGAGATATGCCATGAACGCCCGCCGAGATGCCGCGAGAAGCAGCCGCTGGACGCGGCCCGAGCCGGTCGTCATCCGGGCCAAGGGGCACCCGAATATCCGCGCCACCCATGCGAATACCTTCGAGCTTACGCCCGACGCCTCGGTCACAACCTCGGGCACCTGCATCATCGGCATCGACGCCGCCTGGGACGAGAGCGCGTTGCTCGGCCTGCGCGGCCCGGTGGAGGTGACGATCCGGGTCGGGAGCGTCGAGGAGACCGTGCGGGCGCGCGTCAACCCGACCTATATTCCCGGTGACCCACTGATTATTCGCAAGCACCCGGACCCACAGCCGCGCAGCCTCTGTATTGACGCGGAAAAGGGCTCGGCGGCCCTGGAACGGGCGCTGATCGAGCCGCTGCGCGAGGCGGGCTCGGCATTGGAGATGGTCTTCCAGCAAACCGCCGCGCCGGGCCCGGATGACGGCGCGCTGTTCGTGGTCGCGACGCCGATCGGCAATATCGCCGATCTCTCGCCGCGCGCGCTGGCGACCCTGCGCGGCGCCGACCTCATCGTCGCCGAGGATACCCGCACCACCCGCGCCCTGCTCGGCAAGGGAGCGCCGGAGATGCTGTCCCTGCACGACCACAATGAACGCGATCGAGTCGACCGGGTGCTGAACCGTCTGATCGAGGGCTCGCGGGTGGCACTGGTCTCCGAGGCGGGCATGCCGTTGATCTCGGATCCCGGCTTCGTGCTGGTGCGCGCGGCGGCGGCGGAGAACATTCTCATATCCCCGGTGCCCGGCCCCGACGCGGTTACCTCGGCCTTGGCGATCTCGGGCTTGCCCGCCGACGATTTCCGCTTCATCGGCTTTCCCCCGCGCAAAACCGGCGACCGGCGCAAGGCACTGGCGGAACATGCGAGCGCCCCCTACTCACTGGTGTTCCTTGAGGCGCCGCAACGACTTCTCGACACGCTGTCGGATCTGATCGCCGAGATTGGCGACCGCCGGGTGGCGGTTTGCCGAAACATGACCAAGCCCGGTGAGGAAGTTATCCGTGCCCTTGCGAGCGAGGTGCGCGAGGTTCTGGCGGCACGGGACCAGGTGCGCGGCGAATTCACCATTGTCGTCGACCGCGCCGACAAGGCGACCGCCGAGACCGGTCTTGGGGATGATATCCTGCGCATGACCGAGAGTCTGATCGAGGCCGGTCTGCCGACCAAGGCGATCAGCGCCGCCCTCGCCAAGGCCACCGGGGCTCCCAGACGGGAGATGTTTCAACTGGTTTTGACGATGAAGGGCGAGCGTGAATGAGGCGTGAGCCTGTCTTGAAAACGCCGCAATTCATGACGATAGTTGAAGAATGCTTTCGCGCAGAAACCTTCTTGCATCGGCTCTAACAACCTTCCCGGTCTATGCGGCGCTGACGCATCTCGCGGGCCTCGGCGTCGCACGCGCCGACGAAAGCCCCTGGTTGGCGCGGCAACAGGAACTCGCGCTAAGCCTCGCTCGCGGGGAAATCACGCCGAGCGCCTGGCAAGCCGAGGTCGAGCGTTTCTCCCGCGATATCGATATCAGCCAAGTCATCGCGGCCCTCCGGGACGCGCGCCAAGGAAAAGTCGGTAGAGCCTTGCCGAGCTATCCCTTCAAGACAGCCATCAGGTTCCTTGATGAGAAGGGCACCCCAAGACGTCTTCGCTTCGCGAGCGCCTTGTTCGACTTCGGCGCCAATGACGTCATAACACCCCATGCCCACCGTCATATGGTCTCGGCGCATCTGATCGTACGGGGAGCGTTTAGGGTGCGAAACTTTGATCGTGTCGGCGAGGTCGACGGCGCGCTTCTGCTGCGTGAGACCGGCGACCGGATTTTGGAGACCGGGGCGATATCGACGATGAGCACCGAACGCGACAACGTGCATTGGTTCGTGCCATCGGGGGGCCCGGCGTCGACCTTCGATGTCATCGTCTCCCGACTTGAGCCTGGAGAGCCCGCCTATGTCATAGAGCCGGTTGATCCCCTGGGCGCGACGAAACTGGAAAACGGCCTGATCCGCGCGCCGGTAATTGGTTTTGAGGAGTCCGCGCGGATTTATGCGTCGACGGTTTGACGTTGCGCGCCTTTTGCCAGTCCGCGTGGATCAGTCCTTGGCAAGCCGGCGAGATATCCCGTCCAGCCTCGCCCCTCCAACTGACGGATTGCTCACGTCGCTCGCGCGCGACCACAGGCAATCCTCGCTGTAAAGCTTTGAACACGACGTGAGATCTCTCATGCTTGCCTAGGATTGATCAACCGGCGCCTCCCAGGCGTGGGTCCCGGATCGAGTCCGGGATGACGAAGCGTGGGTGAGAGATGTGCTCGGCTAGCCCGTCGCCCTGGCGAACGGCAGGGCCTCCGGCTCGAGTTTGTCACCGTGACGGATGCCGCCTCGCGTGTATCAACCATCGCGAGGTCCTGCCTTGCGCCAGGACGACGGAGAAGAACGCAAAACCACGCTCCATCGTCGCCCTGGCGAACGGCGGGGCCTCC
>Ga0181593_10001262_pt1 | contig 22710 bp, 23 predicted proteins | sample 071ome_19_FD_133756 | JGI IMG/M metagenome (GOLD analysis project Ga0181593, IMG submission 133756) | Coastal salt marsh microbial communities from the Groves Creek Marsh, Skidaway Island, Georgia - 071413AT metaG (megahit assembly) | ecosystem: Environmental > Aquatic > Marine > Intertidal...
CAGCAAGGTCGGCTTCGCCCGGTTCCAGCCCGGTAACGCCCGCATCGATTTTCACCAGCCGGTCGAGCTCATCGAGCCCTCCAAGGACCGTCGCGGTGTCGCTGGCGATGGTCGCGGCCAGCGAGCGATATTCGTGCGCGACAGGACCACCCGCCTGTTGCTGGATGAATTCGCTCGCCATCTGGATCGCGCCGGCCGGATTGCGAAGCTCGTGCAGCACCTGACGCATGCGGTCGGCCATTTGTGCTGCTTTCGATCCCGCCTCGGCGTCGTCACGGAGCCGATGCGCCCGGCCTGCATGTCCGGTGTAACGTCCAGTTGAGGCATCGAACAGCGGTGCGGCATCGATCCGCCAGTCGCCGCTGATCGCCGGTGCGCCATCCAGAACGACGACCTGGCCTTCGATCGGCTGGCGAAGGCGCAGCGCGTCCTTAGGCGGCGGCGCGGAGCCCGCTACCTTCCGAACGTCAAGCGTGCCCAAAGACGTTCCCACCACCATCGGTGCGCAATCGGGATCGGCGCGCACGATATGTCCGCTGGCATCGGTCACGAAATCGAAACGCCGGACCACCCGCGGCGACGGCTGGTCCGAATCGCCGAGCGGCAGGCGCGGCGATTCGGATGCGTGGAACACCGGGGCTGTCGGGTGCGATTTGCGATAGCTTTCGATTCGCCGCACCAGCTCGCCAATCGACGTTTCGCGCTCGGGAGCAGATGTCGGCGGAACCGGCGCCGCGACATCGCCTGCATCGAATTCCGGCTCATCGGCTTCGGCATCATCGACATCCGCCGCTGCCAATCCGCGATCGGCAATGCCGAGCCGCTCAAGCCGCAACTCGACCGTGGGGCCGAGATCGCGCCGGTGCCGCAAGACGCCACGTGCGGCGACGGGCAGGGCGCGGACAAGGTCCAGCCACTGCTGTTCGTCCAATTCCGCTGCGGCGATTGCGGCGCTGGCAATGGCTGTGTCGTCCTCGGCCAGATAGGCGACCAGCGCCGGATTGCGCAGCTTCAATCCCGACCCGCGCAGAAGGTGCTCGCGATCATCGGCAGGAAGCTCCGCCGCGAGCGCAGACAAGCGGGCATAGGCCGGATCAAGCGAGGAACTGGCACTGCCCGCATCTGTCTTGCCCAGAAGGTCGAGCAATTGGACATACTGGACGCGCGCAATCTCCTGCCCGCGGATGGGCTGCTTAAGCACGGTATCGAGTCGGTCGTCGAAATGCATCGCCGTTTCGCATGGAGAATCGAGGCTGTTCACCTAGCAGCCTGATGCGGAACAACAAGCACGCGTGGGAGATGCGTTGCAAAGCGGGACGATCCCGTTATGAACAATAAAATTAGCCGGGGGCGACAAATAGGTTCGCAAGGCAGCTGAATTGATGCGCTCGCGGCCTGCTTCCGCAGCAAGTGGAGCACAATGACCAGTTTCGACGAAATCGACAGGCAGCTGCTGGCCGCGCTGCAAGAAGACGGGCGGATGACCAATGTCGATCTTGCCGCCAAAGTCGGGCTCACGCCGCCGCCATGCCTGCGCCGCGTGCGCGCGCTGGAGGAAAGCGGGATCATCAGGGGCTATCACGCCGATCTCGATGGTGCCGAGCTGGGATATGCGATCACCGTTTTCGCGATGGTCAGTCTCAAAAGCCAGGCCGAGGACGCGCTGCGCCAGTTCGAGGATCACATGCGCGCGCTGCCCGAAGTGCGCGAATGCCACATGCTCAATGGCGAAATCGATTTCATCCTCAAGATCGTGAGCCGCGATCTGCAAAGCTTTCAGGAATTTCTGACGTCCAAGCTGACTCCCGCGCCCAATGTCGCCAGCGTCAAGACATCACTGACGATCAGGACTGCAAAGGCGGAGCCGGGTGTGCCGCTCGCAGGAGCCTAGAGCTTGGCCGCAGCCTCAAGTGCCAGAATGTAGCTTTGCGGGCCGTGGCCCTGGAAGGTCTCGCGTGCGGCCATGCCGACATAGCTGAGATGGCGAAACGGCTCGCGGGTGTGCGGGTCGGACAGATGCACCTCGAAGACCGGCACGGAAATCGCCTTGATTGCATCGAGCAGGGCGATGCTGGTGTGGGTGTAGCCCGCCGCGTTGAGCAGCACCGCGTGCGCGCCTTCGGCATGGGCTTCGTGCAGCCAGTCGACGAGATGGCCTTCGTGGTTCGACTGGCGCCTCTCAATGGCGAGGCCAAGCTCGCGAGCGCGATCCTCGATCAGGGCGGCGATGTCGTCGAGCGTCTGGCTGCCGTAGATGTCCGGCTCACGCGTGCCGAGCAGATTGAGATTGGGGCCATTCAGGACATAGACCAGCCTGTCCGCCATCGCGCTACTTGTCCGTTCCCTTGATCTTGCCCCATTGGCGCATCACCGCATAGCCGAGATATCCGGTGCCGAACAGCGCATAGAGCGGTTCGGGCAAGGCGCCAAGATAGGCGGTCATGCCGTGGGCGATGGCGTCGGCGGTGTCGCGTTGCACGGCCGAGAGCAGGCCCATCGGCAGCGACCACAGGATCAGCGCGTACATCACATAGAGAAACGTCGGACGGGCGCGGCTGGTCCAGGGATCCTGTGAATTGGCTTCGGTGACGATGGCGGAAAGCTGCGCCTCGATGCGCTCGAGCTCGCGCGAACTTTCCAGCTTGAGCAGCTCGAGCTTGGCCTTGGCCCGTGCCTCGGGATCGGGAATGACCTTGTCGATCAGCGAGACGAGCGGGCCGATGAGGGCTTCGAGGATGGGCATGGGCACTCCGATTCGATTCACCAACGCGCCGTATCGCCAAATAGGTTTGTGTAGGAAAGATAATAATCGCGATTTGGTTAAATCGGTCGGATTGACCGCGTAACCGGGGCGTCGTAGCTTCTTTACATGGCATAAGCGGGCGCGTTGTATGCCATTTACGGGCGCGTCTATTGGGTGAGGACAGAGAGCATGGCTAGTCATGCTAAAGTTACCGATTATCGCGGCTTTCCGCCTGCGCAGGAGGTGATCGCGCGTTGCCTTGCCGAGAATCCCGAGATCTTCCCGCCGCCGGTCAGCGAGTGGGAAGTGGGCCGCGCCGAATTGTTCAACGAGGAACGCTGGGAGCCGGTTTTCCGCCGTATGCGCGCCGAGGCGCCGATCAACAAGGTGACGGGCACGATCCATGGGGATTACTGGAACGTCGCGACGTTCAAACCAATCGTCCATGTCGAATCGCTGCCCGAACTCTATTCCTCAAGCTATGTCCACGGCGGCGTGACCATGCACGACTGGCCCAAGGACATGAGCCTGGACTATGCGTTGCAATCGTTCATCTCGATGGATCGGCCCGATCATACCGAACGTCGCCGGGTGGTCGCGCAAGCGTTCACGCCCTCCGAGATGGTGCGGCTGACCGCTGAAGTGCGCGAGCGCACCGGCAATCTGCTCGATTCGCTGCCCGAGGGCGAGGAGTTCGACTGGGTCTCACAGGTCTCGGTGAAACTTACGACCGCAATGCTGGCGGTGATCTTCGATTTCCCGCGCGAGGACATGGACCTGCTCGGTTTCTGGTCGGACTGGGTCGGGGCAATCGAGGCGGGCAAAATCGCGGAAGTCACGCAGGGCCGCACCCGCGCCAAGCTGGAAATGGCGGAGTATTTCCGTGACCTGTGGGCGGAACGGGCCGGGCAGGGCGAGCGCGAGGATCTGCTCTCACGAATGATCCACTCGCAGGCGTTGGGCGATCTCGGCGAAATTGAGTTCACCGGCACCATGACCACGCTGGTGACCGGCGGCAACGATACCACCCGCAATACCATGTCTGGTCTGATCCAGGCGCTGCACCTGTTCCCAGACCAGCGCGCCTTGCTGGAGAGCAACCCATCGCTGGCGGCCGTCGCCGTCCCGGAAGTGATCCGCTGGGTCAGTCCGCTGGTCCACATGCGCCGCACCGCCCTGGCCGACGCCGACCTGTTCGGCCACCAGATCAGCAAAGGCGACAAGATCGTGCTCTGGTATATTTCGGCCAATCGCGACGAGAGCGTTTTCGACGATCCCGACCGCTTCTGGATCGAGCGGCCCAACGCCCGCCGGCACGTCGCCTTCGGCTACGGCATTCACCGCTGCGTCGGCGCGCGGTTGGCCGAGTTGCAGCTGCGCGTGCTGATCGCGGAATTGCTGGCACGGCGAGTGCGGGTGCATCTGGCTGGCGAGCCGCAACGCTGCGGCGGCGCCTTCCTGCACGGCTATCACCGCCTGCCGGTGACCGTGGAGCGATACTAGACTGGCACGAAAAGACCCGGTGCGCACGGTGCGCCCCGGGCCTCGCGTGTCGGACAAGGGGGGTCAGTTGACCGACTGATCCCTGGGCGAACCGCCCGCGTTGTTCTCCGTCGGCGACATGTCGCGCTGGAGGAATTCGATCAGATAGCCGTCGGGGCATACGACATAGGCCATCGTCGTCGGCCAGCGTTCCATCTTGTGCGGCTTGGTGTGCGACGTTGCGCCTGCCGCCATCGCCCGGTCGTAGGCTGCCTGGCAGTCGTCGGTGTAGATATACAGCTTCCAGAAGGCCGTTCCCATGTCGATCGGGCCTTCGATCGTGCTGTTCTCGGCCAGCTGCAGCCAGGCGCCGCGCTCGGGATTCTCGACGACCGCTTCCTTGATCTCATCGGTGATCTGGGTCCGGCTGGTGCAGGTCAGCCCGATGGCCTCGTAAAATTTTATGGACTTCTCAATGTCTTTGACATGGAAGCAGTATTGGCGAAGCCAGACAGTCATCTACTCTCTCCTTGAAATTTGGCAGGTCTGCCAGGACCGGCGGACCCGGATCGAAGTAATCTGTGTATCTGATCCGAAATTCCGTTTGCAGCGTCATCGGATCGTTCGGCACCGGCCCGCTCCCCCACCCGGCCTCCCAAAGCATACCATCTCGTTGGGTGGCCGGGTGGGGGAGCGGGCTGGCACCGCCATCGAAATTCGCAAACTCGCGAATTTCGAATCAACACCGAGAAAACAGGCAAAGGTGTATCATTGTCAAGCGGCAAGGTGGCAGGGGCGGGGAACGACAATGCGTCCAGGCAAGCGGCGGCACTTTCCTTTTCGGCCCCGGTGCCTATCACGGGGTGAATCCGCAATCGTTTGAGGAAAGCCGAAAGCAATGACCGCCAAACCCCTTCCGCAACTGTGTACAAATATTCCGTCCTTTGCCGCCGAGGACCCCGGTAGCTGGACCCCGATGGCAACCCTCGCCCGCGCGGCGGATGCGGCTGGCGTCGATACCCTGCTGATTTCAGACCATATCGTGTTCGGTGAAGCGCTTGAGGAATATGCCAAGGCGGAAGTCGGCGGTAGCAAGGGCGGGACCCAGCCGACCGGGCCGGACGGTCACTGGCTCGAACCGGTGACCACTATCGCCTGGCTCGCGGGCCAGACGTCGCAGATCGACTTTCGCACCAACATCCTGCTTGCTGCACTGCGCCGGCCGGCGGTGCTCGCCAAGATGGCGGCGACCATCGACGTGCTGTCGGGCGGGCGGCTTGCGCTCGGCGTCGGTGTCGGTTGGCAGGCTGCCGAATATGAGGTGTCAGGCCTGCAATTCGAAGGACGCGGCAAATTGCTCGATCACGCGCTTGACGTGTGCACGACGCTTTGGCGCGAGCGGCAGGCGAACTTTTCATCCGATCTGCTGACGTTCTCCAAGATCCACCAGATGCCGAAGCCCCTTCAAGAGGGCGGTGTGCCTTTCTGGATTTCCGGCACTTTCCGCAAGTCCACCGTGCGCAGGCTCGCGACGTATGGCGCGCGCTGGATTCCCTGGGGACCGGACGCCGGTGATATTCTCAACGCCGCGCCGCGCATGAAAGAGGCTGTCGCCGAGGCAGGCGGCGATGTGTCGGCCATGCGGATTGTCGGCAACCTGTCGCTGCGTCAGCAGGACAATGGCAGGATCGACGTGGGTGCGAGCATGGACAAGGTCGCAGCCATGGTCGAGGCTGGCGTTACCGATTTTTCGGTGCGCTTCGACGCGCCGAACGATTACGACGATGCTGTCGCCTATCTCGAACCGGTGATGGCGGGTTTCCGAAAGGCGACGGGGCGAGGCTGAGAGTAAGGCTAGATTGGTCGGGACGAGAGGATTCGAACCTCCGACCCCCACACCCCCAGTGTGATGCGCTACCAGGCTGCGCTACGTCCCGACCGCCATGGCCCCGCTTCAGCGGGGTCAAGGAGCAGCGCCTATAGGCAGCAAGCGCGCGCCTGACAAGCGTCCATGCCTCCTCGCGGCGGCGTCCGCGCCGCGTTGCCACGTCCGCGCTTTGTTGCTAGTGCGCGCGCTGAACGAGAGGAACCCCTTTCTGACCATGAATACCTCGATTCTTACAATGCTTGCCGCTGCAGGCGAAGCCCCGCCCGCGTGGATCCAGTTCATGCCGCTCGTCGCGATGGGCCTGATCTTCTGGTTCCTGATCATTCGTCCGCAAATGAGGCAGCAGAAGGAACATCGCGCCAAGATCGCCGCGATCAAGAAGGGCGATCAGGTGCTGACCGGCGGCGGTCTTGTCGGCAAAGTGGTCAAGGTTGACGACACCTACGCCGAAATCGAGCTTGCGCAGGGGATGAAGGTGAAAGCGGTCAAATCGACCATTTCCGACATCATCCTTCCGCCCGGCTCGTCTCCTGCCAATGATTGACCATACGGTGAAGCTCTGAGCCATGCTCGAATTTCCGACATGGAAGCGGATCTGGCTGTGTGGGCTGACACTCGTCGCCGTGGCAGCCGCGCTGCCGTCGCTGTTCTCGCTGGCCAATATGCCCTGGCCCAGGTCGCTGCCCGAGCCGATGGTGAACCTTGGGCTCGATCTCGCCGGTGGCAGTCATATCCTGCTCGAAGCCGATCCGGCGCAGGTGCGTGCGCAGCGGCTCGAGAACATGGAAGAATCGGTCCGCGCCCGGCTCAGGAACGCCGAGCCGCGCATCCGGATTGGCGATATATCTTCTAGCGGCGGCAAGCTCGCTTTTATCGTGCGCGACACTGCGCAGGTCGATGCCGCGCGCGAGGAAGTTCTGCCGCTGACTTATGGCGCCGGGCTGACCGGACAGCGCGACTGGACCATCGAAGTGGTGGACGAAAACCGCTTCGTGCTCACACCCAGGCCGGAGGGTCTTGAGCAGGCAGTTACGCTGGCGATGGATTCGGCCACCGAAGTGGTGCGCAAGCGCATTGACGAGCTTGGCACGCGTGAGCCGACCATCATTCGTCAGGGCGACGAACGTATCGTTGTTCAGGTCCCGGGGCTCGATGATCCGGCGGCGCTCAAGGCCTTGCTGGGCCAGACCGCAAAGCTCGAATTCAAGCTCGTCGACGTCACCGCCTCGCCTTCGGATATTGCGCAGGGCATTGCGCCACCGGGAAGCGAGATTGTGCCCTATGCCGATCCCGCCTCCGAGGGAGTTGCGGCCATTGCCGTACGCAGGCTCGGCGGCATCAAGGGCGACAGCCTGACCGACGCCAAGCAGACCTACGAGCAGCAGACCAACGAGCCAGTCGTCTCGATAACCTTCGATCAGCAGGGCGGCGCAAAGTTCGCCAAGCTGACCAGCGAGAACGTCAATCGGCCATTCGCGATCATTCTTGACGACAAGGTGCTGTCCGCGCCCAACATAAACGAGCCGATCCTGGGTGGCTCGGCGCAGATTTCCGGGCGGTTCACCGTAGAAAGCGCCAACCAGCTGGCGATCTCGCTGCGCTCGGGCGCGTTGCCGGTCGACCTCACCGTGATCGAGGAGCGAACCGTCGGGCCAGACCTTGGCGCGGATTCGATCAGGAAGGGCCTGCTGGCCATGGGGATCGGCTCCCTGCTCGTCATCGCGCTGATGATCGCCGTCTATGGGCGTTTCGGCATCTATGCGACCGCGGCGCTGGTGCTCAACGTGTTGATGATCCTTGGCGTCATGGCCCTGCTCAACAACACCATGACCCTGCCGGGCATTGCCGGGCTGGTGCTGACCATCGGCGCGGCGGTCGATGCCAATGTGCTGATCAACGAGCGCATTCGCGAGGAACGCAAGAAGGGCAGGCGCGTGGTCGCTGCGGTTGAAAACGGCTACAAGGAAGCGAGCCGCGCGATCTATGACGCCAATGTCACCAACTTCATTGCCGGCGTGCTGCTGTTCCTGTTCGGCTCGGGGCCGGTGCGCGGCTTTGCGGTCGTTCTCATCATCGGCCTGTTCACCAGCGTCTTCACCGCCGTGACCCTGACCCGGATGTGGGTCGCCGGCTGGCTGCGCAAGGCGCGGCCCTCGGACATTACGGTTTAGGAGCCGGGCCGATGAAACTTCTCAAGCTCGTCCCCGAAGACACCAACATCCGCTTCCTGCGCTGGCGCATGCCGTTCTACGTCGTCAGCCTGATCCTGATCGCGGCAAGCTGGGCGCTGGTCGCGACCAAGGGCCTCAACTACGGCGTCGATTTCGCCGGCGGGCAGGAAATCCGCGCGACCTTCACCCAAAGCGAAGAAGCACCGATTGCCGAGCTGCGCGAACAGATCGGCGCGCTAGGCTATGGCGAGCCGGTGATCCAGCGGTTCGGCGCTCCCAACGAAGTCTCGATCCGGGTGCGCCTGCCCGACGAGGTGGCAGGCGACAAGGGCGCGGCGCAGCGCATCGCCAACCGCATTGTCTCGACGATCCGGGCCGGGCATCCCGACTTTCGCCTCGATGGCAACGACAACGTCTCGGGCAAGGTTTCCGGCGAATTTCGCGAAAAGGCGATTTATGCACTGCTTGCCGCCATGCTGGCCATCGCGATCTACATCTGGGTGCGATTCGAGTGGCAGTTCGGTGTCGGCGCGCTGTTCGCGCTATTCCACGACGTGTCGCTCACCCTTGGCATGTTCGCGCTGTTCCAGCTCGAATTCAGCTTGCAGATCATCGCCGCGATTCTCGCGATCATCGGCTATTCGCTTAACGATACGATCGTGGTCTACGACCGCATTCGCGAAAACCTCAAGAAATACCGACGCATGCCGATTGCAGAGCTGCTCGACCTGTCGGTTAACGAGACGCTGGCGCGCACGGTCATGACGTCGCTCACGCTGCTGATCGCGCTCCTGCCGCTGTTGTTCTTCGGCCCGGCAAGTCTTTTCGGTTTGACGATCTGCATCGTGCTCGGCATCTTCGTGGGCACGTACAGTTCGATCTACATGGCCGCGCCGATCCTGATCTGGCTGAAGGTGACCTCGGACAGCTTTGTCCCCAGCGAAAGCGAAGTGGAGCGGCAGGAGCGACTGGCAAGGGAACGCGGCTGAATTCGCGCCGGGCCCAGCCAAGGGAGATTGCAGATGCCACGCATTCACGTTGTCCCGCCCGAAAAGACCATCGCAGAGCGGCTGCCAGAAGCCTGCCAGGGTAGCGCCGAGGCCAGTGCCTATCTCGATGCCGAGCGTTTCCCGCTCGAGCTGCACCAGCTCAAGCTGGGTGCGGCGGAGTCCGTGACGATCGGAGCGGTGGGTCGCGGACGTATCGGCTATGTCTGGCACGGCGCGGTGCGTGCCGGCGGCCATGACCTCCCCGAAGGGTCAAGCTTCATTGTCGAGCGCGGCGAAGCCTTGGACGTCGAGGCCATGGGCGAGGGCGGTGATGTCTTGCTGTTCGCCGCTTCCCGTGATCCTCAAGAGCCCGAGCCCGGCGGCCATGTCCACTTGCTGCCAAGGGCCATGGTACCGCGCAACGAAGCACTGACCGACACGGGCGTGGGCGGCGGCATGCACGCCGATTCGCAATGCCCCAGCTGCGACGTATGGCTGCACGAAAATTCGTTTCCGGGCGCCGAGCCCGTAAGCCCAGATGACCTGACGGTGGGCGTGCACTCCCATTCCGAGGACGAGATCATCTTCATCGTCTCCGGTCAGATCAGGCTGGGACGAAAGTTGTTTCCTGCCGGTACGGCCATCGCGATTCCCGGCGAAACGCTCTATTCGTTCACCGCAGGGCCCGACGGCCTCGCCTTCGTCAATTTCCGTGCGGGACTGCCGGCAGACATCCGCTTCCCGAGCGGGCCGACAATGAACGAGGCTGAATACTGGCGCGAGAAGCTGCCGCACCCGCAGTACCTCGAACCGGTCTGAGATCAGGCCCCGGCCGCGGGCTTCGGCTTGGCCACGGCGCGCTGCCAGATGTCGGCTATTGCCGCACCGTTGCGGTCCCAGCTGAAGCCTTCCACGGTCTGCGCGACGCTTTCCTGCTTGGGCGGGTCCGCCAGAATGTCGCGCACCGCGTAGGCAATCGCACCGGCATTGCGCTCGACCAGGCGACCCGCCGCAGGGCTTTTCACCACTTCGCGCGCGCCGCCGATATCGGGAACCACGATCGGCGTGCCGCAGGCCAACGCCTCGACCCAGACATTGGCAAGGCCTTCACTTGCCGAGGGCAGGACCACCGCGTCGGCGGCGCTGAACAGCTGCGGCAGCAGGTCATGGTTGACGTGGCCGAGGAACTGCACCCGGTCATTGAGACCGAGTGAGGCGGCGAGCGAGCGCAGCGAAGCCTCGTCCTCGCCAGTGCCTGCCAGCGCGAGATGACACTCCGGCAGGTCCTTGAGCGCCTCGATCACCAGCGCCTGCCCCTTGCGTGCGATCAGCGCGCCCGGCGTGACGAGCAGATGGCCTTCCGACCAGACCCCCAGACTGGGCAAGGCCGAGACGAGCGCCCGCGCCGCGCCGCGTTCGACCGGCTTGAAGGCCTCGCGGTCGAGTCCGGTATAGTGCACGACAATGCGATCCTTGGGCATGCCGAGCGCCACCATGTCGGCCTTGAGTGCCTCGGTCACGGCGAGCATCAGCGAAGCCTCCTGCGCGGTTTCGACGATCTGGGCTAGCGCGGCGGGCCGCTTGCCCCAGAAATGGATGTCTGCCCCACGTGACTTGACTGTGAAGGGTAGACCCAGCTCGGCGGCGATCCGGGCGACGGCGGGTCCGTCGGGAAAGAAGAAGGAGGCATCGACAATGTCGAAGGGGCGTTCCTCATGAAGTGCGCGAGCCAAGGGCAGGACCGCCTCTACGATCCGGTCGGGGTTGCTGTCGCCTCCAATGCGCGGAATCGTGCGGAACTGGGGATAGTGCACCGGGATGCCGGGAAAGTCGCTCGTCGCGGGCAGTTTCGAGAGGCTGCGATACGGCTCACGCAGCGACAATGGCCAGGGAGGAATACCCACCGGGCTGACCATCGTGAGATCAACCTCGTCCTGTGTGGAAGCCGCAATCATCTGGCTCCGGACGAAATTGCCGAAGGCAGGTCGCGCGGGATTCGGGAAAAGCGTACTGATCGAAAGGACTTGCATCACGCCTTCTTATCCGATCACAGCTTGCGAACCAGCATTTCCGCGACCGCAAGCCATGCCGGATGTTCGATTACTACCTGCCGCTGGCCAATGCCGTGGGGAAGCAAGGCAACGCGAGTATCGTCGCGGTCGATCATTCGACCGAAGGCAAATCGACCGCCAGGGCGAGGCGCAAGCACGTCTCGGTTGATGAGGCGGGCGTGTTCTTCCAAGGGTACTTCGCGCAGCCAGACCTGATCGTCGGCGCGGTATTCGCCCACGCTTGCCTCGATCGAGAGCGCCATCACGGCTTCACGGCCTGCCAGTGCTGTCGGCAGCACTGCATCGCGCGGACTGGAAAGTGCTTCGGCGCCGCTCTCGGTCAGGCGCGCGACGATTTTCGGCTCGGCGCGCTGCTCGCTGCGCAGCAGCAGTTCCGGTTCGACCTCGAGCGCGGCAGCGATGCGGTTCATCCAGTCAAGCGAGAGGTTGCGCATCCCGGTCTCAAGCCGTCCGATCGTCTGGGCGGTTGTCGGCGGATCGCAGCGCTCACCGACCTGGGCAAGAGTGAGCCCCTTCTCACGCCGGACATCGCGAATGCGGTTTATCATTCCAGCCCCAAAAATAACCAAATAGGTTTTATATTTCCTACAATATGTCGATTTTGGCAAGTAGATTTCTGCATGGTTGAGATCGCAAGGGGAAAGGCATGAAAAGGGTTCTGGTCGAACGCGAACTGACAAGCGAGGGGCCGACGCGGCGGACATCGCGCGCCAGGGGACGCAGCGCCACGGTCAATCTCTGCGAATCGCCCCTCACCTGGCTGCACGCTCGCGGCCACGTTTCGGACCGCCAGTTCGACGCGGGCGAGCGTTTGCGGGCAGATTGGGAGCGTGCGCAACTGTCCCCCTCGATCACCATGCGGTGGGACGCGGTGCGTGTTTCTGGCGGCGCGGCTGCTGATCTCACCCCGGGTGAGCGCCAACTGGCAGCGCGCGACCGCTTTCGCGGTGCCGTCGATCACGCGGGGCCTGACCTGTCCGACGTGTTGTGGCGCGTGGTCTGTGCGGGCGAGGGCTTGCCCCAGGCCGAGAAGGCGCTTGGCTGGCCGGTGCGGAGCGGCAAGCTGGTCCTGCGGATTGCGCTCGACAGGATGGCCGATTTCTATCGGATAGCCTGACGAAGTCCTAACCCTAGCCGAGCGCTGCGGCCACACGTTCGCGCAGGATCGGGACCAGCTCCGCCTCGAACCACGGGTTGTCGCGCATGAAAAGTCTGGATCGCCAAGCCGGGTGCGGCAGCGGCAGGAATTGGGGCAGGTAGCTTTCAAAAGCGCGGACACGTTCGGCAAGGGTCATTCCCTTCGTTTCCGGCAGATAGGCGGCTTGCGCATAGGTGCCGACCAGCAGGGTCAGCCGCAGGGCGGGGGTCGCCTGCCACACACGGTCATGCCACAGCGGCGCGCATTCCTTGCGCGGCGGCAAGTCGCCGCCCTTGGCCTTCCCGGGATAGCAGAATCCCATCGGCACGAGCGCCACTATTGCGGGGTCGTGCATCTGTTCCAACGTCAGGCCAGTCCAGTCGCGCAGCCTGTCGCCGCTGTCATCGTCCCACGGCACGCCGCTGGCATGAACACGGCTGCCGGGCGCCTGACCGACAATGGCGAGGCGCGATGCCGTGGAGAATTGCACGACGGGTCTTGGCTGGTGCGCAAAGTGCGCGGCGCAAATCGTGCACGCGGCGATCTCCCGGTGAAGCGCCGTCAAGCGCTCGCCTCGACCATTTCGGCCAGTTCCAGCCAACGCTCTTCCGCGGCATCCTTTTCGACGCGCGCCTGTTCCAGTGCCTCGGTCAGCGCGGAGAATTTCGCCGGGTCACGAGTATACAGATCGGGATCGGCGAGCGCGCGCTCATCGCGGGCGATGGCTTCGTCCAGCTCCTCGATCCGTGCGGGCAGCAGGTCGTAATCGCGCTGGTCCTTGTACGATAACTTGGTCGATTTTGGCTTGGGAGGGGTAGGGGGCTGGGCTTCCACCTTGTCCGATTTCGCCGCTCGAGCCGGTGCATTGCGGCGCTTGCGCTTCGCTTCCCAGTCGGCGTAGCCCCCCGCGATAATGTCGATATGGCCGGATCCATCGAGGCCGAGCGTTATCGTCACAGTGCGGTCCAGGAAGTCACGGTCGTGGCTGACGATCAGCACGGTGCCTTCGTAATCGGCGATCACTTCCTGCAACAGATCGAGCGTTTCGAGATCGAGATCGTTGCTTGGCTCGTCGAGCACGAGCAGGTTCGAGCGCCGTGCGAACTCGCGCGCGAGCAACAGGCGCGAGCGTTCGCCGCCCGACAATGTGCCAACCTTGGCGTCGGCGAGGCCGGGATCGAACAGGAATTCCTTGAGATAACCCTGTACGTGTTTGCGGACTCCGCGCACGTCGATCCAGTCGCCACCCTCCGCCAGTACGTCGCGCAGGCGTTTTTCCGGACTGAGCAAGCTGCGCTGCTGGTCGATCACCGTGCCGCTGAGCGTCTTCGCACGCGTGACTTCGCCCTCATCCGGTTCGATCTCGCCAGTCAGCAGCTTGAGCAGGGTAGTCTTGCCCGAGCCATTGGCGCCGACCACGCCGATGCGGTCGCCGCGCTGGATGCGCAAAGAGAAGTCGCGGATGATCGTCCGCTCGCCTTCACCGTCGGGAAGCGGAAACCGCTTGGTCACATGTTCGGCGACGATCACCGACTTGGTCTTGGTTTCGTCGGCAACGATCTTCAGCTTGGCGGTCCCCGCCGGATTGAGCATGGCGGCGCGCTGAGCGCGCATTTCCCATAGCTTCTCAAGCCTGCCCTGATTGCGTTTCCGGCGCGCGGTCACACCGCGTTCGAGCCAGTGCGCCTCGATCTTGAGTTTGGCGTCGAGCTTTTCGGCGGCGCGCGCCTCTTCGGAATAGACCTGCTCTTCCCAGGCTTCGTAACCGCCGAAGCCCACCTCCTTTCGGCGGAGCGTCCCCCGGTCGAGCCAGAGCGTTGATTTGGTCAGGCGGGTGAGGAAAGTACGGTCGTGGCTGATCGCGATGAAAGCGCCCTTGTATCGCCCGAGCCAGTCTTCCAGCCAGTCGATGGCGGCAAGATCGAGGTGGTTGGTCGGCTCGTCGAGCAGCAACAGGTCGGGCTCGGAAGCCAGCGCTCGGCAAAGCGCCGCCCGGCGGCGCTCGCCCCCGCTGGCGCTGGATGCCTCTCGCGACAGGTCGATGCCGAGCTGGCCCGCGACGCTCTCGACTTCGTGGCGTGGTGGGGCGTCGTCGCCCGCCAGTGCGAAGTCCATCAGGGTGTCGTAGCCGGTGAAGAACGGATCCTGTTCGAGCAGGACGATCCGCGTTCCTGGCTGTACCGAGCGCAGCCCCTTGTCGGCTTCGATCTGATCGGCGATCAGGCGCAGCAGCGTGGTTTTGCCCGCGCCGTTGCGGCCGATCAGCGCCAGCCGGTCACGCGGAGCGATATGAAGGTCGATGTCCTGGAAGAGCCAGCCCGATCCCTGGATCAGGCCAAGGCCTTCCCAGCTGAGGATGGGTGCGACTGCCATGGCCCGCGCACTAGCGGCTGGTCGCCGTATCTGACAAGATGCAGGCAGCACTAGTCATCTGGCCGGGGACAAATGACCGCATTCACAGCTTGTTCAAGTGTTTCGGCCTAGCCATTGCGATGCAATGAAACACCATTACGCTTCGATGATGTTGGTATTGCCTGTGCTGCTTGTGGCCCTGGCCGTGCCTGCGCCGGCCGAACCGGCCGCCGAGCAGGGACAGGTGCGTGAACAGCGTAAGACCGGCTCCGTGCGTTCGTTGCGCCAGATCGAGCAGCTCATCCTGCCAAAGATGAAGGGCAAGCAGTATCTTGGGCCGGAATACGATCCGGTCGCAATGGCCTACCGGCTGAAGTTCATCAAGAACGGAAGGGTCGAGTTCGTCGATGTCGATGCTCGCAGCGCCGAGATTCTCAACCATTCGCGCTGACGACAAGCTTTGCCGCTCGCTTGACGCAGGGTCCGTTTCGGCCCATTTCGAGGGCGGTTCACAGGGGGGACTTGGAAATTGCGCGTCCTGATCGTCGAGGATGAGCCCACGCTCGGCAACCAGCTCAAGAATACGCTCGAGGCGAACGGCTATGCCGTCGATCTTTCACGCGACGGCGAAGACGGACATTTCCTTGGCTCGACCGAGGAATACGACGCAGTGATCCTCGATCTTGGCCTGCCCGAGATCGACGGGCTGTCGGTGCTCGGCATGTGGCGCAAGGAAGGCCGCGCCTTCCCGGTGCTGGTGCTGACCGCGCGCGATAGCTGGTCCGACAAAGTGGCCGGGCTCGATGCTGGGGCCGACGACTATCTGGCAAAGCCTTTCCAGACCGAGGAACTAATCGCTCGCCTGCGCGCGCTGATCCGCCGCGCCTCTGGAAATACTTCATCGGAACTGACGGCAGGAGGTGTCCGGCTGGATACGCGTTCGGGCCGGGTCACGCTCGATGGTGAGCCGGTCAAGCTCACGGCCCAGGAATACAAGCTGCTGTCCTACCTGCTGCATCACAAAGGCAAGGTCATCAGCCGAACCGAGCTGATCGAGCACATCTACGATCAGGATTTCGACCGCGATTCAAACACTATCGAGGTGTTTGTGACGCGAATCCGCAAGAAGCTTGGTGCCGATGTCATCACCACGATCCGCGGCCTTGGCTACAGCCTCGACGATCCCGCCGACGCGCCGCGAGGCTGAGCCGGAGGCCGCCGCGCCTCTCGCTCGCGATGCGGCGGGCGAGGATGCTGCGGCGGTGCCCGGCGAGGCGGCCGAGGAAACCGCTCCGGTCACGCCTCCGCATACCGGCTCGCTCGCCCAGCGCATGATGCTGATCGCGTCGGCATGGATCATCGTGCTGCTGCTGGTCGGCGGGATCGCGCTTGACCGCACGCTGACCGGCCTCATCACTCGCAATTTCGACGAGCAGCTCGGGTACATGCTGACCGGCATGATCGGCTCGGCCGAAATCGGGCCGGACGGAGAAGTCTTCTTCAACCGGCCGCTCGGCGACCAGCGTTTCCTTGAACCCAATAGCGGCCTCTACTGGCAGATCACCGGCAAGGGGCACGAGGATTTCCCGTCGCGCTCGCTGTGGGATCGCACGCTGGAGACGCGTGGCGATGATTTCGATGCGCAACCGCACGTCCATGACAGCCCTCAGTTCGCGGGCGAACCGCTCCGGGTGATGGAGCGCTCGATCATCCTGCCGGGTAGCGACACCGACTGGCGCTTCGCCGTAGCGGCGAGCCGCGAGGAACTCGATGTCCAGATCGCGCAGACGCGCTGGATTCTTGCCTACAGCTTCATCATCCTCGGGATTGGCTTGCTGCTGATGGCGGGCTTGCAGACATGGTATGGCCTCTATCCGCTGCGCCATGTCCGGCGCGGTCTTGCCGAGATGCGGGCAACCGGGACAAACCGCGTAACCGAGCCGCTGCCGCTCGAGGTCCAACCGCTGGTCGAGGAATTGAACGCGCTCCTAGCGCACACCGAACGCCAGGCTGAGGAAGCGCGTACCCATGCCGGCAATCTCGCCCATGCGCTCAAGACCCCGCTGACCGTGGTGATGAACGCGGCAACCGCACATGCGCCAGACCTTGACCACACCGTGATTCGCGAGGCGGCTGTCATGCGCCGTCAGGTCGATCACCATCTGGCGCGCGCGCGCGCGGTTGGCAGGCGCGCGGTCGGCATGTCGCGTGCCACGGTATGGGAAAGCGCCGAGGCGGTGCTGCGAGCTGTGACCCGCCTTTACGAGCGTACCCGCTTCGATCTCGACGGCAAGCGCGACGCGAGCGTGGCAATCGAGCGGCAGGACCTCGACGAAATTCTCGGAAACCTCATCGAGAATGCTGCCAAGTATGGTGGCGGCTCGGTATTCCTCACAATCGACGCCGATCGAGCCAACACGGAGCATTGCGAAGTCTGGATAGAGGATGACGGCCCCGGCATTCCCGAGGAAGAGCGCGATCGCATCTTCGATCGCGGTGCGCGGCTCGATACCGAAAAGCCGGGGACGGGGCTGGGCCTCGCCATCGTGCGCGATGTGGTGCGCATCTATGGTGGCGATGTCGAACTCGACGAGAGCGAAGACCTTGGCGGTTTGCTGGTCAGGCTGAAACTGCCGAGGGTGGCGGGGTAGTAGGTCCTCAGGTCATCCCCTTGCCCACGGTTGCGCGGACGGGAATTCCCTCTGGATCGAAGTCATCCAAACAGAACACGTTGACCCCGAAGAAGTCGGGCGTGACCCGCTTGCGGTGGAACGGATAGATGCCGCAGGTCTTGCAGAAGAAGTGGCGCGCCGTGTGGGTGTGAAACCGATATTCCGTCAGATTGTCTTCGCCTCCATGGATCGTCACGCGATCCTCCGGAGCTTTCACCATCAGAGCAGTCTTGCGGCGGCAGATCGAGCAATCGCAGGTCGTCAGCTCGGGAAAATCGGTTTCGATTGTGAAGCGCACCGCGCCGCAATGGCATGGCCCATCATAGCGCGCCATCCGCCGAGGCACTGTCTAGGCGCCGCCCTGCGCCTGTTCGTGATGACGGATCACTTCCTGGATGATGAAACGCAGGAATTTTTCAGAAAACTCCGGATCGAGATTGGCTTGTTCGGCAAGGCCCCGCATTCGCGCGATCTGCTTCTCCTCGCGCGCCGGATCGCTGGGCGGAAGCTTCATTTCGGCCTTGTAGGCGCCTACCGCCTTGGTGATGCGGAAGCGTTCGGCCAGCATGTGGATGAGCGCGGCATCGATATTGTCGATGCTGGAGCGGTATCCGGCAAGCACCGGGTCGCTCGCGGTCGAGGCGGTTGCGTCTGTCATTGCACGCATGCGGCTAGCAGACCGCCTTGCCACTTGTCATCGCCCAATTGCACCTGCTGCAACTGCAGCATTCAACCTTTACACTTGCCATTGCCTCGCCAAAGCGCGATGCGCCGCGCCATGAGTGCCGAAGTCGTCCAATTGCGCCCCGGAGCGAGTGAGCCGTCGTTGCAGCCAATGCTGTCGCTGACCGCGCCCGGCATGAATGCGGTCAACGCTGTGATCCTCGAGCGGATGCAGAGCGAGATTCCCCTGATTCCGGCGCTGGCGGGCCATCTTATTTCGGGCGGCGGCAAGCGCATGCGGCCGATGCTGGCGATCGCCGGGGCTGAATTGTGTGGCTATCAGGGCACGCGCCACCACAAGCTGGCGGCCGCGGTCGAATTCATTCACACCGCGACCCTGCTGCACGACGATGTCGTCGACGGCTCCGACCTCAGGCGCGGCAAGGCCAGCGCCAACATCGTTTACGGAAACCCCGCGACGGTGCTGGTCGGCGATTTCCTGTTCAGCCGGGCTTTCGAACTGATGGTCGAAGACGGCTCGCTGCGTGTCCTCAAGATCCTGTCCGCCGCCAGTGCTATCATCGCCGAGGGCGAGGTCGATCAGCTGACCGCCCAGCGCCAGATCGAAACCAGTGAAGAACGGTATCTCTCCATCATCGGAGCCAAGACCGCCGCGCTGTTTGCCGCCGCCTGCCGGGTTCCCGCGGTTCTTGCGGAATGCTCCGATGCAGAGGAGCGCGCGCTGGAGGACTATGGCCGCAATCTCGGCATCGCCTTTCAGCTGGTCGACGATGCGATCGATTACGATTCGGACAGCGGCGAATCGGGCAAGGAGAAAGGCGACGATTTCCGCGAAGGCAAAATGACCTTGCCGGTGATCCTTGCCTATGCGCGGGGAGCCGAGGAAGAGCGGGAATTCTGGCGCGATGCCATCGCCGGTTTCCGCACCGATGACGAGGATCTGGCCCACGCGGTGGAGCTTATCAACCGCCACGATGCCGTGCTCGCCACGCGAGAGAGGGCGCGCTACTTCGCACAGCGGGCCATCGATGCGATTGCCTGCTTCCCGGCTGGCGAGGCGCGCAACGCAATGGCGCAGGCGGCTGAATTCGCGGTGGCACGCCGCTACTGACTCGTCGTGAGCCGCCGAACGGCGCCCCCGAAACACATATCTGTATATATGGAAGTGGCCGGTTTCCGGGGGCTTGAGTTGTCAGCGCGCCGGATTTGAGTCACCTTGCCCTCCACGATAAGGCACCCGCACCATGACCATCGCGACCTTACAATGGCGCGGCTCGTGGGCGGGAAGGGGAGAAGCCGCAAGATGTATTATCCAGCAGCCTTGCCCAAACAGATCACCCTGTCGGGGCTTGAAACCGAATATTTCGATGAGGGGTCCGGCCCCGTCGTGCTCTACCTGCACTGCAGCGAAGGCCCGAGCCCTGAGCTTGCCCTGATCGAGACGCTGACGAAGACGAACCGGGTAATCATGCCCGCGCTGCCCGGCTTCGGCACCAGCGAGAAGGCATCGTTCATCAAGACTGTCGATGACATCTCCTATGTCGTGCTCGACCTGATCGAAACTCTGGACCTGACCGACATCACCGTCGTCGGCAGTTCGCTGGGCGGCTGGCTGGCAGTTGAGCTGGCGACCAAGGCAAGCCCGCGCATTGCCCGGCTGGTGCTCGACAATCCGCTTGGCCTGCGATTCAAGACCGATCCCACCGAGCGCGAGTTTCCCGATATTTTCCAGGACCTGCCTGCGCAGTGGAGCGGCTATTTCTCGGCCAGCGAACCGATGGACGGGCGCGATTGGCCTTCGGTCGAGCGTGACATTGCCCTGCGCGCCGCGCGCAGCCGCGAGATGTTCATCAAGGTGGGCTGGTCGCCCTACCTTCACAATCCGAAGCTTGCCGGCCGCGTGCATCGCGTCACCGTGCCGACGCTCATCCTGTGGGGCGATCAGGACAAACTTGCTACCCGCGAATATGCCGAAGCCTATGCCAAGGCGCTGCCGAACGCTTCGCTGGAAGTCGTCGCGGGCGCAGGCCACTTCGCTTTCCTCGACAAGCCCGATGCCGTTGCCAGCGCCGTGCTGGCCTTTTCCGGCAGTAAGCAGAACGCGTGAGATAGGAACGAAACGATGGACGTCTATTTCTTCTCAGAACAGTCGCATTACCCCGCCTGGGGCAAGTTCGATGGCATGTTGCGTGGGGACATCCCCAACAAGCACGGCGATCCCACGGTCTCCGGCAAGCTGCTGAACGAATACCTCGACATGTATCAGCTGGCCGATCAGGTTGGCATGAACGTGATGGTCAATGAGCACCACATCGCCTCTACCTGCATGAACAATTCGATCACGCTGACGCTTGCGGTGCTGGCGCGCATCACCAAGAACGCGCGCCTGCTCGGCTTGGGTTCGATTATCACCAACCGCCCCGATCCGATCCGTGTCGCCGAGGAATACTCGATCGTCGATGCGATTTCGGGCGGCCGGCTTGATATGGGCCTGGTCAAGGGTGCGGGCTGGGAGCTCTACGCCTCCAACGCAAATCCCTCGGGCGGCATGGACCGCTTCTGGGAAGCGCATGACCTGATCCTGGCCGCCATGACCCGGCACGAGCCATTCAGTTGGGAAGGCGAGCATTTCGACTATCGCTGCGTCAATCTGTGGCCGCGCCCGGTGCAGCAGGATCATCCGCCGGTCTGGTTCACCGGCAACAGCCCGGGCAGCGCCAAGCTCACCGCGCCCAAGGGCTATGTGAACGCGGCCTTCCTTACCGGCCCGGCAGTTAGGCAGACCTTCGACGCCTATCGCGAAACCTATGAGGAATGCCACGGCCACAAGGCGCATCCCGACCGGCTGGCCTATCTTGGCATGGTCGCCTGCTCGCGCGACAAGGCGCAGACCGAGCGCAATATCGAAGCGGCCTTCGCCTATCTCGCCAGCGTCGCCAGAATGCGACCGGCCCATGTCAATCCACCGGGATATTCGCACTATCAGGCGATCACCTCGATGATGCAGACTCCCCCAGGTGCCGGCCCAGGCGGAATGGGCGGCGGGGCCACCAGTGCCGACGATCTCGCCAAGGCGGGCATCCTGTTCTGGGGCGAGCCGGAACGTGTGGTCGACCAGATCGCGGCGTTCAACGAACTGGCCGGCGGCTTCGGCCACTTCCTCAACATGGGCCAAAACGCGCACCAGCCTTACGAAGACGTGCGCGACAGCATCGAACTGTTCGGCGAGTTCTGCCTGCCGGAACTGGCGAAGCTGACCCCCGCGCGCGAACCTGCCGCCAAGGAAAGCGTCAACGCCTGATCGGGTCGCAGGGAGGGGACCAGCCGTCCTCTCCTCCCGTGGCGCGCCAATCCGAAATCCGATAGGGGCTCGCCAGTGAGCGAGCTTCCCATCCATGCCGTCTTGCCGGACCTGCTTTGCGCGCTGCGCGAGGAGGGCAGGGCCGTGCTGATCGCGCCGCCTGGCGCTGGCAAGACCACCGCGGTCGCGCCGGCCTTGCTGGGCGAGGACTGGTCTAGCGGCACGGTAATCCTGCTCAGCCCGCGCCGGGTTGCCGCGCGCGCCGCTGCCGAGCGCATGGCATCGGAATTGGGCGAGAATGCAGGGGAGACGGTCGGATACCTGACCCGGCTCGACAGCAAGCGCTCGGGCCGCACCCGGATACTGGTGATGACCGAAGCGATTTTCGTTTCGACCATCCTTGCCGATCCCGGACTAGAAGGCGTTTCTGCGGTGCTGTTCGACGAAGCGCACGAACGCCATCTCGACAGCGATCTTGGTCTGGCGCTGGCCATCGAAGCGCACGAGGCCCTCCGCGACGATTTGCGGTTGCTGGTGATGTCGGCGACCATCGACGGGGCGCGGTTTGCTTCGCTCCTTCGCCAATGCCCAGTGATCGAAAGCGCGGGCAAGGCGTGGCCGCTGACGCTCCGCTGGCTGGGTGCCAGACCGGAAGCGCGAATCGAGGATGCCATGACGTCCGCGCTGGTCACGGCCTGGCGTGAGGAAGTCGGCGATATCCTGGCATTCCTGCCCGGTGTCGGTGAGATCGAGCGGACTCGCGAGCGGCTTGCTGAATCTTTGCCCGATGCCCTGATCCTGCCGCTCCATGGTCAGTGCGATCCCGCCGCACAGCGCGCCGCGATCCGTCGCGACCCTGAGGGGCGCCGTCGTATCGTCCTCGCTACGGATATTGCCGAAACGTCGCTCACCCTCGATGGCGTGAGCGTGGTTGTCGATGCCGGGTTGTCGCGCCGCGCCGAATTTGACCGCGCGGCGGGTGTGACCCGTCTTGTTACCCACCGTGCCAGCCGCGCTTCGGCGGATCAGAGGGCCGGGCGCGCCGCGAGACAGGGGCCGGGCATCGCCTATCGCCTCTGGGAAGAAGCTGCACATCCCGGGCGCGCTGCCTTCGATCCGCCCGAAATAGAAACGTCCGACCTTTTCTCGCTGGTGCTGGCGCTTGCCGACTGGGGTGCGCGAGATCCGATGGCATTGGCCTGGCTCGATCCGCCGCCC
>Ga0181593_10001263_pt1 | contig 22707 bp, 24 predicted proteins | sample 071ome_19_FD_133756 | JGI IMG/M metagenome (GOLD analysis project Ga0181593, IMG submission 133756) | Coastal salt marsh microbial communities from the Groves Creek Marsh, Skidaway Island, Georgia - 071413AT metaG (megahit assembly) | ecosystem: Environmental > Aquatic > Marine > Intertidal...
CCTGGCGTTCCATATTCCCGAGCGAATCGGCGAAATAGAGTACCTCGACCGCGTCCCATCCCGACACGGTCTCGGCCAGTTTCGCCAGTTCCGCCGGCGGCAGCCCGTTCGCCTGCATCATGTTAAGCCCGACCCGATAGCCCTTCTCTCTCAGGCGCATGAGGGCGGGACCGCATTCCGGCACTTCGCGCAGATGGGCAGCAATCCGAACCATCGCGACCGGCGAATTATTGGCGTCGGCAAACAGTCGATCCACCGCCTTCGCCCCGCCGCCGTCGAAGGTCAACAGGTCCTTGGCGTTGCACATCACGCCCGGAACGACATGGGACGGGAAATCGAGCGCGGCGATGGTTTCATCGGTCGTATAGGCGTAAGGGCCGTAGAAAGAATCTGTCGCTGTGAAACGAAAACCGATCTCGACGACATCGATCCCGGATGCGCCCATCGCGGCGAGATAGGCCTGCGCGAGGTCGGGCGCGAAATCCCAGCGATTGTAGTAACCGCCGTCACGCAGCGTGCAGTCGAGCACGGTCAGACGGTTGTCGGCGGTCGGGGTCGTCGTATCAGCCATTCTGTTTCCCAGGTATTGCGACGGACGGATCGGTTAAGGCCTGGGTATCGCCGGACCGGATGAAGGCGGCGATACGGTCAGCAAGCCGCCCGGTCGTTTCAGGCCAGATGAAATCGGCGAGTTCGATATTGGTCAGAGGTCGGCCGCGGTGAGCCTCCTTGATCGCAGCGATCATATGCGGAAGCGCCGCGGCATCATCCACCGCATAAACCGCCGCCCGGCTGTCCAGCGTGGGGGTTACTGTCTCTGCCGCCAGGTGCCGGTACGGACAGCCGCCGCCAAACAGAAGCACGGGCCTGCGCGCGGTCAGAGCTTCTTCGATAGTGGTCGATGAATGACTGACCAGAAGATCTGATTCCGCAAGGTCGTCCAGAAAATCTCCGTCCGTCTTGATCGACACGTTTGATCCTTCAGGCACAAGCATCCGCAGAGTGGCAAGTGAGCATTCCGATGCTTCCCGGACACGGATCACCAGCTGGAACCCGGGTCCGAGAGCCTGAAAGGCCATTGCAAGGGCAACCAGCCCGTCAACGAACTCATCGCTGGTTTCGTACATCCAGGGCCGGTGGTCACGCCAGCTCTTAAGCGTCCCCGCCTGTAGCACCCTGAAGACCGGAGTCTCACGACAGCCGGCTACTGTGTGGCCCCAGACGGCCGGCAGGACGGCGCAGCGCGGCAGGGCAGGCATCAAGCGAGATGCGGCGCGGGCCGCCTGAGGCGATTGTGGAAAAGCCACATCGGCCAGACGGCTCACCAGCAGCCCCTCGGCATGCCCGTCGAGCGCGGCGGCCGATGTTGCTCCGTCAGGGACGGGATGCGATCCGTGAGAAACAAGCCAGCGCTGAATACCGACCCGGCCTGCGGCTTCACCCAGCGCTGCCTCGAACCGCCAGCGCAGGCTGTAGGTTAACAGGGCAAGGGGCTTCAGACGGCTTATCAGATCCACGAGCGGCGCCTGCATTGAGTGCGCCTCCACACCGCCGCCGACTAGAGAGCCGGAGAAAACTTCGATGCCTCGATTAAGGACTGGGTCCTGTATAGCTGCCAGAGTGTTTTCTATCGTCTGGACAATCCGCTCATCCGTTCGATCGGGACTCACCGTCATCGGTACGATTCGTCCTCCCACGAGGGCGCGCCACAGCCCCAGACAGGAACGGGCGAGATCCCGCCATGTCCCAAGGGCAGGATGCAGATTGACGGCAACGATCACCGAACCGCGCCCGGCAATGTCGTCAATGACATCGGCAAAGCCCTTGTCAGCGTTGCAGAACACAAAGCTTGTCCTCCGCGACAACAGGAGAGCGATCAGTCGATTGACCAGTGTCACGGCAAAGGAAGCCGGCGCCCGACGATAGGGCGGCCAGCCCGGTTCGAGCGCCAGTCGACGCAACAGCGCGTCATGCGCTGCGTCTCTGTGAACGACCTCCTCCCATCCGCTGGAGGTTGGAAAAAGCCAGGGCCCCTGCCCAAGTGTCGAATAGGCGCGAGCGGTCATCGCCCCCACCATTTCGAAGATGCCGCGCAACGTTTCGCTGACGGACGGCGACAGGCCGGCCTGCCGGATCGCCGCCATCAGGAGCAGTTTGGCGCGCTGTACCCGCGCCAAGGACCGCCGGTGGGCATAAGCGCGGTAGACAGAGGAAGAAGCAAGTATCGGAATGCCCGACCCCAGAAACGGCGCCCGGGCATTGGGCGTAAGCGCAAGGATACGTGCGGCATCCGGACGCTCGGCGAGAAACCGCCTCGCGTCGACCGCGTCGTAGAGGACCGCGGTAGCGTCCGTCATATCAGACCGTCGCCCCGATCCGCTCCAGATAGGCTTCCGCCAGCCACAGCCCGTCCTCGTCCCGGACATCGATGGTGGCCCAGAACCGGTCGATGGGAACGATATCGACATGGTCGCCGAACGGGTTCTCGCTCAGTAGATTTTCGGCGCGGAACAGCGAGCCGATTCCGATCAGCTCCTGGAACATGCCGAGCGCAGCCCGATCGCCGGCGCCCGCCACCCGGTCGGTCGCGCCGTTTTCATCGCGCCGCCAGAAATTGTAATGCACGGGATGACAGGTAATCAGCGAGTCGGGCCGGTCAGACTCAATCGCTGTCAGAAGATCGGCCACCAGCGATTTCGGTCTCAGCGGATGGGTGATTTCCATCAACAGGTAATAATCCGCGCCCTTCTCCTGTTCGATCCGTATACGTGCAATCTCCCGGAGAACGTCGAGTGTGGTGACGCCTTCTACACTGAGTCGGCCTGGGCGTTTTTCCGATACGAGGCGCGAGTCGGTAGTATCCAGCCGGGCGGCAAACCTGTCGTCGTCATGCGCCACAACAACCGACCGGAGCCCTTGCGCGGCGAGCGCATGGGCGATCGTGATGTCCCACAAGGTCCTGTCCTGCAGGATAAAGCGCGGATCGCCGGCTTCATTGAGACAGTCCGCGGCGCGGATCGGGATAACGGCGTCGACTGTCGGTGTCGTCATGGCAATATCTCCCGGTCCGTTGTCACGTCAGGTCCTGCCGGATCAGATCGATAATATGCACGTGCCGGTCCGCGCGCTCCTCGCTCTGATCGTGATTTATGCCGTGATGATGGAACACCGAGGCGCGCGGTTCGTAGACGATCCTGTGGCCGGCGCGCAGCACCTTCTTCGCCCAGTCCTGATCCTCCAGCCCGTGAATGCTCTCGTTGAACGGCAGGTCTTCCCAGGCGGAGCGCCGGATCATCGAATTGGCGTTGTTGAAATAGAAGTCGCGCCGCTGCACCCGGCGCTCAACGCCGAACGTCGTCCACAGATCCCTCTTGTCGAACGGCGAGGAGTCGGGCAGAGGCTCCTGCCGCCCGTAGACCGCCACGCACCCCGGATCGCGAAGATTCTCAGCGAGGCTTGAAGCCCATGTCTCGTTGGCCGGCACGCAATGACCGGACAGAATGGCGATGAGCGGCGCATCGGTCGCATCGATACCGATATTGATCGCCCGGGAGTAGTTGAATTCCCTGTCGCCGTAATCGACGATTCGGCAGCCATAACGTTCCGCGACCGCGCGCGTATCGTCGGTCGACCCGTTATCGACCAGAACGATTTCGACCGAAGGATAGTCCTGCAGAGTAACGGCCTGGAGACAGCTCCCCAGCCACTCCGCCTCGTTTCGGGCGCGGATCACCACGCCGATGGCGTCACCGCTCATCAGCATACCTATCGTGAAAATGGCCGAAATGAATCGCGTCGCCGGGCTCGATCGGATAGCGCAGCGTCAGCCCGATCACGTGCGAACGCATTGCCGGCCCCAGACCGCGATAGTCAGTAACCGCCACCGTCAGATCGTCCTCCAGAATCCGTTCGCCGGCTGCCAGGGTTCGCCGGACCGAAAGACAGCGCAGACGTTCAACGGATTCCACCACGGCAACGTCGTTCGTCGACGATGCGCGCATCCGCGCATCGGCAATGCGGGACAGGGCCGCGGCATCCAGACAGGACGCATCGGGAACGACAACATCGCTCGCCCCCATGGCGACGGCAGCCATGATGACCGTCGCTCTGTCGGCGATCGCTGCGAACGATTCAGGCTGGGCGGACAGGACAGCCAGACGCTGAAAGACCCAGGCGTCGTCATGCCCGCACAGATCGGCCGTCAGGACCAGCGAGGCGGTCGGTATCGCGCGGCGCGGCGCGTCCAGCGCGTTGTCGCCATCCTGCCCGGCATCCAGCAGAACCGCCTTGCCGGATCCGGCCAGCGCTTCGAGGATTTCGGGATCGGACCGGTGCCCGGGCCCTACATACCAGGCCGCAATGTCGCCATTGCGCGAATCGATATCGGCAACGCCGCCAATCTCGCTCAAGGCCGGGCCCTGTCGGTCATCCTTTCCGCCGGCTTCCAGAAACCGCCCGAACCGGATTACCGACGTGGCGCCCGAGGGCGGGTCGCCCGTTCTCAGCCAGATATTCATCCGGGCGTTCACAGGGTTGCCAGCTTCACGCCATGCTCGCCTGCAAGCCCGAACAGACCGGCTGCGACATCCCGGTCGAGCGGAATGCCGTCTCGCCGCCGTCTTTCGGCTTCGCGGATTTGCGGATCGTTCGGGAGCATGACCTCTTCGCCGGGCTGGGCCGGTTCGCAGCGGACCTCGTCGGTCATGGCCTGAAGGCGCGACCGGAATTCATCTGCCGGCCCTGCGATATCGCAGCGCATGGCCAGGTAGAACTGTCCGAGATGGCGCGGACGATCCATCGGCGTGGTAAACATCGCCGGAATCGCGCGCCCCACCGCCATGCCGGGCAGCACGCCGCACAGGACCTCGATCATGGATGCGATGCCGAACCCCTTGTACCCACCGACCGGCAGCAGGCAGGTCGCCGCATCCGGATCGGTCGTCGGCGCGCCATCCGCATCGGCGGCAACATCCGGCGGGAGGTCTTGGCCCGCCGTGCGGTGCCGCACGAGCTGGTTCCAGGCGATGGTGGTCGATGCCATATCGAGACAGTACGGTTCGTCTTCAGTGCGCGGCGCGGCGAAGCAGATCGGGTTGGTGCCGAAATAGGGCCTCGTCCCGCCATGCGAGCGTGTCAGCGCATCGGCATGGGTGAAGGCCATGCCGATATAGCCCTGCCGCGCTGCATGCAGCGCAAAGCTCGCCATCGCGCCGGGATGGCTCGAATTACCGACCGATACGGCGCCGAGCCCGTACGTTTCAGCCATCTCCATTGCATGGGCCATCGCCTTCATGCCGGCGGCGTGACCGAACGCGTTATCGGCGTCGAGCGACCCGAAAGCCGGAAAAACCGCCTCGAAGCGCATGTCGGGGCGGGGGTTCTTGCGCCCGGACAGCGCCGACTGGACATAGTGCGGCAACAACCGGATACCGTGGGAATCGACACCCCGCAGACTGGTTTCACAAAGACCGCCGGCAACCGCGTCCCGCGAAAACGGGTCGAGCCCCGCCTTGTCGAGGACCGCGCAGGCGAATTCGAGGAGCGCATCGTAGGCGACCCTGGTCGTATCGGAACCGGTCATGACGAACCTTCGATTTTCACCGGCACGTTTCCTTCGGCGAGACTTCGGTGCACCGCCTCAATCACAGCGACGGATTGCAAACAGGCGGAAAAAGTCGGGCGCGTCGCATCGAGAGCAGAGAGCGAAACGGCGCCCGACCGGAAGGCCCGGACGTCGTCGAGAAAGCGGCGAATGCTGGCAACGCCGTACCCCTTGAATTCGAGCTTGCCGTCCTCGCGCTGCCAGGCCCCGGTGAAGTAGGGGTTGGGATCGCTTACGCCGGCAGTGTCGCTGACGACCCTGACGCCGCGATGCTTCTGATCGGCGTCGAATCGCCCGTCCGTGCCGACGATACTGATGCGCTGATCGGATGTCGCCGTCGTGGTTTCAGGGTCGATCCAGTTGGTGATATGGGTCGAAACAAAGGACCCGCCATCGGGCCGCCGCCATTCGATCACGGCCTGGATCGAGTCCCACGTATCGATGTCGTACTCGACCAGATACTCTTTCTGGCCCCAGGCGGTAACGCGCTGGGGCGCATATCCTGTCGCCCAGCCGATCAGGTCGACGTAATGGACCGCGAGATACTGGAAAATGCTGGTGCGTTCAGCCCAGCTTTTAAAGATGTCCCGCGGAATGGTCTTGCGCTGGCTGTATTCGACCGTGGCGTAGAGCGGCGTACCGACACGGCCCGAAATGATGGCGTCGCGCAGCATCAGATTTGATTCGTCGAGCCGCTTGTGGAATTCGACCTCGGCGACAATCCCGGCATTCTTCGCCGCCGCCAGCATCGTTTCAGCATCCGCCAGCGTTCCGGCCATCGGCTTGACGACAAGGCAGTGAATACCGCGTTCTGCCAGCGGCGCTGTCACCACCGCATGCAGGTGATCGGGCACAACGATAATGGCGCAGTCGGGTTCGAACTCGTCCGCCGCATAAAGAAAGGCGCCATCGTCGGAACCGTCGCGCGGCCAGACCTTGCATCGCTCATCGACGCCCATCGCTTCGGCGATTGCGTCCATGTCCCTGGCCGCCGCATGCGCCGTTCGCGCGGACGTCGTCGCCAGCGCTATGTCGCCGACGCCGCCGGCGCGCCGTTCTTCGAGAAGCGCAGGCGCGACGGTGCCGTAATATCCGTCCATGCCACGGCCGGCGGCATACATGCCGCCGCCGACGACCAGAACCCGTAAACGGTCGGTCATTGCGCGCCCTCCGCCAGCTCATCATAGGACAGCGACCATGTGCCGGAATCGCGCGACCGGGCAATAGCGTCGAGAATCAGCAGATCTTCCTCCGTCTTGACGATGATCGAGGACAGCTTTCCGACGGGATACGCGCCGAATTTTCCACAGAAAAACGCGTGACCCTGCTTTTCCATATCGGCCAGAAAAGGCGTGGTGCGCCACATCATCACCGAATAGACGAACGGTCGGACAGGCGTGAGTTCCTGTGTCTGGGCGAACTTGCCCTCGAAGGCGAAGTTCACCGGCTCCTCGCCGGCCAGGCAATGGACCTGTTTGTCTTCGACCGTAATGAGACTGTCGAGACCGTGCTCGAAGAAATAATCGACGACCGCCTTTATCTCGTCGGCGGGCTGAAGCGGCGCGATGGAGTTGACCCAGGCGACCGCATCCGCCGGATGGGCGTGCATGAAATCCTCGACCACATCGTCGGACTTGGTGTCGGAACTGCCGAGCGCTGATGGCCGAAGGTAGAATTCCGCCCCGAACCGCGCCGCGATGGGCGCAAAGGCATCATGGTCGCCATTGACGATCACCCTGTCGAACGCGCCGGACGCTACCGCTGCATCGATCGCCCAGCCGATCATCGGCCTGCCCCCGATCAGGGCCAGATTTTTCATCTTGAGCCGCGTCGAGCCGATCCGCGCGGGGATCATGGCGATGGTTCGTTTCATGTCGTTCGATTTACCTGGTGGGCCGGGCCGGCACGCCGCACACCGTCTTACCGGCGGGCACGTCCGCATCGACGAGCGCACCGCCTCCGACGGTCGCATTATCGCCGACCGACCGGTATTCGAGAACAGTTGCGCCCGCCCCGACATGCGCGCCGGCACCGACCAAGACGCCGCCGCAGAGCGTCACCCCCGGCGCGATGAAGGCATGGTCGCCGATCCGGCAATCATGATCGACGGTCGCGCCGGTATTCACGACAACGTTCGCGCCGATAACCGTATCCGGCTGTATGACGGCACCCGCCATGATTTGCGCGCCATCGGAAATTTTCACGTCGTCTGCAATCGTCGCGGAGGGATGGATTACCGTCACCATCGCAAAACCCCGTGCAGAGAATATTTCATACAATGTCTTTCTGGGGTCGCCGGCACGGGTTGCCCCGACGCCGACCGCAATGGCGACGGAATCCACCGGCAGCGCCATCGCTGCTGCATCGTCGCCGATTATGGTTTCTCCCGGTAGCTTCATTTCTGCCGCCGCGGGGTCCGCATCGCTGAGGCCGTAGACGGGCCGACCGCACGCACGCAGAAGTTCCAGCAAGACCTTTGCATGCCCACCGGCACCGACGATCAGAACCGGCAAAGTAAAGTCGTCCGTCATGGCTCTCGAAGCCGTTGAAACGCCTCGGCCACTGCGCGTCCATCGAAGACGGCAGCAATGTGCGACTCCCTGACCGGCTTAAGCCCGTCAAGAACGGTCAGCATATCCCCGGCGATCGGGACGGATCCGAGGCGGTAGGCCGGACAGTTATCGCCTTTATAGGCCTCGCAGTAGCCGGGCAGAATCTTACCGATAACCACAAATCGAAAGTTTCCGGCGATCAGCCCCCGAATCGCGCGCGCGCGCTCCTGAGGATCCTGCGAACCTTTGGTCAGCCAGTCTGCGACCCGGTATCCGGCGACGACGAACGGGACCGTGGCCGTCAGCCATAAAACGGCGGTCACGATGCAATCCCGAAGAAGCGGAAGAACACGACGAACTTCGTTTCGAAATAGGCGGCGTTGGTCCACAGATACGCTGCCGTTACGATCCAGACCCAGAAGGCAGCGATCCATTTCGCCATCGAACGGTCAGCCATTATGGGGCAGGTCCCGGAATTTCTTCATAACGAGCGAAGGGCCTAGCGGCGTATCCCGGAGAAGATGTACAATCCGCTCCGCGGCATGGCCATCGCCGTACGGATTCACAAGCCCTTCGAGTCCCGCCAGAAAGGCATCCGATGTCGCGGTTTCGATAGCCCGGACGATGGCGTCGGCCTCGGGTTCGACGTCGATGATATTGGGGGCACGCAGCCTCCCGCCCTGGCGCGACCCGATATTCACAACCGGCAGGCGAAAGCTCGCCGCTTCCGTAATGCCGCTGGATGAGTTGCCGACCATCGCAGCGACGTGCTTCATCATTGAGAAGTAGGCCTGTGTGCCCAGGTTGGCGACCAGAGCGCGATCGTTTCGTCCCCCGCAAAACCGCTCCAGACGCTCAATAATGCGGCGCCCTTCGGGATCGGCATTGGGGTAGGTAAATACGGTCGGAAGGTTCAGACGGTCGATCGCCTCAAGCATCGCGTCGAGCTGGCCTATCGTGTCTTCCCGCTCGAGCGTCACCGGGTGAAAGGTACACAACAACGGAGCGGGGTCGAGCGGCATCCCGACTGTCGTTTCCAGGTCCGCCTTGTCCAGGAAATCGAGCGCGCGAAGATTGTCGAGGCCGGGCCCGCCCGTGACATGCACATGCGCGGGGTCCTCGCCGAGCTGGCGGATTCGTGCGGCATAGGATTCCGTAGCAGCGAAGTGAATATGACTCAGCTTTGTCAGGGCGTGACGAATCGAGTCGTCGATCGCGCCGTAGGTCAGCTCTCCCCCGTGCAGATGGGCGACCGGGATAGCAAAGGACAGCGCCGCAGTCGCAGCGGCCAGCATCTCGGGCCGGTCTCCCATCAGAAGCAGAATATCGGGCGGGGACCTTTCGAAACTGTCGGCGAATCCGCGGACCGTATTGGCGATGGTTCGTCCCGCGCCTGCCGCCGAGTCTTCACCCGACAGGGTTTCGATACATTCTGCGATCGGTATTCCGTCATTCCGGATTTCGTCGACGGTCATGCCGAACGCGGCCGAAAGATGCATGCCGCACACCAGAAGCCGCAGCTCGAGCGCGTCGACGGCTTCAATCGCCCGGAGAACAGGGCGAAGATGACCGTAATCGGCGCGCGTGCCCGTTACGACCGCAACCGTCCGCCGGGTCGTCAGTCGAACATCTCCATGGCGAATTGCGCTCCCGAGAGTATGTCCCGGTTGGCGCGCCTGCCCACCAGCGCCGACCGCATCGCGGGCGGCAACCCGTCGCCGGGCCGTTTGGCGTCGATCATGTCATCGGCGAGGATTTCGCCGGCAGCAATGTCACACGCAGCGACAAGGCTGCGACGGACAAGAACCCTGTTCTCCCGTTCGCTTTCAGCGGGGCGTTTCTCGCCGTCGCCAAGCGCCGCCGTGACGGTCCGGATCGCGTCCACCATCTGCTTCAGCCCGTCGGGCTCTATGGAGGCGAGGTGATCGGGGCCGGTCATGGTGCGGTCCAGCGTGAAATGTTTCTCGATGATCGAGGCGCCGAGCGCCGCCGCACCGGTTGCGACCGCAATTCCCATCGTATGGTCCGACAGGCCGACGGGAACGTCGAAGGCCTCCGCCATCTTCTGCATCGCGCGCAGATTGGTGTCCTCCGGGGCCGCCGGATAGTTACTGACGCAGTGCAGCAGCGAGATCTCGCCCGCACCGGCTTTCCGAACCGCCTCGACGGCATCGCCGATCTCTTCCAGCGTCGCCATACCGGTCGACAGGATCATCGGCAGGCCGTGCCGGGCGGCGTGCTCCAGAAACGGCAGGTTGGTAAGCTCGCCCGACCCGGTCTTGAAGCGCCGGATCCCTGTTTCGACCAGAAAATCGGCGCTGTCCGGATCGAACGGCGTCGACATGAACTCGATGTTTCGTTCGTCGCATTGCCGCTTGAGAGCGGCGTGCGCTTCCCATGGCAGTTCCAGCTTCCGCAGCATATCGAGCTGGGATTCGGCGGCATCGGTGGTTTCTTTCTGATAGGCCGCCTTGGGCGTTTCGGCGCCGGCAACGCGGTCGGCCCTGAGAGTCTGGAACTTGACCGCATCGGCACCGGCATCGGCCGCCGCGTCGACCAGGCGATGGGCCAGAGCGATGTCGCCGTTGTGGTTGACGCCGGCCTCGGCGATCACAAAGACGGGAACGTCGGTCATGACTTCCCCAGTCGATCCCGCAGCGCAGCGATCACACGGTCCTGGACATCGTCTGTCACGTCAGGCCCGGCGGGCAGGCAGAGCCCGGTGGCGAAAACCTCGTCGGATACGCTCTCATTCTCGCCGTGCGAAAAATAGGCCGCGCCATCGAACACCGGCTGTCGGTGCAGGGGCTTCCAGACCGGCCGCGCTTCTATGCCGTCCGCATCGAGCGCCGCGCAGATTTCCCAGATTTCGGGCCTGCCCTCGCGGGGCTGGAACGTGACAACGCTGAGCCAGCATGTATGCCGCCCGTAGCCGGCGACCGGCATGAAACCGATCCCGTCGACATCGCCGAGCGCTTCGCGATAGCGCGCAAAGATCTCCTGACGCCGCGCAACGCGGTCTTCCAGCCGGTCGAGCTGCGCTACGCCCATGGCGGCCGCGATGTTGCTCATGCGGTAGTTGTAGCCAAGCCTTGTGTGTTCGTAATGCCAGCCGGGATCGCGCGCCTGTCCCGACAGGAACCGGACACGCCGGATCGTCTCCTCATCGTCGCAGAGAACCGCACCGCCGCCACCGGTCGAGATGATCTTGTTGCCGTTGAAGGAGTAGATGCCGATGTCGGCGAGCCCGCCGCATGGCCGATCCCTGTATGTCCCACCGAGCACCTCAGCCGCGTCTTCGACAACCGGAACGCCGTGGCGGTGGCAGATCTCCGACAGCGGATCGAAATCGGCGCTCTGGCCGTAAATGCTCGCGACGACGACCGCTTTCGGGAGGCGGCCAGTTTTCGCCGCATCGTCGAAGGCGCGCTCCAGCGCCCGAGGCGACATGTTCCAGCTCTCGGGTTCGCAATCGACAAAAACCGGGTCGGCACCGAGCTGACACGCCGGAGCAACGGTCGCGATGAAAGTCAGCGACGAACAGAAGATCGTATCGCCGGGCCCGATCCCGAGAACGTCATAGGCAAGATGGAGCGCTGCGGTGCCGGAGGAGACGGCTGCGGCGGCGCGGACGCCCGCCTGTGCTGCGAGGCGGTTCTCGAAATCGGTCAGATGCCGCCCGAGCGCAATTTCGCTGGCATCGATCGCTTCGCCGACCAGATGCTTTTCTTCCTCGCCCATTTCCGGAGCGGAAAGGAATGTTCTTTCTGACATGGGTTTTGCCGTCGCAGGGACAGGTTTTTCCTGTTACTCCGCCGCGCTTTTTGCCAGCGGGATGAGAGTCGACGGCGCGCCGTCGGGAATATTGTGTCGACGGCGCCATTCCTCCTCGTAGGCGTCGATCTTGTCGTACTGAAAATTGACCATGAATTCGCGCAGGCCGATCAGCTCGACAGCGCTGAAATTATGGGAGATCACAGCCGAAATCTGGGAGGCGTCGCCAACATCGATAATAAATTTCTCGAGATCGCCATTGTACTGCTCCTCGATCCGCTTGCGGTACACGGTGAACCATTCCGACCCTGGGTAGGGCGTCGCGAAGTGCGGTTTGACGACGATGCCGAGCTTGTGCCACGCGTCCATCGACATGCGGAGCGAGTCGAAATCCTCGTTCGGAAAACCGATGATCTGGTTGGGTATAGGCCGGATACCGGCTTCCAGCGTCCAGAAGAAACTGCGCAAATTGGTCTTGACGGTCGAGCCCTTGCCGATCGTCTTGAGAACGTGCGGGGCAAAGGATTCATAGCCGTAAACCAGATGCGAGCAGCCCGCCTCGCGCATGATTTTCAGGACTTCCTGGTTGCACAGTGTGGCGTGGCTGGTGCCCCCCCAGTGAACGCCGTCCCAGGTGCCGTCTTCACGCTTTTTCGGCGCCAGCCCGTACTCGTGCCACAGACGGCAGATTTCCTTCATCCAGGTACGGCCCGAGAACACGTCCATCGTCATCAGGTTCTCGTCCAGAAAGCCGATGAAATTGATGCCGTACTTGTCGTAGGCATGCTTCACCATCTTCACGACATATTCCGGGCTGTGATAGCGGATATCCCGCGTATAGCTGCCGGTCTGATCGAACGCCACATCGACGGTCCCGTCCTCGCTCTCCTCGTAGCGCATGTCGCCCGCGATGCCGAGGTGATAACAGAACTTGCAGACCAGCGAGCAGCCGTAGGAGGTGTTGATGTCGAGCCGGCGGCTCGCCAGCATGCCTTCCTCGGAGAACAGCGCTGCGCTGTTTTCGAAATAGACTTCCTCCAGCGGAAACAGGTCCCATGCCGGATAGGGCAACGAATCCAAGTCCTGCAGCAACTCCCGAACGCCGGACAGCACGGTCTTTCCATCTTCCCGGCGGAAGATTGTGCCCTTCACCAGATGCCAGTCCCGTTTGCCGGCGTCGACCATCTCGAGAATTTCGGGAAAGGTGACGAACCCTTCGCCGACACAGCCGACATCGACGGCGTCGAGCCAGCCCATGATTTCGTGCGGGATCGAAGTCAGTACGCCGCCGCCGAGAACGATCACACCATCGGGGCATACCTCGCGGGCCATGGCGACGGCGTCCTTGATGGAGCGGTAGGCGGTGGTGATGCCGCCCAGCGCGATGACATCCCACTCGTCGGCTTCCAGCACCTGCTTGCGGGTCTCGGGACCGAGCCGCCAGGCGTTTTCGTCATAGACCTGGACCTGGTGTCCCTTTTCCATTGCGATGGCCGCCAGCAGAGCGATGCCGTAGGGCACATGACGCGGCACATCCTCCTGGCGGACCACAGGGTTTATAAACAGAACCTTTGCCATAACGGGTTTCCTTTACGCCATTAAGCGTCAGTGGTTTCCGCGAGAAAATCGGCAAGCGGCCGGAACGCGACATGATCGCCGAACAGGATGCCGCCTTCGGTGCAGTTCACCGTCTCGCAATCGGCGTCGGCGGCGAGCTCCAGAAAACACTCGCAATACCATTTATAAGCCGGGTCCGTGAAGAACTCGCGGTCCAGGTAGGGGTTGTGGATCGCCATGAAGACCTCGCCCAGCCGGTCCTCGCCGACCAGGTCGCGGATCTCGTAATAGTACTGGGTTCGCAGAAAATCCGTGCCGCCGTAATAGGAAAAGTCCATTCCGGTGAGCGCGACGCGTTTCTTGCCGAGCACGGCGTGCGCCATCATCCAGCAGGAGGTGCCGACATTGCCACCCGCGTTGACCAGCGGTAGCCGGTTCTCGCGCCAGATCGCCCGGGTGACGCTGTCCTCCGCGTCGGGATCGTCGAGCATCGGATTCCACCAGTAAATCTGCATACCGGTATCGATGCAGCGCCTGACGACATTCTCCCCCGCCGTGGTAGACACCGCGATACGGATATCCGGCCCGTGCCGGTCGAGCAGGCCGATAACCTCTTCATTGAATTCGCGCTCCCGGCGAACCGATTCGTCCATGTCCTGGCGACGGTAATAATCGTCGGCATCAAGCTCTTCCTGCGAAAGGTCCGGGTCGCCGAACCAGCGCTTTATCCGGTCATGCGGATCGACCGTAACCACGAGATCGGGCACCACGCCGTTGCGCAGGCAATAGACCATCGCGCTTTCGGTCGCGACGATGGCGCCCCGATAACCGCTATTCTTGATGGCGGCGATGGGATCGTGACGGTGAATGCTGGGCCCGGCGGCAATCACGATCGCGCTGTCGCCGTCTCCTACGGCAACATCGCGCAACGCCCTCAGCGACTCACCCTGGTCTCGGACCAGTGCGTTGCGCCGGATATTCTTCTGGCTGAGCTCTCCGATTCTGTCCCAGGTCATCTGCTCCATGCGGGCGACCAGCGCCTCGCCGAGCGAACTGGATTTGCTATCCACCATCGATATGTCTCTCTGGAATGGAAGCCGTCAGTCGTCGAGATCCCACTTGACCTTTTTCTTGGACACGAAGGCAATCGAACCGCCAAGCCGTTTCATGGCTTCGCGCTCGAATTTCTCTTCAAGCTCGTCCTCGGTGGTCTTTGCCGCCGGTTCGACTTTTTTCTTCGTGTCAAAATTGCCTTTGAGAATATCGGCCACTGTTCTTCCTCCTCGGTTTAAAGCGCGTCTTCCCAGACGGCGTGGCGGAGCCGCCATTCGCCGTTCTCATGCTTCCAGATATGCGGCGCCGAGGTTACGGTCAGCGGATGCATGCCGTATTTGAATTTCAGGACGAGCGCGGCATATACGCTATCTTTTCCGCCAGATCCGGGCACAACGCGATCGTAGGCACCATCGGTCCGGCGGTATCGATCGCACAGCTCCTTCAGTTCCGCCTCGTGCACCTCCCAATCGATTTCGTTGTGCTTGTGTTCCGCAAAGCGGCGGGCGTCGCAGACGCCCTCGTCGTCGAAATGAATCGTCGTCTTCGGGCTGTCCGAGCGAGTTTTGAACTCTACGCTCGACGATGGCCTCTGGTTGGAGATAACGCATCACCCGCAATATGCGATTTCCTGCGGCAACCCGTAGAGCGTCGGCAACTCGTTCGCGTCGGGCGCGAAGGCATCGGTCGATAGCTCATTTGACTGTCTGCTCATTATAAGATGGCTGCCTTTGTTTTATCTCACCTGTTTTTGCCTATTCCGTACGGCGTGGCAACCGCCCTGTTCCGGAAATGATACGAAGATCGCCGAAACTGTCGGCAAAATCATTATTTGCGCATTCCATCAGTCCCGACCTGCCCGAAGGGGCGTCAGCAGCGGCGATCAGAGAGCCGAGATAGGAAGCAGTCCGCGCCGCAGCGCCATCATCGGCCCACCCGTCGACATCGTCGCCATCGACACTGCCAGAGCTTCGAGGCAAGGGAGCGCCGGAAAGCAGGGAAAGTTCCTGGTGCAGCATATCAACCGAGTCAACCCGACGAAGGTCTCTTAACCCATCCGCCGGACATCGGTTCAGCAATCCTTCCCGGTCGTAAATGATGCAGCGGCGGCCCCTGTGCGCGGATAGCAGGCCCAGTGTAGAGATCGAAATTCCGACGACGGCATCCGCACCCAGTCCGCTCGCCAGATCTCCATAGATATCCCGAACCGCAACTCGGTCGACCGCCAGGAGCGCCTCAAGCCGGTCTCGTAGTTGAGTCGGCAAGGGAAGCAGATCGGGCCGCTTGGTCTTGATGATCGCGCGTAGAGCGAAATCGTTTTCGAGAGCGGTCACAATCGCATCGAATATTGCTAAGATCTCGGGGAGCCGGACGGGAAAATCTTCGGCGTACGCATTGTCATAAAAGCAGATAACGTTGGAGACACTCCCATCCGAGCGCCAGCGATCGACGATATCGCTCGGTCCCCTGTCCCGGAGCGCTACATGTGTCGTGGGGTAACCGGTAACGACATAGTGCGAAACGAGCGCCTGCGACGCCAAGAAAAGGCGAGCCAGTCTGGGCCCTGCCACGCACAGAATATCGTTCCGGTTAAGGCCTGCGTTGAAATGGGGAATATCCCAGAGTGACCACGTCGTCCCGACGACGATTCCGGAACGGCGCGCCGCTGCGATCGCCAGCGCCTGCGTATTGAGTTCCATGCCTTCAGTCGTGGACCAGCCGATGCGGGCGCCGGTAAGCTTCAGAACGGCTTCGAACAGGGCGACACGCTCCCAGAGGCTGATAAGCGAAATAGCGTATGACAGCGGAAAGCGCCGCCGGGCCACCTCCATAATTGCCCTTCGGACCTCCGACATAAAGGCCCGGACGTAACCGCTTCTGTGTATATGCCGGCCAAGCAGTCCCCCCGAGAAGGGGCTCAGAAGCTGGCGAACCGAGCTATGCCGATCAACCCGATTCTCGTAGAAAGACCGACTTTCGAGTGTAAGCGACGAGGTGCAGATCAACCAGACCTTGCCATCGGAACGGACTCTCAGCTCATCAAGCCAGTACAGATCGTCAATCTCGGCGGTCGGAAATGGGCGCGAGGTCAGGGCGATGATGTCCGCCCTGCCTGCGGATGTCCGCCTACCGACCAGGCCGGCGAACCAGCCGGCGACGGCAAGCAGCATCAGAACGGCATTTCGCGCGAACCCGTAAAGTAGAGCTTCCCCCGTCCAGAGGCTAGTTTCATGGACCTTGAAATCTTCTCGCGGCGCAATCCGGAAGCGAAAAACAGCGGAATATGTGTCAAGCAACACGCCACGCGTTCTGCAGAACGCCTCAAACGGCATATCGAGCGGGCTGCTCTGGACCAACAGAGATGCGTTGACCCCGATGCGGCGTAATCTGCTGGTCGCTTCAAGAACCTCAACCTGTCTTTTGATCAGTCGCGCCTGGCATAGAGAAAGATACCGAACTGTCCTTTTTTTCTCTTCGGCGGTCGGAAACAGTCCCGCATCCAGACGGCGTGAAATATCTGGCTCCACATATTCGCTCGAATACGAAAGAATCAGCTCCGTGAGGTCAGCGTAGCAACCGGCATACTTCCGGTCGCTGAAAGGCGATGCAACGAGTTCTACAGTTTTGCCAAAATAGCGAAGTATCCTTAACGCAATCCCCGTGACCGGAGATTTACCTATGGTCAGAGCGTGAATGTTGGTACATCCGCGCATCCGGAACGTAGCGGCGGCCGACCAGAAATCGAAATGATCGACTACGACAGCCTGGTGTCTGGTTTCGGTCACGAGTCCAAAAACTGCTTCAAAACACCCAATCCGGCCGGCCCGCTGCGCTCCGGATGAAACTGGCATCCGCTGATGTTGTCCCGTTGAACGATGTTGTCCCGTTGAACGGCGGCGCAAATCGGATGACCGCCCAGATCGTATGTCGCCATCCTTTTCGCCTCGATCGAAAGCACGATGCATTGCGACCCGAATCGCCTCGCAAGCTCTCCGATGAGGTCGGGTCGAGCGAGAGCAGCGGTATTGATCGCTACCTTGTCGGCGCCGGCCCGCAGCAGCCTGGTCGCGTCGTCAATAGACCGGATGCCGCCGCCGACGCACATCGGAATAAACATGTCGCGGGCGGTTTCGGAAACGATCCCCTCCAGATTGTTTCGGCCGTAGAGGCTGGCGACGATATCCATATACAGAAGCTCGTCCGCTCCCTCCTCGTAATAACGCCGCGCAAAGTCGCCGGGCGCGCCGACGACGCGGAGCCCTTCGAGATGCACCCCCTTGATCAGGTTAGGGGCCTTTATATCGAGCCGGGCGATCAGTCGGATACTGGCCATGACGCTCCTAATCGCCCTGTGCGGACGCAAGCTCGCGCGCAACAGCCAGGTCGTACGGGGTATCGATGTCGACGGATCGTTCGGGCGGCATGACGTAAGCGACCGTCTCTTCCGTAAACAGCATGCGGGTTTCCTTGAGCCTGGAACACAACGCGACAAACACCGCGCCGTTCGGCGCATAGATTGTCGACGCGTCCTGCCGTCTGTCGGGCAGAGTGCCGTCCGAGGCCGGTTCCAGGCGGTCGTCGTCTGAAATTCGCATAAGCCATTCGAGCGGCTTTCCGAGCGGTGCGACCGCGACACAGGTGGGCGCCCCGGTCCGGACGCATTGCTCGATCGCACCGTCGATATCGGCCGCGGTCCGTAGCGGGGACGTCGCCTGGAGCAGCACCACGTAATCGTGATCGGGCACTCTTTCCAGCGCGTCCAGCAGCACAGCCGTACCGGTCGCCTCATCAGTCGCAAGGGCGCCGTCCCGAACGAACGGAGCCTCGCAGCCAAAAGAACGGGCGACTTCGATAATCTCGGCATCCTCGGTAGATAGAACGGTGCGGTCGATATAGGCGGAGCGGTGCGCGGCAAGAACGGACCATGCGATCAGGGGTTTGCCGCCGACATCCAGCACATTCTTGCGCGGAACGCCCTTCGACCCGCCGCGGGCGATGATAACGGCGAGAACGGATTTGCCGTCAATCAAGCGAACTCTCCGGCGTAGTCGTCGTTGGCGCGGCGATAATCTTCATGGCGGCCGACATCGATCCAGTATTCCCGAATGGGAAAGGCGGAAACCTTCCTGTGGTCATCGATCAGGCCGTTGAACAGATCCGGCATGTCGAGGCGGCATTGGGGAGATACGCGATCCAGAACCTCGGGCGACATTGCGTAGATTCCGGCGTTTACAAAAAAGTTCTGAACAGGTTTTTCTTCGATGGACAGGACGTTGGCTCCATCGGTTGCGACCACGCCGAAGGGAATCTGATAGTCGTAGGCGCGGACGCACATGGTGGCGACAGCCCCGCACTGTTCGTGAAAATCGAGCAGATGCATCAGATCGACTTTTGTCAGGACGTCGGCATTCATCACGATGAAGGGCAGAGACGGGCGCGTCGGCAGGAGCGAAAGCGCGCCCGCCGTTCCAAGCGGCGCCTCTTCGTGCAAATACCTGAAATCGGCATCCCAGCGCGCGCCATCGCCGAAATGCGCCTCGACCATTTCCGCCTTGTAGCGGACGGAGAAATAGAATTTCCGGAACCCCTGCGCGACCAGCTGGTCGACGATGGTTTCGAGCATGGGTTTCTCGCCGACATCCAGAAGCGGCTTTGGCGACTTATCCGTTAGCGGCTGCAGCCGCGTTCCCATCCCCCCTGCCATGAGCACGACTTCGTTTTCGGCGAGCGGGCCGGAGCCGACGACGTCGACCGTGTGGATTGCCACCACCTGCCCGTCAGAGTCGAGCACCGGAACTTTCCGGATATGCCGCCTGAGCGCCGCCCGCTCGGCTTCCGCGAAACTGCCGTCGGCTGGAGCCGTGATCGGCTCTCTGTACATAATTGATTCGGCGCTCTGTTCGGTGGTCTTTCCCGCCAGCAACGCGCGCCTGATATCGCCATCGGTGACCGTTCCGGTTAACCGGCCTCGTTCATCGACGATCAGCGCGATCTTGTGAAGGCTGCGATCTATCGTTTCGATAGCATCGCGTATCGTAGCGCCCGATCGCAGCAGGCTTTCTTCCAGTACCGACGGCATGATTTGATAGCGGTCCCGATCGAGATCGAACTAGCCGATGTCGATCGAATAGTTTCCGTAATGATTACGCCTTAGCGCCACATCGTCGAACAGGCCGGACGTTACCGCACCGACAAGCAACGGGGCCTCGTCGCGAACGTTGCGACTGTTCGAGAAATTGAATCTCTTGCGGAACTTTTCGACCGACACGCGGTAGTTCCGCGGATCGACGCCGCCCTCGTTGTAACGCACCGTGCCGGAAACGCCGCTCGCCAGCGCGATTTCGACGATCATTTTTTTGGTATAGTTCTCGTCGGGGCTTCCGACGTTGAATACCTCGGCCCGAACATCGGTTTCATCGGCCTCCAGAACCGTGCGTATGGCGCGTGAAATGTCGACAACATGGCAATAGGGACGCCAGGTGTGCTCGTCGTAAACCAGCAACTCGTTGCCCATCGCCAGTTCCCGGATGAACTCCGACACCGTCAGGTCGAAGCGCATCCGCTGTGAAAAACCATATGCCGTAGCGAATCGCAGGACCGTGGCTGAAAAATCCGCGCGGTTGGCGTTGTTCAGAATATGCTTCTCGAACGCCACCTTGGTTTCGGCGTAGAGCGAGACGGGGTTCAGTTCGGACTCTTCGGTGGCGAGATCGTCCGTTTCGCGGAGTCCGTAATTGCTGCAGGTGGAGGCAAAGACGAACCGGTCGATGTTTCGGCCCATCGCCATATCGAACAGGCGCATGCTCGCCTCCAGGTTGGTCTGGCGCGCCAGATCCGGATATTTCTTGCAGATCGGATCGCCGACCAGCCCGGCAAGCAGAACAACGTGATCGACGCCGTCCAGCACAGCGGCTATCGCGCTTTCGTCTCTTATGTCGCCGCGGACAAACCGGTATCGGGGATGGTTGAGAAATTGCTGAACCGCGAAACCATGGCCGTAAAGAAGGGCGTCAAAAGCGGTGACACGATAACCGGCGTCGAGCAATTCTCGCGTCAGCGCCGTGCCGACATATCCGGCGCCGCCGGGGATCAGGACATGGCGTTGGAGGGCAGCAGTGTTCAAGCTATTTGGTCCTTGGTTGATTGACAGGAGAAGACGAGCCGTCCGCAATGATCGCAGCTGCTTCGTGCTACTCCAGGATGAATTCGTTTAACGAGATACCCGCGCGGTCGAGTTTGTTCTGAATATAGCAGAGATCGTCGTCGCTAAAATGTTCCCGCCATTGGCCAATTTTTCCGCTCCGAAGGAACTGGCCGGAGAATTTCGAGCGATCGACAATGGGCACGCCCTTCGACTCTTCTTCGGCCCGTACGACGTCGAAGCTCGAATGGCGCAGGGCGGTTTCAACCGATCGGTAATCAAGTGGAATTGTCAACCAGCTGAGTATCGTTGCAAATGATTCCCTGGGGGCGGTCATCAGGGATTCATAGCTCATATGAAGCACATTAGTACGGCGGCGGGCCAGCGTCTTCATGAAATTGTAACGGTAGATGTACAGCCGGTCGTCAAGCGCCCGATCGATGACATCGTTCGCGGCCAATCCTCCATCGCTGCGGTTAGGCCGGTGTTTCCAGTTATAGAAATAAAGTGAGACGATGTAATCTAGCGGGTTCCGATACAGGAAAACAATCCTGCCCTGGCAAAACTCCAGAAATTGGCTCGAATGCCCATAGACGAAATCGTCTAGCGGAATGGAATCCATAATGGGGTGCGGTGTACGATAGTTTTGAGGATTCACCAAATAATCGTCCCGACAGTTGGGCAGGAACGTATTGTGCGTTTCGGCGAAGCTGATAGGCCCTTCAGCGCTTCTCGTCAGATCGCATAGATAGTTGCTTATGAAGATCCGCACATAGTTGGTGCCGGATTTCTGAATGGAATTCAGGATCGCCATGCTGCGTTCCCGTCGTCCGAGCGTGACTCCGTAATAGGCGCACTTAATGGCAGCTTTGGGTCGCGCTGGAAAATGGCTACCCATGCGGTATAACCGGTCCCGCAGCCCACCTGACGACGATTTCTTCAGCGTGTCCATGACGTCGCTGTGTGAAGCCTAGCTATGGTGACGCGCGGTGTTCATGCGAGCGCTTTCTCTAGCGGTAATATCGGCAGCCGTCGGTAAAGCTGATCGACAAGTGTTTCCTCAAAGGCAGTCAACCCGGAGCTGCCACCTTTCCGCGCGGTCACCCGGCCACGGGTTCCCTCTCGTGCCTCACGGAAGCTGGAATTGGAGATCCACGGCCTTCCATATACTGATGGCACAGTGAGGATCTCGTCATACGAGATGCCTGTGAAGGACGCAAGCCGTCGCATCTCCGCCTCGCTCTGTTCGGTCAGCGTTTCGTAATCAACAAGGGCGACGCGATCGTTCCCCCGGATCTCGTCATAAACCAGCTCGGCGAACCTGTGGAGCCGGGTATATCGCGTGATGAGCTTGTACCGGCGGGCGCGGTCTCGGAGCCCGCTTGGGGGAAACCCGTTCCTCGTGAGCTCGGATCCGACATAAGATTTTAGGCTTCGGCGCATCATTATCAGCCGTCCGTCCGGAAACAGATCGAAGAACCGCCGGTGATCGAGTCCCAGCCGCGGCGTCTTGATAACGACGTGATCGGTGTTGCGGCGCGGGTGGCTCGCAAGCCTGTCGAAAAGGTTCTCGAAATAGGTTTCGATGATCTTTCGTTCCGACCATTGGTCGCATGCGGCCATCGACTCGCGCCAACCCAACAGAAAGCGGTCGAAATCGATATCGAAATCCGGATTGTCGTATTCGAAGTTCTTTTGCTTCTTCTTAAGTACCGACGCATGGAACAAATGCCAGACCGGGATGCCTTCGTTGTGTTCATAGGCGATGTTGAAATTCTTCATCTCGACCGACCGCGACAGGTTCGGCCAGCGATGCTTGTTGTAGTGAAGGAAAGTTTCTCCGGGCATAACCCAAAGTTCAGGATGGCCATCGAAGAGACGGTGCATCAACGTCGTACCGGACCTGTCCGTCGTCAAAATCTTTGGGCCAGTTGATGGCCTGATCTAACGGAGGATCTGGCTCACCCTGGTGGATGTTAAGCGGCGTGCCGCTGATGATTCAAGCGGCGGTTTTTGATGGTGAGTTC
>Ga0181593_10001267_pt1 | contig 22686 bp, 17 predicted proteins | sample 071ome_19_FD_133756 | JGI IMG/M metagenome (GOLD analysis project Ga0181593, IMG submission 133756) | Coastal salt marsh microbial communities from the Groves Creek Marsh, Skidaway Island, Georgia - 071413AT metaG (megahit assembly) | ecosystem: Environmental > Aquatic > Marine > Intertidal...
CCCACCACACGTCCTTCATGTGGACATGATAGATGCGGTCGGAAAAGGTTCGAATGAATTTAACATAGTCGACTCCTTGATAGCCTAGATGGGAAGGGTCGTAATTGAAACCGAATCGCTTGTGGCCTTTCACGGAGCTAATGGCCCGGGATGCGGAGGCGATGTCAAAGGCGATTTCCGTCGGATGAACTTCCAGCCCGAAGTTGACGTTGACCTTGTCGAATTCGTCTAGGATCGGGATGAAGCGGTTGGCAAAATCCTGAAAGCCTTTCTCGAGAAACGCTTGGTCGGTTGGAGGAAAGGCGTAGAGGGCATGCCAAATCGATGATCCGGTGAAGCCATTGACGACAGCTGGAAAGTCATCCTTCTTTTTTCTTCCTGGTTTCAGATCGAAGAACTGGCGGCAGGCCTTGGCAGTTTTGATCAGTTTGCGAGCGGCTCGACGACGTACGCCTTCCGGTTTGCCATCGCCCCAAACATCGGGAGGAAGAATTGCCTGGTGGCGTTCATCGATATTGTCGCAAATCGCTTGCCCGATGAGATGATTGGAAATGGAGAAGCAGGTGAGCCCATGGTCGGCGAGCAACTCCCACTTTTCTTGGCAGTATTTCTTGCTCCGGGCTGCTTGGTCCACGTCGAAGTGGTCGCCCCAGCAAGCGAGTTCAAGCCCATCGTACCCCATCTCTTTGGCGAGAGGAGCGAGCTCGTTGAGCGATAAGTCGGCCCATTGGCCGGTGAATAGCGTGACAGAACGTGACATAGCGAGTTTTCGGTAAGTGGGGTTAGTGGTATAAAATTCCCAAGAGAAGGGATTATGTGAACTATTCGATCTAGGTAATCAATGAGAAATGTCGCCGCGATTTAGTCCAGCACTCATTCGGGTTTTTGCAGACGAACCTCAATCGGATTTGGCACAAGTAAGTAATACTTGAATACAGGAAACTTTGGGCAGAACGCTGATTTGGGAGATTCGGCTATCAGTCGTAAAGCCAATAGGCTTGGCTTTGAATTTGGAATTGTTTGGCCTGGCGCTCCCAAACGCCGATGAAACCGGCTCGATTCGCTTGGGCGCCTTTGCCAGAAATCTCACTCCACCAGCTCGTCGAGCCCACATGCTTGTTGAACAACTCCATTTGCGTATTCGGGGCGCTTGAGAATGGGTTTACAGGATCGAACAAAGCTGTGATTTGCATCATGTGAAAACTGAGCTCCGTCGGGCGCCAAGCTCTCCAGTCTGTAACTTTCACATATAGGCCGGTGTCGCCTTCGCTGAGCGGCTTTCGCTCGAATTCGATACCTGGTATAGCCCTCCGCTTCAGCTCGCGTTCTAATTGGTCGAGGGTCGCGTTTTTGTGGGTCAAGATTCGGAAAGGGTATTCGCTACCGATGCCGTGCTTGAAATTTCCTAATTGGGCGCCGAGCCCGGTCATAGCGTACCCAACTGCCGATGGAAAATCGGGGATGTTGGGGGACGGGGCGATCCACTTCAATCCCAGCATAGGCCAGCTCATGTATCGATTCCATCCGTCCATAGTGACCACAGTCAGCTTGCCAGACCGTCGCTGCAGATCGGTGATATTCAAGATTCCCGGCTTCGAAACAGACATCCTAGCCAGCTCGCCTATGGTCAGTCCGTGGACATATGGAATCGAGAAGGCCCCTACGTAGCTATGCCAGCGCCTCTCGACGATAGGCCCATCGACTTTCAGGCCTCCGAGCGGATTGGGGCGGTCCAAGATAACTACCTCGACTCCGTTTTCGTAGGCCGCTTCGAGAGCCAACTTCATGCAGCTAATAAATGTGTAGGATCGCGTGCCAATGTCTTGGAGATCGACGACGATAACGTCGATACTGGCCAGCATGTTGGGGGTTGGTTTCCGATATTTTCCATAGAGCGAATACACCGGTAGTCCCGTTCTAGGATCGATGGCGTTATCTATGGGCTCGTTAGCCTTCTCATTCCCGTAAATTCCGTGTTCGGGTCCGAAAAGAGCCACCAGATTCACAGCCCGATTCTGGTGAAGGATGCGAACCGTGGAAATTCCAAGACGATTGACACCAGCGGGATGAGTTAGAAGGCCCACCCGTTTGCCGAGTAGAGGGGCGAATCCCTGGTCAGCGAGGACGTCGATTCCTAGCTTGATTTGCGTTCGATAGGGATTGGTTCCGGCCTGGCTCTGAATCGCCGCCTGGAAAATCGTATTGGAATTTTGGGGAATTAGCGTTTGAGCCAGCAGCGATTGCGTGGCAATCAGCATCGCGATGATCGGAAGTGCGCGTATCATAGGAATTGATCGAGCGGATTTCCCGCTCTAGGTCGGAAAGGTTTAGCATGTTTGCAGCAAGGGGCAAACCGGAATGCTACTTTTTCGGCATTCTCTGCAGATGAATGGGATGCTTTTTCGCCTGAATGATGGCAAAGCGGTAAATCATATCGAGAAGAAATGCGATTGCGATCCCCGCTATGATGCCGCCGGTTACCAGCGAGAATGCGGTGTAGCCGATTTGGGAATCCACCACGTCGAGGCGCAGTGTTTTAATGATGCGATCCCCGAGCAAAGCAAGGGCCGGGTAAACGGCCCACATAGTGGCGAGATTCGTTACCAGCTGGGCTCCCATAATCACCGGCAAATTGGCCCTCAGTACCCAGGCAGAAGCCAAAGCGAGGATGAACTGGATTCCCACAATAGGCAAGAAGGCGATAACGAACCCGAGGTACAAGGCTAAGCTCACCTCTCGAATTCGGAATGACCATAAGTAGGGGCGCGTCCGAGCTGTTTCAGCGAACCATTTGAGTACTGGCCAGCGGTGGAGCGTAGCCTTGCGAGGCAAAGGTCGCAGCAATTGTTTAGCCCGCCTGATGCGAAGCCGTTTCTGAGCCCGCGCCTCTTGCTCGTATATGTAATCGGGTTCGGCGACATTCATGGGCTTATCGTTCGATTAGTTCAGAGTTGTCAGTTCGTTTGGCTGATTGCGTCGCAAAATGGGCGATCGACTTGGTTTGTTCAAATCCGACACCGCGTTTTAACGATTGTTTATTCCAAGCGAGTAAATCGGCCCGGTTTCGGAAGTCTGTAGCTGCCGACTAAGCCGTTTGGCCGAAATATTGCCGAATCGCCTTTCTCAAGTTTTCCTCTGTCTTTTGGAGGGCCTCGGCAAGCGGTAGGCCAGGCGGGGAGATTTGGCAAAGGGATGATTGGGGAATGGGGCTTTTCGCAATCTGGCCAATGCATCCGGCCAAAACCAGGAGCCGTTTGCTATGGGCGAGAGTTTCTAGAGAAAGCTCGCCGGGTCCCTTGCCATGGAGGGATGATTCGTCAAAGCGGCCTTCGCCGGTGAGCACCCAGTCGGCGCGAGAAAATTTTTCCTCCAAACTAATCCACGCTTTGACGAGCTGGTAGCCGGAAATGATACGGGCCCCGAGACCCACTTTGAGCCCGAAGGCCGCTCCGCCTGCCGCGCCAGTCCCATTTTCTCTGGGCGAGGCTGGGTAGGCGCCGCTAGTCGCGTTGAGCAGCTCGGCCAGTCGTTCAGTTTCAGATTCGAGTTCTGGCAAGCGGTCCTTGGTGAGGCCTTTTTGCGGTCCGAAAATGGCTGCGGCTCCCCGACTGCCAAGCAAGGGGTTTTCGACATCGCAGGCTAGGCGGATTTGGAATGAGTTAGGAAGGATGGGAGATGGTAGCGAAATCCTCGCGATCCGCGGCCATATTCTTGGAACAGGCGCCTCATCGATTTCATTGCCACTCGCATCGTGGAAACGGTATCCAAGCCTCCACAGCGCTCCGAGAGTCAGATCGTGGGTTGCGGAGCCTCCCAGACCGATGATGGCTCCTCCAGCCCCTTGCTCGTGGGCGCTCCTTATCAATTCCCCCAAACCTGCCGTAGTTGTGTTCCAGGGCGAGCGCCCTTCAATAGGCGTGAGGGCGATTCCACTGCTCTCTGCCATTTCGATTACCGCAACTTGATCGATGCTCTTTTGCCAATCCAGCAATTGACGAGCTGAAAGGGGAATTTTGTTCTCAGGGACGATGCCGAAACCAGCATTGACGGGCTTTTGCAGAGGATCGGTTACGGTTGCCTTATGGAATTCGCCGTCGAGAATTCCAGTAAGGGTGTCGCAGAAACCGTCGCCTCCGTCAGCTAATGGGGCTGTCTCGATTCGCCATTGAGGATGAAGTTCGCTCAGTTCGCTTGCGACGATACGGGAGGCGTCCCGGGCGGAAAGAGCGTCTTTGAATTTGTCGAGAGCTACGAGCGCCTGCATCTAAAAACAAGAATGGATGCGCGAATGCGTTCAGGGGGCGGTTTTAAGCTCGGAACGGACGTCTTTGACGTAGCGCGTGTCCAAAGCGATATCCCGGGCTTTTCGCTCTTCGGCTCGGGACGAGACCTCTCCAGAAAGCACCACTGATCCATCCACAACCTCGATCTCGATGCGGGCAGCATCGATCGAGGAATCAAGCTTTAGACGTCCGCTAATCGCCGCTTTGATGCCCGCGTCCTTGGCGGAATCGATGATCTCCTTGCCTTTCTCGGCGATCTCCTCCCGCTCCTCGCGCGCATTCTCGATTAGGGTATTGGCGCCTTCTTTGAGACGGTCAGCGACCTTGCCGGTGGATTCGGCCGCTTTATCTTTCAACTCCTTCATTGGCGATTCGGAATAGCTGGCGCTATCGGATTCGCGATCGGGCAGGGATAGGGCCGACTTAAAAGACTCGGGATCACTGTAATAGGCCGTTATCATCGCTCCAATGAAAACGCCGAGCAGGAGGGCGGTGAAAAAAGTTTTCATAGCTATGGAAATTCGTTTCGCCCCTATCCTCTCCAAGCTGCGGGTTTAGTCAATGAGGGATGACCAGCCGCAATTTATATTGCATTGGACACAACTGGGAATTCACGAAAGTATAGGCCCATGATTTCGCACCGGTTTTTCTTGGCTTGGATCGCAATATTCTTTGGAGGGGCGAATTTCGCTTGGACGAATACGGACGTTCCGAGTAATTATCCCACCATTGGCCAGATCAACAAAATGGATGATCGCTTGGACCTGTTGATTGATCCCGATGCGGAGATAGAGGTGATCGCCTCGGGATTCGTTTGGTCGGAGGGGCCTGCCTGGAACAAGCAGGGTTCATTTCTCGTATTTTCGGATATTCCTAGGAACGTAGTTATGAAATGGAGCGAGATCGAAGGCTTGAGCGTTTTCATGAAGCCTTCTGGATATACTGGCATCGTCGATTACGGTCGCGAGCCAGGAAGCAATGGACTGCTTTTCGATTCCGAGGGGCGCCTGACGCTGTGCGAGCATGGGGACCGACGAGTGTCCGTTCTCACCACTGGCGGAGGCAAGCGGACCCTGGCCGACAACTATCGCGGCAATCGTTTCAATAGCCCGAATGACCTCGTGTATGCCTCCAATGGCAACCTGTACTTTACCGATCCGATCTATGGGCTTCCCGATAGGGAAAACGATTCGAGGAGAGAGATGGATTATTGTGGCGTGTATTTGCTTCGTCCTGACGGTGAAGTCGTTTTGCTGACGAAAGATTTTACGCGCCCGAATGGTATTGGCCTCGCCCCGGATGAAAAAACGCTTTATGTTGCTCAATCCGATAGCGCCTCTCCAATATGGAGGTCGTATCTAGTAAAAAATGATGGAACTTTGGGCCGGGGCGAAGTGTTTTTCGACGCCTTGCCCTATAAAGGCGATGGGGTGGGGAACCCGGACGGGATGGCGATCGATCAAGATGGAAACCTCTGGGCGACAGGTCCGGGTGGCATTTATATCCTCTCGCCTGGCGGCGAACTTCTGGGACGCATTGAAACGGGAGAGCATTCCAGCAATTGCGCCTGGGGGGATGACGGATCCACGCTTTACATGACTGTAGACATGTTCGTTTGCCGCGTCAAAACGCGTGTCAAGGGAATAGGATTCTAGAAACCTTCCCTTATGCCATCCGACATTTGCCCATTCTTTTTGGCGGATGGCATAAATCGTCCTCAGCCGCCCTGAGATGGGTTATGTGATAGGGTGTAGTCTGCCGCTTTCTACGAGACGTCCACTTCTATCAACACGGGTTTGGAACCGAGGTCTTCTAGCCAGCAGACACGCTCGGATACCATATCTAGCTTCAGCCAGAATTTGCCTGGCTTGTCTACGTGAAGAGGGACATCCGCCTCGAAACGTTCGCCGGGCTCCAGTTCTCTGGGAATGGGAAAGCGGGTGTTATCCTTGAGCACTTCCTGGCTGTCATAGTCGAGCAAGCGGGATGCAATGTTCATTACGCCAATGAAGTGCTCGTTCTTGGCCAGCCATCTGGAGTCGCCCGTATTGGTTACCGTAACATGGACGTTTCTTCGCTCTCCAGCTTTCAATGATAGCCGCGTTTGATCGCAGGTCAGCCTATGATTGAGCCCGCTGGAGGCATAGCGGCTGTCGTTCAGGGGTTTGCCTTTCTGAAAAAAGAATACCCCGCTGTTTCGCTGAAATCCGGTGATCGAATTTCGCATGCTCTTTGGGGCGGCTCCCGAAACGCATTTTCGCCATTCGCCATAGCTTAACACGTAATCAGGACAAGCGGCGACTTTGAATACGGGCTCCTCGAAGCCAGCTTGCTGAAATTGAGAAGCGAGTTCGTCCATATCGAGGTCATTCTCGAGAACATTGAATTCGCGCATCTCGCGTTGCGAGTCCGCTGTCGTCGAGTGGGGCCCGATCGGCTCGTTAAACGAGATGGAGCCGCCATTTCTCAATACGCGATAGAACTCCTGGATGATCTCGTTTTGATTGGGGACATGGTGAAAGGCATCGAAACAGATGATTCGGTCGATCTCCTCATCCTCAGTTGGGATTCGAATTCCGTTGAAAAGACGCGTATCCCAAGAAGCCAGAGGCCTGTTGGGTATCGGGTAATCCTCAAAAAGGCGACGACCGAGGCGTAGAGCTTCTTCGGATACGTCTGTAGCGATTACGGAGCACCCCATTTGCCAAATCGCTTTGGAAATCCAGCAGGTGCCGGCTCCGAAGTCGAGCACCTTCATCCCCGGAGCGAGTCGAAGACCCTCGAGTATTAGCCCTAGGCGAACCAGCAATTGAGGAGCATGATTGGGCATGGAGAATGGTTTGCCCATCTGGATCTCCGCCGCAGGAAGCTTTTTGTAGTACTCATCTGAATACCGATTAAAGTCATCAATGCTGAGCTCTTCAATCAGCTTTTTGGGATCGATAAGTTCAGAATTCATCTTAGATTCCCGGGGTCGGGGTCCCCTGCCGTTTTAAGAAAAGAAACAGCCTGCAGGGTCTTCGGTGGTTGAGGACTCTAAGCCAAGACAATTTTCGGTTTCTGCGGCCTTCGCAAGCGCAAGCCCTATGATCGAAACTAGCAAGGCAGGTTTGGCTGACGCAGTCATTTTTTATCCATAAGCTGCTCCTGTATCCACATCAATAATGCGATAATTTTCGACGTGAAAGTGAGGATCGGAGCGGAAGGTGAGCTGAGCGTGGTAGTCCTTTTCCAGACTTATGAGCAAATCGGCATCTTCCTCCCTGAGGCGGTCGATGATCGCGGGGTTGACCAAGACGCGTAGCTTTATGGGCTTGTCTGGATCCGTGGCTCGATTGCGAGCCCGACGGACGATTCCCGAGAGTTTCCGCTGCAGCTCGACACTGACTGTGGTAGCGGATTTCACGATACCTTTTCCGCGACAGTAAGGGCAATCTGTATACAACCCAGAAGACACGCTTTCCTGCATTCGCTGCCGGGTCATTTGCATGATGCCCAAAGGGGAGATCGGCAGTATATGCGTTTTCGCTTTGTCCAAGGCCATGTGGCGGCGCATCTGACTCAGTATCGCGTTCCGATGCTTCCGTTGCTTCATATCGATAAAATCGATGATGATCAGCCCGCCGATGTTTCGCAGGCGTATTTGCCGTGCGATCTCCGCCGCCGCTTCGCTATTTACCTGGAATATCGTATTGGTCTCGTTCCCCTTGTTCTTGTGGGAGCCGGTATTGACGTCGATGGCGATAAGGGCTTCGGTTTCGTCAATTACGATTGCGCCTCCTGATGGTAGCGGGACTGCCCTTTGGAACGTTTGCTCTATCTGATTCTCAATATTGTACCGTTCGAAAATAGGGATGCTATCCGTATACAAGTGGATCTTGTTGGTCGAGCGCTTGGAAATTTGGCTGACGTCATCGATGACCGACTTGTGGTCTTCAGGGTTGTCTATCAGTACGCGGTCAATCTTTTCGGTGAGGAAGTCTCGAACCGTTCGCTCGCTGAGATCTGGCTCCTTGTACAGGCAGGAGGGCGCTTTGACGGTGTCGATCTTGTTTTGGATCTTATCCCAAGTTTTCAGCATTATGTGCAGGTCCCTGACGAAGTAGCGGGCTTTTTTCCCCTCGCCGGCGGTTCGCACGATTACACCCATTCCTTCGGGAATGGTGAGATCCTGGATGATTTTTTTGAGGCGATTCCGTTCTTTGGGATCCTCGATTTTCCGAGAAATGCCGCATTGGTCTGAGTAGGGCATCAATACAAGAAAACGTCCAGGCAAGGAAAGATTTGTCGTGGTTCGGGGCCCCTTGGTTCCGATCGGGCCTTTGGTCACCTGGATGACGATTTCGGTGCCAATCGGGTAGTGGCTGGGGATATCCTTGATCGTGATCTTCTTTTTGTTCTTTATGTTTTTGGATCGGTTGACCCGCACTACTTCGACGGAGGAATCCGCGGCCTGTGGCAGGATGTCCCAGTAGTGCAAGAAGGCGTTTTTCGGCAGGCCGATGTCCACGAAGGCCGCCTTTAACCCTGGGTCGAGATTCTTGATTTTCCCCTTGAAGATACCTCCGACGATTCGCTGGGCGCTTCGGCGCCGCTCGATGTCGAATTTATCTAGGATGCCATCGACGAGGAGGCCGACACGCGTCTCCAATGGCTCGGCATTGATGATGAGTTCCCGGTAGGGTTCCTTCTCCTTTTTAAATTTCTCGACGATTTTCGTCAGAAGCGGGCGATTTTTGGATCGCTTGTTAGCTTCTTCTTTCAGTTTCGCCTGATCAACGGGCTTCGCTGGTTTCCGTGAGGGAGGGTTGCGAAGCTCTTCTTCGTGTTTGGTCGAGGGGTCCGTATTTTCGGTGTTGATGTTGTTTTCGCTCATTCTGTAACGTTTCTGAGTTAGCAGAAGGCGCCGATTCGTGGTGGATAGACCGTGTTGAGATATGCTGCTCTAGGAATCGCATTTTTATTAGAACTCCTTGCGAAATCTGTACACGCTTTGTGCCAGTCCTTGCAGGACGCAGCAGCTCACCATGAAGGTGCCTCCGTGACTTAAGAACGGGAGCGGTAGTCCGGTTATTGGCATCAACCCGATTGTCATTGCGATGTTAACAAAAACATGAATCGAAAACAGTGTCGCAACACCAACAACCAAGAGCGTACCGAAGCGGTCGCGGGCGATCGTGGCGATGCGAATGCTGTTTCCAATAAGCAAACCGAATAGGGTGACGACGACTACGCTTCCCAAAAAGCCTGTTTCTTCCGCGAGGACGGAAAAAATGAAGTCGTTGTGGGCCACTGCCCGAGGCAGATAGCCCAGTTGGGCCTGGTTGCCATTAAGGTATCCTTTACCTAGGAGGCCACCAGAACCCACGGAAATTATCGATTGTTCCCGATTCCAGCCGGCGTCTCTTCGGTCGACCTTGTCGGGGAAAATAAAGCCCATAATGCGCTGTCGCTGATAGTCCTTCAGAATGGGAATCCAGTAGGAAGGCTCCTTAACGACTTGCTCTTCTTTCGCCTCCGCTTTGGCGATGACGTATTCGCTATACCGGTGAGTATCCCAAAGCACCAACCCTACCAGTACGGCAAAAATTGCGAAAGCTGCCGTAAAGAAGGACTTGGTTAGATTGGATGCGTACAGTTGGGCGAACACGACTGAAGGAATGACTAGCGCCGACCCAAGGTCGGGCTGGATCAAGATGAATAAGAATGGAATAGAAATCGCAAGCGCCATTTTCGCGAGGGTGAGGCGAGACTCCTTGATCGTTCCCATTTCTGATCTGGTAAGCAAACTGGCTCCAATCACCAGGCAAGCGAGCTTGGCTAGTTCGCTGGGCTGAACGGTGGTCACCCCGACGTCTAGCCAGCGTTTAGCATGATAGCGCGTGACTCCCAGAGGGGTGAATTCCACCAGGGCGAGGAGAAACAGCCCCAGCGAATAGAGCCAGTGTGAGTACTTTAAGAAGAGCTTGTAGTCGAAATAGGAGACCACTGCGTAGGCGCTCAATCCCACGAAGATCCAAACAATTTGCCGGATCCAGTCATTGCTTTGCTGGTAATGCTGGGCGCTGTAGATAAAGAATACGCCGATGACGGATAGGACGATCAGGCAAAGGGGCGAGATCAGATCGAATCGGGAATGGGAATGGCTGACTGATGAGCGTGACACCTCTAGGACGGCAACAGGAGGCCGAGGTCCGATTGTTGAACGAGGGGAAGTCGGGTTGAAAGAAAAATATAGTAGGTTTGGAAACTAAAGTCAGTGATCGTGTCGTAGAGAGTCTTATCGCTCCTTTTGGAGCCGCCGTATTAGACGGCTACGGCCAATCTGGCAGGTGTTCCGGAGTCCTGAGCGGGGCTCCGAAGAAGCCCTCGTGAATCAGCGAGGGCTTTTTCCTGCCCGCCGGGATTGCTAGTTGATCCTGGATGCCTTTTTCCTAGTATTTTGAATCGAATGATGAAAGAGGGATTGGCAAAAGCCCGGCTCGATCGGTGGCTGTGGGCGGTCCGGCTTTTTAAGACGAGGTCCTTGGCAACGGAAGCTTGCCGTGGCGGGAAGATTCGGATTCGCGAAGATAAAGTAAAGCCTTCTTATTCCATCAAGGTGGGGGAAACCGTGAGCATTCAGTTGGGGCCAACAACGAAAACGGTTCGGGTATTAGGCCTGATTGAAAAGCGGCTTGGATCCAAACTTGTTCCGGGCTATATGGAAGATCTCACTCCGCCCGAGGAGTATGAGCTTTTGAAGATGACGGCCGCCCAAAAGGTCCTCCGTAGGGACAGGGGAACGGGCCGGCCAACGAAACGCGACCGTAGGGAAATCGAACGCCTGTTCGGAAATGATTAATCAGAAATGCCATAAGGTTCTGTACAGTGGCGTTCGTAGAATAGGGATCAGAGCAAGGCTTTGAATGCCCTGGCGAAAGTCGTCGTGCCAGATGCGCTGGTAGCGGCAAAGGCGGGGGAATTAATCGTCATTGGTCGCTCAGCAGGTTTTTCGGGATCTCACTTCAGGATTCCAGTTGTTGGGGTCGAATAAAAGGATGGCCTCGCCGCCCAAAGCTGTTTGCATCGGGGGTCAATGAGCGGCCCTCCTCCATTAGGGAAAGTCATCGTCTTCCCGCTAATTGTCGCGACCTTGCTAGCGGTCGCGATTGTCGTGTTTGCTCCGCAGCTTGGGATTTTCGCCTGGGGATCCGCCTGGATAGGAACCTTTGCGGTACTGATGGTCTGGAATTTCTTGAACCATGTCCGAAAGTAGCGACGTAGCCCAAGGTCCGAGGGAGGTAGCGGAGGGATCGTATCCAACCGTCGACGACCTTTTCCAAGCGATTCTGGAAGCGCGCCAGTGGGTATACAAGATTGCTCGACCGACCCCGTTTCATCGCCTGAGCGAAAACGAGAATGTGTTCATCAAGCGAGAGGATCTGTCGCCAATCCACGCCTACAAATGGCGTGGAGCCTATAATCGCATGCGATTGCTCAGCGCTGAGGAGAGGGTGCAGGGCGTTGTTTGCGCCTCAGCTGGAAATCATGCTCAAGGGGTCGCTTTGGCGACCCAATCGCTAGAAACGCACGCGGAAGTTTTCATGCCGCGATCCACGCCGCTAATGAAGCAGGAAGCGGTCAAATCAATTGGCGGCGATGCGGTACACGTGAGATTGGAGGGCGACTCCTATGACGATGCTTCCCGCGCCGCCCGGGCGTACAGCGAGCAAGAGCACAAGACGTTCATTCATCCCTATGACGATTTGGCGGTGATGGCGGGCCAGGGGACGTTGGCTGACGAAATCGTCATGTCGGGAGAGGGTGTACTCGATATTGCCTATTTGCAGATTGGTGGTGGCGGTATGGCGGCTGGCGTGGCCTGCTGGCTTAAGCGATACTACCCGAATATCGAGATTGTCGGAGTGGAAGGAGTAGACCAGGCATCCATGGCGGCCGCCATGAAAGCAGGTAGACCGGTTGAGCTCGCGTATGTAGATGTGTTTTGCGATGGAACTGCGGTTAAGAAGGCGGGCGAGCTGACCAGCCATTTTTGCCGCCAGCTGATTGATCGGTATCTGACGGTCACCAACGATGAAGTTTGCGCGGCCATGCAACTGCTTTGGGACACGCATCGTCAAATCCCAGAACCAGCGGGGGCCATGGGTTTAGCAGGCTGGCTTCTAGAGAAAGGCAAGCTGGCTGGAAAGCGGGCTTTGGCGATCGTGTGCGGCTCGAATATGGATTTCGGCCAACTTTCCTACATCGTTCGGCATGCGGGAATCGGATCAGCCCATCGAAGGTATTATCGTTTTTTTATCCCCGAGCAGAAAGGGGCGTTGCTGGAACTGCTGGAGACGTTCCCGGATTCGGTAAATATCATAGAGTTTCAACATGGCATGTCCAAACGGAAAGAAGCGGCTCCGATCATCGGGATAGACGCCATGCCAGAAGCGCTCTCGGCCCTTGAAGAACAACTACGGAAATTGGGCGTTCGTTTCGAGGACGCTACTGGAGACGAAGATGTCGAGTTCCGTATCATTCGCTATGACGCCGAGCTCATTCGGTACCCTTGCTTTATCAAAATAGAGTTTCCAGAGAGAGCGGGAGCCTTGCGCGATTTTCTGACTAGCCATTGTAAGCGGGCAAGTATCGTGTATTTTAATTATAGTTACACGGGGGAACGCGTAGGGCGGGCTCTTATCGGATTCGATTTCGATTCGGAAGACGGCCAGGAAGCATTCCGCAAAGGCATTTTCGAACGGCCCGCGGTTCTGCGCGATGTTAGGGAGATATCCGCGGCCGCTTTGGAGCGAATAGTTTAGCCAGTCCTATGTTCACTTTTATAGATTTGTTTGCAGGAATTGGAGGATTCAGGATAGGATTGGAGCGCTTGGGCGGCCAATGCGTTTTCAGTTCTGAGATCGACAGACATGCGGCGGCGACCTACGAAAGGAACTTTGGAGAGAAACCGGCTGGCGATATCACTCGGATCAATCCGGAGGATGTCCCACGACATGACGTCCTATGTGGCGGCTTTCCTTGCCAGCCCTTTTCGGTAAGCGGCAAGCAACGAGGATTCGAGGATGCCAGAGGAACGCTATTTTTTCAAGTGATGCGTCTCGTTGCTGCCAAACGCCCGAGAGCCGTGTTTCTGGAAAATGTCGCCAATTATGCGCGTCACCAAAATGGCGATACGCTTAAACGAACGCTGTCGATGCTGGAAGGCGAAGGTTATCGAGTTTCCCATGCCATCTTGAATGCTTCCGATTTCGGAGTGCCTCAGGCCAGGAAGCGGCTATACATCGTGGGTGTGAGAAGCGATACGGAATCTCAGGTTTTCAAATTTCCCAAGTCTTCGAGCATCGGTAGGAAAGTCGCCGTCAAGGACATCCTTGTATCGAATGACGAGGCTAGGGAGCAGGTCATCGACAGAAGCGACATTCGAATATCTGGAAAAGAGGCAAAGCCGGGAGAGGGAAGGCCTGCCCAGATCGGAACCATTAACAAGGGTGGTCAGGGCGAACGCATTTATTCAGTAGAGGGTCACGGCATAACGCTTTCCGCTCATGGTGGTGGGGCCGCGGCCAAAACGGGCGCTTATTTGATCGATGGGGTCGTTCGTCGGTTGCACCCTGTCGAATGCCGGCGTATGATGGGATTTCCGGAATGGTTCTCCATCGATCCTCGTCGAGGCCAGGCCTACAAGCAATTCGGCAACGCGGTTGTGGTTCCGGTGATTGAAGCCATTGGCAAAAGTATGCTAGAGTCCGCGGACCTCGCGTGGAAACAAGCAGAGTGGCGATTCGATGAATTGAGCGAACCAAAAAGAATGGAAACCGCGTCATAAAATGTTTGCGAGCTTGCTTGCGTGTTAGACCTGGGCTTGCTTAGTCGATGATCTATCCAAGATGAAGAAGGCGAAGGAAAAGCGTTCGGTCGACATGCAAATTATGCGAGACTGGGTAGACCCAGGATCTCGAGTTCTCGATTTAGGGTGCGGTCGAGGCGTTTTGCTGGAGTATTTGAAACAAACGCGTAAAGTCGAAAGCGTTGGAGTGGACCTGAACTTCGATAAGATACATGCCTGTGTGAAACGGGGCATCTCGGCCTACCTTGGGGATATGATGGATTTCATGAAGGCGTTTCCAGACAAGCATTTCGATCGCGTTATCTGCTCGCGAACCCTTCAGGAACTGGACAGCCCTTCGCTCGTCGTCAAAGAGGCCTTGAGAGTATCTAAGTTCCTTACAGTCGGCTTCGTCAACTTCGCATACTGGAAGAACCGTTTGAGCATGCTCTTCACGGGACATCGCTTGGAAAACGAAGTGTATCCGACATCTTGGGAAGAATCGAGGCCGGGAAATCCGTTGTCAGTTCGTCAATTTGAAAAGTACTGCGCAGATAGCGGTATCGAGATAGCCAGAAAAGTCTACCTTCGGGGCGACTGGAAACGGGAAACAACTAAGCTTCCGAATTGGTTGTGCGGATACGCCATTTACGATTTGAAAGCGAAGTAGGGCTCAAGCAAGAAGTGGAACACTAGCTACGGCAGCTTGAGGACAAGCAGCCTGGCCTTTTTTATGGTTCAATATTGTGGGCTCTCGAAGGTCGCCCGCTACCTTGATTTCGGACACCGGTGTCGCCTGGCATTGGCAGCCTCGCGCTGCTTGTATCTGAGAGATCTCTATTTGATCATTCTTTTTGGCGGATGGTTTTATCCCGCGATAACTAACAATTAAGACCTATCGGAATCGCGGGATAAAACCGCTCCTACACCATTGGAACTAGAAGGCCAGAAAGTCTCGAACGAGATTAAACAGTTCATCGGATTCCACCAGGAAGGAGTCGTGACCCAGGTCTAGATCTAGTTGCGTATAGGTAGCTTGAACGCCTTGTTTCAACATAGCTAATACTATCTCCCGATTCTGCTCAGGAGGGAATAGCCAATCGGAAGTGAAGCCGACCGACAGGGCCTTGCATTTCAAATTTTGGAAAGCCTTGTCCAAGCTTCCATAAGAGTGGGCCAGATCGAAGTACCCTAATGCTCGAGTGAAATACAGGTAGGTGTTGGCGTCGAAGCGATTGATGAAGCTCTCCCCTTGGTAGCGCAGATAGCTTTCCACCTCGAATTGGATGTCGAATGAGTAGCGATTGCCTTCCCCCTGCGGGCGGCGCCGGCCGAATTTCCGCTCCATGCCGCGATCGGATAGGTAGGTAATGTGGGCCATCATGCGGGCGATGGCCAAACCGACGTCGGGCCCTTCTCCCTCGGAGTAGTTCCCTTGCAGCCATTTAGGATCCTGCATAATGGCTTGCCGCCCGACTTCATCGAAGGCTATCGCTTGGGCGTTTTGCCGCCATGTCGTAGCCATAGGAATGATACGCTTGACGAAATCAGGGTATTCAATTGCCCATTGCATTACCTGCATGCCGCCCATGGAGCCTCCGATCACGGCATAGAGCTCTCTGATGCCCAAGCTATCCAGCAGAATCTTTTGCGAGCGAACCATATCGCGAATCGTGACAAAGGGGAAGGTCAAGTTGTAGGGCTTGCCGCTATTCGGATCAATGGACATGGGCCCCGTCGATCCTTGGCAGCCGCCAATGCAGTTAGCGCAGAGCACGAAAAAGCGATTGGTATCGATGGGCTTGCCCGGACCGATCATGCTATTCCACCAGCCCGGCTTGCGGTCGTGCAGCGAATGGACGCCGGCGCAATGGTGATCTCCAGTAAGGGCGTGGGCCACGAGAATGGCGTTATTCTTTTGGGCGTTCAGTTCACCGTAAGCCTCATAGCGTAGTGAAAATTCGGGGATCGATTGGCCGCTCTCGAACTCGAACGCTTCAGAGTGATGGAAGTCCTTGGGTGAAACTAATCCGATTTCTCCGTCGGTAACCTGAATAAAATCTTCCTCTGCGTGGTTCATTGAGAATCGGGTTTTAAGCAACAAGGGCAGGGCTGAAGAGTCATCCTATCGAGAGCCCCGCGTCAAGCGGGACAATCCGATATGACAAAGTATCGGTTCAGAGATTGTCTGCCAAGTCGGTTTTACAGGTTTCAATTTAATTAAACGAGAGCGGGTTTCGGTCCCGTTGCCCAGGAGCAAGTTCCGAGGCATTCCTTTAGGTAGGGAGGGCCGTCTCGGTCCTCCCTACCTAAAAGCCGAAGCAACAGCCTGCCCTCCCGCTCAGCGCATATACGTCAACTTAGCCCAAAGAGCAGAGGTTCCTGTTTCATTGGCGGATTGTAGGAACTGATTTGTGCCGCGATCTCTAAAGGGTTAACCATGAAAGTATTGCGGGTTAAACCCGCTCCCGCGCTTAGCTTTCTATGAGACCGACACGGATGGGCGCATTGCGGTTTATCAGCCCGGCTAACTATTCCTCGTCCAGAAACTTGACGGGAATATCGGCGTTGTGGAAGACGTTCTGGACATCATCCAAATCATCCAGGGCGTCGATTAGGCGCATAACTTGTTTGGCGTCCTCCTGGTTGGCAATCGGAGTCAAGCTCTCGGGGAGGTAGGCAAGCTCAGCGTTGTCAGGTTCGATATCGGCCTGGGCGAGGGCTTGGCTAACGTTGTCGAACTCGGCCAACGGCGCGAGTACTTCGAAATACTCTTCCTCAATTTTCAGGTCTTCAGCGCCGGCATCGAGGGCGACCTCCATCAAGGTCTCCTCGTCGGTTTTCTCTTTGGAAATGATAAATTGCCCATTTCTTTGAAACATGAAGGCCACGGAGCCTGCCCCGCCGAGGTTGCCGCCGTTCTTGGAGAAAGTTGAGCGGACTTCGGATGCGGCTCGGTTTTTGTTGTCGGTCGTGACCTCGACGACGACCGCGATCCCGTGTGGGGCGTAGCCCTCGTACACGAATTCCTCGTAGACGACTCCCGGAAGCTCGCCGGTGCCCTTTTTAATGGCCCGCTCTATATTTTCGGCAGGCATGTTTTCCGCTCGGGCTTTGAGCAGCGCTGTCCGCAATTTCGGATTCATGTCGGGGTCCCCGCCCCCAGCTTTGGCAGCGAGGGAGATATCTTTCGATAGGCGACTGAAAATCTTGCCGCGCTTGGCGTCAGCCGCGCCTTTCTTGCGCTTGATAGTCGACCATTTGCTGTGTCCGGACATGGGCTAAGTTAGGAATTAGGATTGAAGAATGAAGAAATGTTTGGGGCGACGATTCCCCGGATTATCCTTTTTTGCGCCGCTTCTTTTTGGGAGCTTCCATGGCCTTTTTCAAGGCGGGTGGAAGCTCTATTTCAAAGTCGTCTTTCTTCCGATTTATCATCCACTGCTGGCCTATAGTAAAAACATTATTGACGGTCCAGTAGAGCACGAGACCGGATGCGAATGTGTAGATGATGGGGAAAAAGATGTAGGGCATGAACTTCATCATCTTCACCTGGGCATTGTCTACGGAAGGAGTGGGCATCATGCCCATCTGGATGACGAGCGAAACAAGGTAGATAAAGGGCAGTATGTTGAACTGGTCGCCCATGAAGGGAATACTAAATGGCAGCGTGAAAATGCCCTCTTGCATGGAAAGGTCGGCTATCCAGATGAATTCAGCCAGCCTCAATTCCGCAGCGCTTCGCAGCATGTAGAACAAGCCGAAGAATATAGGAATCTGAATGAGCATTGGCAGACAACCTGCGACCGGATTCACTTTGTTGAGCCGATACATGGCCATCATCATCTCCTGCTTTTTTTGGGGGCTGTCGGCGAACTTCTCGTTGATCGCCTTCATGGGCTCTTGAAGCTTGCCCATCCGCTTCATGGAGCGGGACGAAATCAAGTTGATCGGCAAAAAGATTATTTTAATGGCCAGAGTGAGAAGGATGATGGCGACTCCGTAGTTATGGGAAAAACTGTAGAAGCCATTCATCATGGTCAGCAGGAGTTTGGAGATGGCCCCGAAAAAGCCGAACTGCATTCCCTCCTCTGTATTTTCTCCCACTCGGGAGACGCGATCGAATTCCTTGGGGCCAATGTAGTAGTCGAATTCGAAAATCTGCGTGTTTTGGGGGGACAAGGTGAAGCTATCCATTTTAAGCAGCCCGGTCATCCCGAGCTGCGGTCGGGACTGATTGGGCAACTGGGGAAATTCGACGGGTTGGGCGAAATAGCCGACCCCGCTTTGACTGGGCTTCAATATCGTTATGAAGAATTGGTTTTTCAGCGAAATCCAATCCACGCTTCGATCCTCGGCAATGTAGTCCCTGGGCTCGGAGGAAAAGAACGGTATGCTGCTGCCGGTGAACTTGCTCTGAGCTAGAAACTCGGTGTCTTCGCCATCGAAGTAGCCGAAGGTGAGCAGTTGGGCGTCTTGAGGACCCGAAGGAGCTACCGTTCCGGCATTGAGGCTAAAGTCGCTGATGAAAAGAGCTTGATCGGTGAGGTTGCGAAACTCGAGCTCATGCTTGATTAGGTAGGCCTTCTCTTGGCTAGTGTCCTCGTGGATGGTGTAGCGACGGGTCACCTGATAGTTACCCTGCACCACTCTGCGGAATTCGACTTTGTTGGGATCGCTGCTAGGCTCGACCAATTGGAATGACTCTGTCTTGTCGAGGCCGAGCAGTCCGGTCAGCTCAAGTGCTGGTCCAGATCGCTTCCCATTCATTTTGTAGGGAGAGGGGTCGTCGCGGGAAGTTGCGAATTCCTTGAGCACGATTTCCTGGATAGCCCCCCCGTAGTTGGTGAAACGGGCTTCCATTAGATCGTTTTCCCGAGTGACGACGATCTCGTCCAAGTTGCCATCCAGGCTTTCCAAAATGGCGGGCCCGGTCTTGGGTTGTTGAGACGGGCTTGCGTCGACAGGAATGGCTCGACCAGTTTCGCTTGGCCCAGTCGATTGGCTTGCTGGGCGTTCGGATGCTGGGGAATCGGCTGGAGATTCGGCTTTGGGATCGGATGGCGGCGGGGCCTGATAAAACATCAGGGCGAAGGCTGCGAAAAGCAGTAGCAGTCCAATTGCAGTGTTCTTCTTATCCATCCGGGATTGATTTAGTCTGGCTGTTTCGCATACTGGCGAAGATCGGTCATAAAAGAGTGTGGAATTCGGCAGGCAAGCAGAATAAGAGGTCCCAACGGGAGTTCTTCTTGTTTGAACGACGTCATGGTTTCGGCCGTATCACCCTCAGGTACTTCATGGCCTGAAGGAAGCGATGCTCCAATTCCTGGAATGAGGCTGTCGTCGAAGGCTTGCGGATGCTCAGCAACAAATCAGATCCGACTCGAAGTTGATGGCGATTGGTCCGAAAAAGCTCTCGGTATTGCCGCTTTGCTCGGTTGCGAGCAACGGCGTTGCCGACGCGCTTGGAGGCTGATATCCCAATTCGGGCGGGAAGATCTCCAGTCTCGGGCAAGGCGAAAAGAATAAAGTAGGGGCATCGGTAGGGCTTACCCCTTTGGCGAACCCGAACAAAATCCCGATTTCGCTTTAGTCGGCTTGATGCGGGTAGAGTCTGCTTCGGAGACATGGCAGGCTCTCCGAGTTGGCGTTTAGACAGATTAAACGTTGACTAGGCGTTTGCGTCCCTTGCGTCGACGGGCGTTGATAACAGCCCGTCCGCCGCGAGTACCCATGCGGGCCCGGAACCCAATCTTGCGGACTCGTTTCAAGCGATGTGGTCTATAGGTCGGTCTCATGACAAGAAAATCGAAAAAAGAGGGAGAAAATGGAAATACGGGAGGGGCGTTGTCAAGCTTGGAAGGAATAAGTTTCGTTATCGCTCAGCAGACGCCTTACCCGACACTCGACAAACGGCTGTAGACCTCGAGGTAGCGCCTTTGGGTTCTTTCGACGATTTCGGCGGGCAACTCGGGGCCGGGATCGGTCTTGTTCCAATCCAAGGTTTCCAGATAGTCGCGAACAATTTGCTTGTCGAAGCTGTTGGGGGAGATTCCCTCTCTCCATTCGGACGCCTCCCAGTAGCGCGACGAATCTGGAGTGAGAGCCTCGTCGATCAAGTAAAGCTTCCCGTCACTATCAAGACCGAATTCGAATTTAGTATCCGCTAGAATGATACCGGCTTTACTCGCCAATTCGTGGCCGAATCTGTATAGCTCCTCGCTCTTCATTTTCACTTGATCGAACACTTCGCATCCGACGATGTCGCGAGCCTCTTTTTCGGTTATGGGCAGGTCGTGGCCTGCTTGGGCTTTGGTCGTGGGGGTGAAGATTGGCTCGGGAAGCTGGGAAGCCAAATTGAGTCCTTCCGGAAGCGGAATGCCGCACACGCCTCGAGATTTCTGATAGGAACCCCAGCCGGATCCAGCTAGATAGCCACGAACAACGCATTCGATTTCCAGGGGTCGCAGTTTCTTGACGGCCATGCTTCTCAATTGCCCATCCGCGCTTAGGCCAAGCTGGTCTTTGAGAAACGCGTCCTCATTGGGGATGAGATGGTTGGCTATGATGTCCTTGGTCTTCTCGAACCAAAAGCGGCTTAGTTGGGCTAGAATGGCGCCTTTGCCGGGAATACCGCCCGGCAGGACGACGTCGAATGCTGAAATTCGATCAGTCGCGACCAAGAGAATGCGGTCCCCTAGATCGAAGATTTCCCGTACCTTACCTGAGGCGATCTTGGGCGCCTCAATCGATTCGCGCAGTTCCCTGATTGGGATTTTGGGGAGAGCCAATGCTAGTGCGTCGCCGGAAATCATGGGGAGACTTTAGAAAGACAAAAGGACTCGGAAAGCTTTTTCGCAAGAATCGCTTGGCGGCAAGAGTCCGCTAAAGCTCGCCTGGAGGTCGAGCTCCACCTTAACGCATGTGGTATTACCGGGTGGAACGAGACAGCCTGCCTCGGCGAAGCTCGAAGCGAAGACGGATCCCGGCGCGTTTAATCCATTAGAAATCCAGTTGAGTTGACTGCAATACGCGACTGTGGGACCGCCGAACGATATGATTGTCCAGCCAAGTTAAGTCAATGTGGCCGCTCGGAGATCGTCCGCTACCACAGATCCCACTCTGTTAATTAGATTGTGTTCGCTATTTCAGCAAAGGGGGAAGATAATCGTCGTATCGATCGAGACTGAGGTCCCAGCCGGTTTGGGCTTTGGTTTGCTGGATGAGCCGCGCTGCTGAGCGGTCTTGGTAGCGGTAGGCCAAAACGGGCGAATAGGGGGCGACTTGAACGTTATCAGTAAGAACTTCAATTCTGCCAGTGAGACCGTTAACGATCCAGAGTGTGTCGTTGTCGTACCGAGCCGAATCATTGTATTTGATTTTCCCCGACTCATCGGCCTGGCCGATAAGATTCATGGTTCCCTGCATCGCCAGCTCGTATAAGGTGGAGAAAGCCCTGGCTTCATCGACGAGATTGGTTTTGGAGGCGGCCCGAAAGTGTTCTGTCAACTGTACTGAGGGAGATATTTGCTCGACCGATGAGAGCCATAGGCGCTTATCGATCCCATTCGGCGATATTGACTCGAGCGAGGCTTTCTGGATATCGAGCGATGGCGTCAAGGGAAGGCCCCATTTCCAAGGATTGAGTTCCATGAAGGCGATGAGTTGCTGTTGCCAGTAGGCTCGAAACGCGGGCGAGAGTGTCCTCAGGCGGGTGAGCTCGTCGATCAACTTGAGGGGAGCGAATCGCTCGCTTCCTGCAAGAATGCGCATCAAAGATAGCCGAAGCGATTCCTGAAAATAGATGGATTCCTTCGACAATTCGGAAGGTTCGTAGAAGAAGCCCCAAAATGTTCCATCGGGATGGCTCAGAAAGTTCATTTCCAGGGCGGTTTCATCGGCCGAGCCATTCTCTTTGAATCCCCAAACCTTGAAGCTGAAATTCACGCCAGTTTTTAGCCCGGCAGTATCCCCTTTGCGAACCGGCTCTTTGAGGAAGACTGAGTACTGGCTCCTCGCGATTGGAGCTCCTTCGAAGTACTTTACCTTCGATTCGTAAATAGATGGGAAGTCAGTGTCGTTGATAAGACGTTGTAGAAAGGCTTTCTCGGGTTCATCGAGCTCGATTTCCGCGCTGGCGAAACTCGATGAGCGATTCAGTTCAGACCAGCCTTCGGCGCTATCGGGAAGAATCAATGCATTTAGAAGCGAATCGTATTCGTTTTCCAATCGCAGTATGCGACCAACATTTCTTCGCCCTTCAGGAGGAAGCGTATCGAAGTTGTATATGGCCTCGAGGGATTGCAGATAGGATGGCAAGTCTTCAGCCCCGTTGATCGACTTTTGGGCGGCTTCCATAGTATCTCGCTTATTTTGAATCGACCGCAGGGAATTTTCAATACGTTGTAGGCTTTGTAGTTGCAGGTCATTCGGATCCAGCTCGGGATATTTCGATAGGAATTCCCTTGCGTTGGATACGGATTCGACGACGGCTCTAGATTGAGATTCGAATTGCCCGGCGTCGACGGCAGCGTTGGCTCGCGTCAAGCTGTTTTGAGCTTCGTCCACATA
>Ga0181593_10001268_pt1 | contig 22680 bp, 18 predicted proteins | sample 071ome_19_FD_133756 | JGI IMG/M metagenome (GOLD analysis project Ga0181593, IMG submission 133756) | Coastal salt marsh microbial communities from the Groves Creek Marsh, Skidaway Island, Georgia - 071413AT metaG (megahit assembly) | ecosystem: Environmental > Aquatic > Marine > Intertidal...
CAGGCAAATTTTATACCTGGCCAGGAGATAGAAGGGAAGAAGGGTGAAGAGCCAAAGACCATTACGGCACTTGATGTAGTGGAGGCCATTTCTGGTACTGATCAGCGTAACCCAGACGACCTTATGCTTCAAAAAGAGTTGATTGAACTGAGCAAGAGCGCATGTACGCGACTAGTTCCAGTAGAGCGAGAAGTAATTGAGCGTCTGTTTCTTCAAGGCGAGCAGTTGATGAAGATTGCCAGTTCATTGGGCTACAGCAGGTGTCACATCTCTCGCGTAAAGAAAAAAGCGCTTGAGAATCTGCAAATTGAACTCGAACAGAGCCTTGAGCGTGACGATAGACCTTCTGCTGGAGCGAGCCTACAAGAGATGAGGAAAATTCAGCGCAGAAAGAAGCGGTCTCGGTATGCAAGCGAGCAGGCGCTCGATAATCAAGCTGCATAGACACTCAGAGGAAAGCGCTCATACGAAACACACTCTCGTCAGCAACGTGCGCCTTGCCTTCTCGTCGAGTGAGCAAAAGACTTGTCGTACTCCTTTGCAAGAGAAGTTGTTCCTAAGCCGCGATATTTTCAGACAAGAGGGGTATCAGACGTCTTGAGCACTGTTCTCCAGTGTCAGCTTCTACTATAGTCCCTGATTAGACACTGTGTGAATAATCAGGAATACAATTTGGAACATGCTAACCACCATCTCGGGCTTGAAGAAGAAAGAGCCACGTTTCGCAAACTTCTTTTTGAGCTGTTGCTCTTGGTCTGCGGCTCTTTGGTTCTATCAGCTCTGATTACGCCGGCCCTTTTTATATGGCTTCAGTCCGTATGGCCGGAGCTCCCATGGCCCTATTCTCGCGTCTATGATCGGGTGATTATGGGAGTAGCAGTTGCACTGTTTCTTCTGAGGCGTCGGCATTTTCATATCGAGAAGTACAGAGATGATTTTCACCTCCATGTAAGGGGACAAAAAGCTTCTCCAATAATACTGGGGTTTTTTACTACATTCTTTTTGAGTCTCTGTGTGGTTCCACTGTTAGTGAGTGGTGGCACTCTTGAGTGGTCAGATAATTCGTGGGGGACGGTTTTCCAGAGACTGCTAAAGGTAATTCCTGCGGCCCTCCTCATTTCTTTTATTGAAGAGGTGTTTTTTCGTTTTTTCCTTTTTCGCTCTTTACGACAGTACCTTTCATTTTGGTGGTCAGCAGGTCTTTCTTCAGCCTTGTACTCAATTGTGCACTTCATCCAGCCAGTAAAATCATGGGGATTTACTGAGCTCGAATTCTCTACCGGATTCTCTTATCTTGGACTTTTAGTCGGACGGGTGATGGAGCCTGGATTCTTGGGAGCGAGTTTTGGACTTTTTTTGGTCGGCGTAGTTCTGTGCTCTACGCTTGAGCGCACGAGATCGTTACTTCCTGTAATTGGATTGCATGCTGGATGGGTTGCAACCGTGAAAATAGTGGGAAAGTTATGTGATCCAGCTCTTGGCTTTGAGTATCCGTCTGGAGCTGGGCGTCGGTATTATCTGCTCACGGAGGAGTTTTCATGGCTGGCGATTGTTCTTGTCTGGATCGTCACGTACTGTGTCTTTCGCAATCGAAGCGATGGAGATTGCGTTCAAAGTGATAAAGAAGGTGGTCAGTAATGTGGTTTCTTTTCGCAACATCAAATATGGGCAAAGTCAGAGATTTGACTCGATACCTGGAAGGTGCAGACTTCCACCTTGCCTCGCCACAACAGTATTCAGAGATGAAGAAGATTTCGCCTTTTCAAGGGGAGGTTGAAGAAGTCGGCACAACGTATGAAGAGAATGCCGCACTTAAATCTTGCGCATATTTTCGATGGGCTGGCATTCCAACTATTGGTGATGATTCAGGGCTAGAAATCGAGGCGCTCGGCGGAGCTCCCGGTCTCTACAGCGCCCGGTATGCTGGTGAGAATTGTACATTCGATGACAACATTGCAAAAGTTCTCCAAGAGCTTGAGGGGGTGGAGAATCGCAGGGCAAAATTCGTCTGTACGCTCGCATTTACTGTATCTGAGAACGATACTACGTATTTTCGGGGGGAGCTCGAAGGGGCGATAACAGAAACTCCTCGTAAAGGGGAGGGGTTTGGTTATGATCCAATCTTTGAAGTTACAGGAACCGGAAAAACGCTGGCTCAGATAAAGCAAGAAGACGCGACTTTTGAAACCCACCGAGTGAAAGCAATGAATCTCTTTCGAGCACACTTGCAAGCAAGTCACGAGAGGGGCATGCGATAGAGTGCTGTGCTCCTACGGGAGTCTGGCGTACACGGATTGAGCACGTGAAAGATTTACCGAAGTGTAAGTTGACGGCGAGCCTCAAAGAGTCCTATTGAAACAGCATTGCTTAAGTTAAGGCTTCTTACTCCCGGTTCATCCATGGGAATTGAGAGTAGGGCTTCTGCTGGACACTGATTGAGAAATTCTTTTCCAAGCCCCGTAGTTTCGCTTCCAAACACAAGGTAGTCGCCAGGTTCAAATTTGGCTTCGTAATACGGTTTGTCTGAGAACTTCGTGAAGTACCAACACTGTTTTGCGGTACCTGAACTCTGAAATGCTTCCCAACTCCTATGTTGAGTGATGGTAACATAAGGCCAGTAATCGAGACCTGCTCGTCTTACTGCCTTTTCAGATATATCAAAACCAAGCTGTCCTACGAGATGCAAGGGGGTGCGGGTCGCAGCACATGTTCGGGCAATCGAGCCCGTATTTTGGGGTATTGTTGGTTCAACTAAAACGATATTCATGTCATACTCTACTGACATTATGGTAGGTAATTCTCTCTTAAACGCAACCGTGGTTGACAATCTTCTTTTGTCGCCTGGGTTATTTCTCCTTCGGGTTCTTCCAGATGCCCCTATCCCAGACTTTAAGCCTGGACAATATGTAGCACTCGGATTGCCTCTTGCTGAAACAGCAGCCGGTCAAAGTGCTTCGCCTCGGAGATCCCTCACAAAACGGGCCTATAGTATTGCCTCATCTCCATCTGATAAGGATGCACTCGAGTTCTATATTGCGAGAGTTGAGGATGGCGCACTTTCACCTGGGCTCTCAGAACTACGAGCAGGTGACAGGCTTTTCGTACAAAAGAAGTTCACAGGAGCCTTCACCACATGCGAAGTAGTAGCTGGCAAGAATCTCATACTCATTGCCACTGGAACAGGGATTGCTCCGTTCATTTCTATGTTGAGAACACCAGAGGTATTAAGGAGATTCGGGAGAATAACGATTCTCCACGGAGTTCGATATAAGCGAGATCTTGCATATGCTGAAGAGATTACGACTTTGATAAACTCAGCAGAATATGATCTGGAATACTTTCGAGCCGTCAGTAGAGAAGAGGTGGAAGAGGAGGGATTGAGAACTGGCTATGTACAGTCTTATGTAGCAGAAGGTCTCGTAACCGTGAATAAGGAGACTGATCATGTATTTCTGTGTGGCAATCCTAGTATGATTGAATCAGTCGTGACGCTACTGACAGCAGCTGGTTTTCAAGAACACTCTCGGAAGCAATCAGGGAATCTTCATTTGGAGAATTACTGGTAAGCACAAGTGGAGAAGCTGGCATCCTGAATATTGGCAGTACATTGCCAGGGAAAAATGAAACAAGAGTTGAGTTTTTCCCCCTTCATATTTACTCTGTAGCAGCCGATGAACAGTATTGTGGCATGTGTTTGAATATCATGCTCGAAAGGAAGTTTCTAAATAAGAGGAAAGACTGATGGCATTCAATATTTTTGATGAGATTCAAAAGCGTTCTAAGAGCCAGTGGATTGGCCTTGTTCGAGAACAGGTTTTTCGAGGACGTACTTGGATTCAGGAGAATGGAGAGGCATCCTTTCTTATTGGAATCGTGCTGGGGCTCAGTGTTGTGGTTTTTGCGAAGCCAGTCTTGATCATCGTTGCTCTTGTAGCTCTTGTCGGTGTCAGTTTCTATATGCTTGCTCCTGAACAGGCGCCTGAAATCTCTCAAGGAGAAGGAGTTTCCTCGAACAGAGACAAGGGGGCAGGCGAGGGAGAAAGCTCGGAACATCCGGCTGCCGATGAGCCAAGCTCTCCAGAAGAGACGAAACTCCATTAGCCTCTGAGCGGAAGCTATCCGAGTTAGAATGACCATTCGATTTATATCTCACTGAAAGTCCCAACAAAATCGTTCCTGATGCTAACTCCCTCGCATCCCAAGATATAAGAGGGTAAAGCGGTAGAAATGGAATGCCGAATATTCCAGTAGGAAAAGAGAAGGTTCTTTATGGCTTTTGGTGATTTTCTGGAGGTTGCTTGTGACCTCGACAAAATTGGGCTCATCTGGAATCCAGAGATTGGAGATGAGATTTCTAAACGGGAAAGTCCGGATCAAATATCAGTTTTAGTTGATACTGGCGGACTCACTCCTCCCGCACTGAGAGATTCGTATATTTGGTTGCCAACAGTCGAACAGATGATTCTCCAAATAGAAGTAAGACAAGCAATCTTATTTCACGCTGGATTGGAGATGTCAGAGTTTTCATATTGCTATAAGACCGTTATCAAATCAAAAAAAGGTGCCATCGAGGGAGCCGCGTATTCATTTCGCGAATCAATTGGTAAGGCGCTGCATGACCTTATTGTGGTTGAACGGGAGAGGTCTGTTCATTAGCCCCCTCTTTATCAGAGACTTCCTTGCCTTGAGCCTTCAGCGATGAGTCACCTTGAGATGAGGTCAAGCTTCTTTTGCGGGATCTTCTCTTTTTATTTTGCGATGAGAGCCGTGAGCGTAAAAGAAGGAAGCCTGCTCCTACGATAAGAGCCAGCAAGACCCATTCGATATTTTCGAGTAAGTGATCTTGGTGCTCCCATGTGCTGTATCCAATCGCCATCATTAACGGCACACTAACAAGGGCAGCGATTGCATCTGCGATGATGAAACGAGCGTAGCTCATTTTCACCGCACCGCACGCGATAAAGGTAACCATACGGAGATAAAAGAGGTGTCGAGCGAGGACAATAGTAAAGAAGCGATTCCGTTCAAGCCCCTGTTTGAAACGTTTTAGACGTCTTGGAGAAAGTTTTCTTTTGAACCACGGGCTGGAAAAAAGGGCGGAGCCCCACCTTCTCCCAATGATGAAAATGATAATATCTCCGGTGACCACTCCAAGATAGCATGTCGCGAATAAACCATAAATGTTCGCTTCTTCACGAAAGGCGAATACTCCGGCAGCGATAAGAGGGAGATCTTCTGGAATCGGGAGTCCGAGGGCACCCCCCATCAATAAGGTAAAGAGAATAAGGTAAATGAGGTAACCTTCAGTGGTAAGGAGTTGTTCCAAAGACATAGGCTATCCCAATTTCTCCACTTCTCGTATCCGGTTCTGGTCAAGTAAACGGATATCAGTGCGAGCTTTGAAGCGCGGTGCCTGCATATAGGCTTTTGGAATATAGTCAAAACCAGCGAGCCAGTCGTATATTGCTTCAGCCGCCAATCGATGCCCTATCTCATTCGGATGAAAATCAGCTCCTGGAATTACTTGTATTCGCTCTAAGGGAATATTTTCGTAGAGGCGAAAGAGATCGGTATTTGGTATGTTTTCAGCCTCGAGGAGCAACTGCACTTTGTCGTGCAGCGGATGAAAAGGATAATCTTTGTCAAGCGGAACACCGAAGAGTGGGAATACGACTGCTACGAGGGGCGTATTCTTTTTACGAGCAAATTTTGCGAGCTTCTCCACCGAGCCCTTAAAACTATTCCAAGACGCGTCTTCCTCAAAGAGTGTGTGGTAATATTCAATATAGCGAGAGTGTGTATTCGTATTATGAATCCGTTCAAGGAAGTAGCCGAGAGATTTCCAGTATGGAAGTATCTTTTTGAGTGTTTGGGGCGGTTCATAGGGGCCAAACTGGTTTTTGCCGGTCAGTCCCGTTGGCTGGTATGACTTGCGCTGAGGGTCGTTAAGGGTAATTTGTAAAATGAGAAGATCGGCACCTTCAGCCACTGCCCTTTTTGCTTCATTTGCCTCATGAGAGGTTGAGAAGCCAGGTACGCCATAGTTGATTACTTCAATATGCGATGATTGCTGATTTGAGTCCGCGCTCATCCGCAAAAAGCGCTCTAATCGAGCAGGAAACGCATCATCAACCTGCATGTATGGGGCAAAGGTAAAGGAGTCTCCTAATACCGCAATGCGATAGACCTCTGGGGGTTTGCGAGGATTATATTGGTTTCCTTGGAGTGTAGTGGCATTCTTCGGGTTTATGTACGCCACTGGACGGTCATTCCATATTGGGACGCGAGAACCCATCCCGCTACTGAGTCGATACAACCCTTCGACTAATACGAGGGCGAATACAAGTCCGATAAGACTCATGAACAGCAGGACAGTGGCACTCTTGATAACTCGAAACATAATGGGTTTAGGGTAACGATCTCAACTCATCTTGTCGAGGACTGTCCTTTTCAGGGAGAAATATGGGAGTCTTTTGAGACGAAGGCTCTGTCGGAAGTCGCCTAGAGAGATGAGGGGTGAACTATCCGTCGTTTTTTAAAGCAATTGCTCTATTGAGAAGCTCCATCAGGACTTGTAAGGCACCACGCTCTTGCTCGGATACCGTCTCTGATTTCTGGTCGCAAACTCTATCTCCGTAGATTAAGCCTACGCGCCTGTTATCAAAACCCACTGGCATAAGTACAAAACTCCTTCCACCAGAGAGTAAGGGCTCGCCCGTAAAGACAAGGCGATTTTCTGCAATCGCTATTGACCAGTTGTCTGTTGGTTGTTCTGAATCAAAGGGGCGTACGAACTGCTTCGGTTCAAAATCGGGGATATCTCCGAGTGCCATTCGTCCGGTGAGATTCTGCTTTTTCTTGTCGAATAAAAGGAGAAGCACTCTTTCGAATTTTAGGCTCCATGCCAGTGTTTCCATCACTGTTGTGATAATGGACGACAGAGGTTCGTGTTGTTCGACGGCCGTACGTACTTCTACAATGAACTGCGACAGATCCTCACTACTCGCTTCGGGAGAGATTGATTCTTTGTCTGATTCAGCGCTCAGTGAAACATTCATGTTCACAACATCATCTGGGAGTGGTGGTAAAGCAACCTCCATGGATGAGCAATACTGATCGTAGCACTCTATGAAGCTCTGCACTGAATCGGTAAGGAGAGTGCTTGGAAGCGGGAGAATCTTATCAATTTCGATTATTGCAGTCTCAAGTTGCTTTAATGGGTCCTCTCCGGAGAAGGCATCAGCGAGTGCTCCTCCTGCAAAGAGCGCTTGGGCAAGCTCGCCCGCTGGTCCTGTTGATAAGATACGTTCCATCTCTTTCTGTGCTTTTTCATCGGGCAATAGAGCCGCCCGTTCTAAGGAAGAGGTTGTTTGGAGTATGGACTGATATTCGGTCGGAAGATTGAGCTCTTGTAATACTTCAAGACTGATTTCAATAGGAGTCAGTCCTACGAGCTCTTGTATGCCTTTCGAGATGGTAATTCCTTTTGATGCTGCTCTGTTTTTTGCTGAATCAAATAGCTTCGGAAAATAGAAAGAGATGAGCAGGAGGCCCAACTCACCAAATGTACCCGCCAGATAAGCAGCCTCGTTTCTTCCTTGATGCGCAGAGTCCGAAGTTCTGGAAGACGAGTGAGGGCTTGCTTCCCTCGACTCTGATGCAATCATGCTCGTTAAAAGAGAAGTGGTGATGGTTCTTTGAAAACATTGGGCAAAGGGTCCACTTCGTCGGGTGAGCGGGATGAATTTCTGCAAGAGGACAAGGTTCGTACACAGCTCCGCAATCGGGCGCATGCCAATCTGTATGACTGCTTGGCTCACGGTGAGTATTGGTTTGCTTCTCCCATAGAAGGAGCTATTTACAAGATGGAGCACTCGAGCTCCCAGTGTAGGTTCCCGCAGAATGAGTTCTGCCACTTGTTGGGTAGTAGTCTCTGGGCGCGAGGTAATATCTTGTATTTGACTCACTAGCCGGGCGCTTGCGGGGAAATCTCCATCCTTTCCCAGAGCGCCCTTCAGTTTTTTTAAGAAATCTGAGGATGAGTACGTTGATTGAGGATTTGGTATATTCGGCTTCATCTGACGTTTATCCTTCTGTGATTGCATATTGGAGGGTCAATTCCCGAATAACCTCAAGGAGATCGTTAGGTCGAAAAGGCTTTGGGTAGAATGCGTTTGCTCCGGCACCGAAGGCGGCGAGTTGATCAGTATCAAAGGCTCGAGAGCTTAAGACAACGATCGGGATTTGGCGTGAGTCCTCTCCTGCTGCTCGAACAAATTTTATGAGCTCAAGGCCACTTTCTCCTGGCATCGAAATCTCAGTAAGCAGGACATCTGGCTGGAAATCTTTGAGTACCTGTCGAGCAGAATCGACCGTTTCTCTGACCTCTACGATTGCACCAGCTGCATGTAAAATATTCTCTAGAATATTTCTTGTGTCGCTATGATCATCAACAACCAAAATCGAGAGCCCATCAAGTTTCGTCATGGCTTGAGCTTCAGGATTCTCTGTCTCACTTGCTTGATAGTGGCTGTGGCTTGTCGGATAGGTGAGTATGAAACGTGAACCGCCGCCAGGATTGTCTTCGGCTCGAATCTCTCCCATATTGAGCTCTACGAGCTTTTTGGTTAGGGCTAGCCCAAGCCCAGTTCCCACCTGTTGCTGGCTATATGGATTTCCAGTTCGGTTAAACCGTTCAAATATATCTGACTTCTCTTGATCGCTTAGTCCCACACCAGTGTCATGCACTGATATCTCAATCATTTCCTCGACTTGTCGTGCCTCAATCCAGGCGCTACCTCCTGCTGGAGTATATTTAATAGCATTAGAAACGAGGTTTATGAGAATCTGTTGAAAATGCTTACGATCACACAAGAACTCCAAGTCGCTTAGCTCCTCAGACAAGTCGAGGTCTCGTAACGTAACTCCTTTTTCAAAAGCACTTTGTTTCATGAGCTGATACGCATTTTCTAGCATTTCACGAAGTGAGAGGGGAACGATCTTAGCCTCTTCCTTGCCAGCTTCCACCCGCGCAAGATTGAGGACGTCATCAATAAGGCTTTTGAGATGTTCACTGGATCGAATGATTGCAGAAAGCCCTTCCCGTTGTTGCGGGGTGACCTCTCCTAATATTTCATCATTCATTATGCTTGAGTATCCAAGAATAGCCGTTATTGGAGTACGTAGCTCATGAGTCATATTTGCAAGGAAGTGAGACTTTGCCTCGTTTGCTTGCTTCGCTTTATCGGTTTGAATTTCTAATTCAGCCGTTCTTTTTTCTACGAGCTCTTCAAGTCTTTCTGTATACGCTTTGAGTTGTGTTTGAGCGATGCTGTTGCTAATCGCAAGGGCGGTGCCCCTACAGAATTCTTCGAATCGAATGACCTCTTGAGCATCATAAGCATGTTGCCGGCGAAATCCGACAATCATTGTTCCCAGAATTTTCTCTTGTAACTCAAGACAGCATATATGGAGTGATAGAACTCCTAGTTTTTGAAGATAATTGATCTTATGATTCTTATGTTTTGTGAGATCGCTAATACTGAGTTGACCTCCTGTGCTCATCACCTGTCCAATAAGCCCTTCATGTTGTGATATGGTCGACGGAATCTGTTTGGGATTGCAGCCATAGGCACCCGTAAGTTCGAGTGAATTTTGCAGAGGATTACAGAGATAGATAACCGAGATGTCCGCTGAAAAGTTAAAGGCGCTTTCACGGACCAAACCTTTCATGAGCCGTTCAAGGCCCGTGTTGTGGATAAGAATCTCATTGAGGGAATTCAGGATTTGTAACCTCTCTTGAAGATGCTGATTCTCTGCCCATGACTTTTTATGGATGTAAGCCGTTGAACAGCACTGAATGAGAGGGGTGAGAGTATCAGTCTTCAATTCCTCTGAACTCTGGATCACTACAGCACCGATCCATTCGTCTCCGTGATACAAAGGGAAAACATAATGTGGTGGTCTCTGTTTTTGCAGCGATTCAGTCTCGGTGATCAATGGTTTTTGATAATCAAGAACGCCAGTAGAGTAGACACTCTCCGCGTTTGTTCCTGTTTCGGAGCCTTTCACATAAACACATACTCCTGTGGCATGAGATCGTGAGATAAGGTGCGAGGCAATCTGGGCATAAATTTCTGTTGCTGCTTTTTCGTCAGAAATTGCTTGAAGAATGTTTGAGATAGCACCATTGAAAGACGCTTGGCTTGTTGGTTGCTGAGAGACATCTTTCTCCCTGTGCGCCACGGTGTTTTTTTGATTCTTTTTATTCATCACGCGGTTTCTTGCCGGGTCTTCCTCTGCTCTCAGTGGGATTCCAGAGGGAATTGTAACCACTCGAAAACGTTCCCTCTTTTAGATCGACCGATATCTCGAAGAGCTTTAGGAAGAGTTGTTGCCAAGAAAGCGCAGATAAAGCTAGTGATATCAATAGGGTAGGGTGGCTCCGATGGCTGCCTCGGGAACACGGACCCTTCTTAGCCGCTCAGTGGCTTCAGCGGTATAGGGCAAGACCGTGTGATGTACCGTCAGAAGCAAGACAAATATTGAGTCCAACGACGCGGGGAGCTGGTATACAGCCTCCCCTTTTGAGGGCGTTTGAGCGCAGCGCCTCGTTCTTTATCCTTTAATCAGCGAGCTCTGGAGTGAATCCCTTACGCATCGTGTTTTCCGTAATTGTTCGTGGCTCTACAAACTGAAGGAGATAGTCTGGACCACCAGCTTTAGACCCAATACCAGAAAGACGGAATCCACCAAAGGGTTGCCGTCCGACTATTGCTCCAGTGATACCTCGGTTCAGGTATAGGTTCCCCACTTCGAACGCAGCGCGTGCTCGCTCAAGATGGGATGGACTGCGGGTATACACACCTCCAGTGAGTGCATAGTCTGAATCATTCGCCATTGCGAGTGCCTCTTCAAATGAGTCAGCAGAGCGAATGCAGAGAACAGGAGCGAATGCTTCTTCACGCCAGAGTGGATCCGTTGTTGGAACATCTCGAAAAATAGTTACTGGCGTAAAGAACCCTGAATCTGGGCACTCTCCTATGCAACCAAGGCTGAGATGCGCTTTTCGTTCTTCTATCAGCCTGCGAACGCGGCTCTGGCTTTCAGCGTCGATCAGTGGACCTAAAAATGCCTCAGGCTGTTCAGCTGGAGCAACAATCAGAGCCTGTGCTGCCTCTATGAGCCGTTCTGTGAATCGCTCATAAGCATCCTGTAACACGATGACTCTTGAGCAGGCAGAGCATTTCTGTCCAGCAAAACCGAACGCTGAATACAGCACACCCTTGACCGCTTCATCGAAGTCAGCATCATCATCGACTATAATCGTATTTTTCCCTCCCAGCTCAAGAATTACTTTCTTAATATGTCGCTGTTCTGGTGTTACTCGAGATGTATTCTGTAGGATCTCGAGCCCTACCTGTCGCGATCCCGTAAAACAGACAAGATGCACTTCTTCATGCTGAACAAGATATGCGCCCACTTCTTCTCCAATCCCAGGGAGGAATGCAAAAGCAGATTCTGGTATCCCTGCTTGGTAGATAAGGCGAGCGAGTTCAGCTCCGATAAGTGATGTCTGTTCGGCAGGCTTGAGCACTGTCGTATTCCCACATATCAGGGAAGCAACAGTCATTCCTGCTGCAATAGCGAGAGGAAAGTTCCAAGGAGAAATCACTACCGACACACCTCGGGGTGCGTACGAATAGTGATTGGTTTCTCCATTCAAGAAAGGCATCAAGTGTTGTGGTTTTGCCATTTCAGCGGCGAGTTCAGCGTAGTAGTCACAAAAGTCAATTGCTTCGCACACATCCGCATCGGCTTCTCCCCACGGCTTACCTGCTTCCAGTACCATGAGAGCAGCAAGCTCCCTGCGCTCTGCTCGCATTCCAGCCGCGAGTTTGCGAATGAGGTCAGCCCGATATTCAAAGCTCGTTTCAGCCCACTGTTTTTGTCCTGCGGAAAGCAGTGTGATTGCTTCGGATGCTTGAGAAATTGATGCGAAATAAACCTCCCCGAGTACTTGATCGCTGTATGAGGGATTTAAGCTCTTTCCGAGCGTTGTGTTTTCTTTCCGCTCTTTGCCCCCAATGATTGGAATTGCTTTCAGCTCCCCACGGCTTGCTTTCGCACCTATTGTACTCAGGGCTATTCCAAAAGCCTCAACTTCTTCTGGGAGTGAAAAGTCAAGCACAGGCTCATTTCGAAAATCATTAAGTGACATAACGCATCTCCTTCATTGCTATGAATCTTGTGGTGCTCGTAAAAGAGTGTCGATGGCATGTTCATCGAAAAAGGTATGACGGAGAAATGATTCGTTTGATGTATTCTCCAATAGTCGTCGTACGAGATACCCCATGCCTGGAATGAGCTCTCCCAGTGGAACATAGAGCCTTACGAGTTGCCCGCTGTGTTGGAATGCTCGAGCGATTGGTTCGGCCATTCCGTATAACATCTGCAGCTCGTATTGTTTTGTGGTTACTCCTTTATGTTTCGCATACATACATGCGTGTGATAGCGAGCGAATATTATGCGAGCCGAAAGCTGGAAGGCATAACTCAGTATTGTCTAGTAATAGCTCGGTAATTCGCTCAAAGTTCCGATCGGAATCCGATTTTTTTGTGAACAAGGGATTTTCCCAGCTTTTCTGCGAGCAGGAGACTGTCTCCGAATCCCAATAAGCGCCTTTTACAAGACGCACTGCAATGGGTGCCCCCCGCTTTCTCGCAAATTCCAGCATGTCTTCAGCAAGAGCGAACGAATCACGAGCATATGCCTGAATTACTATTCCCGGATACGGATAATCTTGAAATTCAGGACTTCCGAATACATTTCTAAAAACCGCATAAATGATCGGGTTATGGCTTGTGTCTTCTGCATCACAGTACACCTGAACGTTTTTTTGTTTGGCTACTCGAACAAGTTCAGAGAGTCGCTCAGTGAGTATATCAACACTTTTTCTATAGTTGAGTGCATAGCACTGAGAGTAGAGAGCAGAGAGCTTCACTGATACGCACACTGGAGTTCGCTCTCCAGGGTGATCCTCAAGAATAGGCTTTGATGAGTCCCAGGTGGGGACGTGCTCCCCAAAAACTTCCATCGCTTTTCGATATCGTTCGAAGTAATCGAGCGCCTCTTGCTCACTAACGCAGTATTCACCGAGAAGGTCTACTGTAAAGGCGAGCTGAGAACCCCTAAGCCGCTTTAGCTCTCTCAGAGCATTTTCTGGGGAATCCCCTGCGATGAATTGTTTTGCCATTTGATAGACACTTTTTTGCACTGTCAGCGAGATCAGTTTGCCTCGCAAAGAGCCGGGACTCGCTTTTACTCCCCACCCGATGACTGGATGAATCTCCCTTGCAGACTCTCCGAGATACTCGGAGACATGGGCAGTAACGGAGTTGCTCGAAGAGAGTGAGGGCAGTACATCAACGAGTCGAAACATATCTGTTTTGAAACGCTGGAATTGCATTGACCATTGCATGATTTTGCTTGTCCAGAACTTTGAATTCAGGACCGATGGCTTATCTCTTGTAATCTGGCGAAATATTTCTTGACCAAATACCTTTACCTCTTTTTCCAGAAGAGAGCGATCAAGGTGGGTATTGTCCTCTGATGTATGAGAAATAGTTGATTCTTTAGTCATCTCTAATGCTAACACTCCCGAATACCTCCTTTATGGTCATCGTCATCTCACAACCGTTACCCTAACATGCTTTACGCAATAGTCGCTAAGAGTTGCCCTGAGCTCACCACGTCTCCTTCGGATACTTCTAGTCGTTCAACTGAACCTTTTGACTGACTATTAACCGTATGCTCCATTTTCATTGATTCAAGGAGAATGAGCGGCTCTCCAGCATCGATGGATTGCCCAACATCCGCCAATAATCGAAGCACCTTTCCTGGGAGAGGTGAAGTAATATTTCGTGTGCTCGCACTGGCGCCTGATTTTTCTTGTCGGAGTGCTGGACGCGAGAGGGTAATCAAGGAACTAAAAGCTTCACTCTCAACCCAAAACAGCTCATCAATTCTCTTGTCTCTCTGAAGAGGAACGACTCTTACCCTGGAGTGTATGCCATCAATCGTCAAATCATACTCGCGGATAAGGAGAGGTTCAGCTACTGCTGTTGTCTCCGTAATGATTGGTGTGATCGAAACCTCGTACGACCGGTCCTCGTGTAATATGTGAAACGTTTCGCGAGTATTTTGATGAACTGTGATTTCAGCAGCGATCCCTTTGCACTCTACTACAAAGGAACGGGTCGATATACCAGCCGAACGAAAGCCATCTTTTTCATTCCATGAGGATCCGCCTACGACCTCTTGAATTCCTTGATGGCTTTTATAAAGAGAAAGAATTGCCGCTATCCCATTCTGGAGCACCAGGGCATGTACCGAGGGAGTAGCTTCTTGCACTACTTTGGTAATATCGGTTGTATAAGAGGCATCTTGCCACGCAGGGGTTTTTAGAACTTTGAGCAAGAAAGGAATATTCGTTTCCACACCGAATATGCGGGCACTCTGTAGATTTTGAATCAAGGCGGTTGTCGCGTTTCTCCTTGATTCGCCGTGTTGAATGCACTTTGCTATCAGCGAATCGTAGTCCGATGTCACTGAGGAATCTCTTGTTACCGCGCTCTCTACTCTCAGTGGACGCAACTGATTAGGAAATATGCATTCCAGGAGTGTTCCAGTTTGCGGCAAGAAGTCGATTGAGCTTTCGGCGTTGATTCGAGCTTGAATTGCGTGACCTGAAGGAGTGAGATTCTCTAGCGGCTTTGAATAGCTTTTTAGCGATTTGCCCTCAGCAAGGTGAAGCTGGAGCGAAACAAGATCAATATCTAAAATTTCCTCAGTAACCGTATGTTCTACTTGTAGTCGTGGATTCACCTCAGTGAAGTAGTGGCTCTCGTCTTCAGTAACCAGAAATTCAACTGTAGCTAATCCCTGATATTTGAGTTTTTCAAAGAGTCGGATTGCATCCTTAAATAAGGCTTGCCGAAGATTTTCAGAGATACCTTGGGAGGGAGCTTCTTCAAGAATTTTCTGGTAGTTTCGTTGGGCAGAGCACTCTCTCTCGTGCAGGTGAACCACGTGCCCCTTGATGTCACCAGCTATCTGTACTTCTATATGCTTGATGCTCTTCAAGAAGGGCTCGATAAGGAGTGTTCCATCACCAAAGAATTTCTCAGCCTCTCTGCTTGCCGAAGCAACGGCGGGCTCGAATTCTTCGAAGGATTGCACGAGTCGCATTCCTCTGCCGCCTCCGCCGCCCCGTGCCTTAATCAATAGAGGATAGTTGAGACTCTTCGTGTCTTTTGTCTTTTTAAGAAACTGCTTCAGGGTGCTTGGCTCGACGCAGTGTGTTTCGACTACCGGAATTCCCAGCGTTTTCGCTCTCTCTTTCGTTTTCGCCTTATCGCCAAAGAGAGACAGAAGTTCAGGTGTCGGCCCGATGAATGCTATCCCAGCATTGTTGCACGCTTGGGCAAGTTCTGAGGATTCAGAAAGGAATCCGTATCCTGGATGAATTGCATCGGCGCCTGCTTCACGAGCCGCATTGATAATTATCTCCGGATGAAGAAAAACACGAGCGATGTTTGGCTCATCAAGCAGAATTGACTCGTCGCAACAATGAATATGGCCTGCACTCGGATCATAAATGGAGGCCAGGCCGATTGCAGAGCGCTGCTCATGGCGAAGTGTCCTTGCTATGCGCCTTGCGATTTCGCCCCGATTCGCTATCAGAACTTTTTGATATCTCTTCTCTGTCATGGATCCCTACATTCTAAAAACGCCAAACGTGCTCTCTTCAGGTTCATGTCGCGTGACTACGCCCAGGGCAAGACTCAAGACTCGTCTGGTATCTTGCGGAAGAATCACTCCGTCATCCCAAAGACGCGCTGTTGAATAATAAGCGTCGGCTTGATGTTCATATTGCTCTAAAATTTCACGGGAAAAAGCATCGAGAGCCTTTTCATCTACTTTTCCATTCTTCTTCAGGGAAGAGTCTCGCTTTACGTTCGTAAGTACTGTTGCTGCTTGTTCAGGACCCATGACAGAGGTCTGAGCGTTGGGCCACAGGAAAAGGAAACGTGGATCATACGCTCTGCCACACATGGCGTAGTTGCCCGCACCAAAAGAGCCGCCAACGACCACCGTAAGTTTTGGCACTTTCGCATTCGCTACCGCATGAACAAGTTTTGCTCCGTGTTTTGCAATCCCTCCGTGCTCGTACTCTTTGCCGACCATGAAGCCCACTATGTTTTGGATGAACAACAGCGGAATCTTTCGCTGGCAGCAGAGCTCAATGAAATGGGCTCCCTTCTGCGCACTCTCTGAGAAGAGAATTCCATCATTCGCTATTATGCCAACAGGATATCCTTCGATGCGTGCAAAGGCAGTAATCAGCGTATTCCCAAAATCTCGCTTAAATTCACTAAGTGAGCCACCATCGAGTATGTGCCCGAGAGCCTCACGCATCGGAAACGGTTTTTTACGATCGGTTGGAACAAGAGTAGGTAAAAGAGTTGGAGAATGAAGAGGCGCGGTTGATTTTGCACGAATCTCCCAACGAGAGTCTGGTTCAAAGTGCATCACGAGTTCTCGAACCATTTTGAGGGCCTCGTAATCATCCTTGGCCGTATAGTCAGAGACTCCACTGATTGTACCATGAACATGAGCGCCGCCGAGGTCCTCCGCACTCACTTCCTCTCCTGTTGCTGCTTTTACGAGAGGTGGGCCGCCTAGGAATATAGTGCCTTGCTCCTCAACCATAATTACCTGATCGGACATCGCTGGAACGTAGGCTCCCCCAGCTGTACAAGAACCCATGACGCATGCAATTTGTGGAATGCGCTCCGCACTCAAGCGCGCCTGGTTGAAAAAGATGCGACCAAAATGCAGTCGATCGGGGAAGACCTCGTCTTGCTTTGGAAGATAAGCACCACCCGAATCAACGAGGTAAATGCAGGGAAGACGATTCTCAAAAGCAATATCTTGAGCACGTAGGTGTTTTTTTACCGTTGTTGGAAAATACGTACCACCCTTAACAGTCGCATCATTTGCAATAATCATGACGGGTCGTCCCATCACCTGACCAATTCCTGTTACGATTCCTGCTCCTGAAGGAATATCCCCGTAGAGCTCGTATCCTGCCAAAGGAGAAAGTTCTAAAAATGCACTTCCGGCATCTATCAACTCATCAATACGAGTGCGAACCGGGAGCTTCCCGCGCGCAATATGTCGTTCAAGTGCGCTGGTATCAATCGGATGAAGGGCTTGTTGGAGGAGTTCTTGATGTCGGGTGACGTAGGGTGCGTAATCACACTGAGCGATATGATCGTTTTGACCCTCATTTTTGCTGAGACCATTCCCTTCCATGACCCTCGTCCCCCTCAACAATAGTTGTCATGCTGTGTCTGCCATGGTGCTGGTAGTAGCTCCATAAACGACTGTTATCATTTAATCTTTACCCCTTTAGGTCAAGTTATTTCAGGATTTATAGGGTGATGTCCCGTGGGATATGAATTTTACGCGCATCCTTTTGCCTCTTGTGCCATCTGAATCGAGCAGGAAGCTCCGTAATAAGCGAGTTGTCCAAGGTTTTTTTCAAGTTTTTCTACTGTGTCACTCATCGGGTATCGGGGAGTTCTCTCCTCGGAACTGGAATAAGTCCTGAGCGCGTCTGTGCCAGAAGAGAAGGTTCCTCCCAGTTTTTTCAACAACAGCTTCACGCTTTTACGCTTCGTGATTTTCGCAGGTGAGGGAGTAGTAGCGGTCATCGATACGTCTTGATTCGAATCTCTAACTCCAGCCTCTGTCAAGTCAACATGGTGTGTATTGAGGTAAGTGAATGAAAAACGAAAATTGTAGCGAGGCTACGCAAAAAGCACAAAAAGCATCTCGTAGTAAAAGCCAACAGGTGAAGACTGAGCCCCTTGCAAGCGCCATGAATGATAGACAACGGGGGGAGAGCGGGCAGCGCGCTGAGATCGTCGCGGGGCGAGGAGTGCTGGAATCCCGTCTTCAGGGAATAGCAAATATACGAAATTCGTTCACAGACTTTACGACAGCAGCATTTGCCACACGAGATGTGATTGGGATTTTTTTAAATGAGTGTGTGGATGAGATCAAGAAGATTGGATTTCATGTGCCACCATCTGATGAGTCTGAGCACCGAGAGGTTATCACCGATACATTAAGCAGTTCCCTGCGAGCGATGAAAATGCTCCTAGAGAGCGAGCTTGCCTCGGCTGAGCCAGAGGAGGTCAAACTCGAGGCGTATGGGCATATCCATCAACGGCTTGAACAGGCGATTTGCATCATGGAGGAAGCTTCGTATGACCAGGGCTGTATAGCGGATGATTATATTGAACCGCTAGCGTTTGAACTTTTAGAGTTACGTGCCGTGCTTGCAACAGGAGCACTTGAGGTGGCATCTCGACTCTTGAGTTCTCGAGTTCAGGCTGAGCTTGCCGTTCATCCGTTAGCATCCGAAAAAGGCACACTCATCCTCAGTATACAGGAAGATTCTCTCTTTACTCGGATGTTTGAGCGTCAGGAGGAGCTTCGAGCATGTGTGCTCCCTGCAGTTCAAAAGACGGCATCGAGCATGGTGCAACACTTGTTGAGTTTTATCGATATGCTCAGTGAGCATCCGTCAGATCCGATTGGTTTTGGACGGCGAGCAAAGCGGGAAAGCCCCCCAATCCAAGCGAATGCAATGCTCGAGAGTTTGCGAGACACCTCCTATCAGTTAGACGAACATTTTAGCGCGCTTTCAAGTGAGACGCCGATGGATGTCAACTTTCGAGCCTATATACATAATATGGGGTATTGCCTTGGAATGTTTCAGATTGCTCTAAAGAGAAGAGTGAGAGATGGATGTATTCCCGATGGAGATGTATTAGCCGTCAAGGCACAGGCTCAATTAACATTTCGGGATCTTGCAACGGCCGTAAAGCAGCTCTCTCAAGTTGCTACTACTGATCTCCTTGAGGGGCGAGTGGAAGTCCGGGCACAATCTTCTCGCGATGTGGCATAAGACAGGAGCTCTCGGGAGGAAGAGCAAAGATATAAATCGCTACCCCCTTTAACAATCAGTGTTATTCGGTACTCCTGCAACGGATATGATACAGGCTCTCCCATCAACGACGTCTGGAATTGTAAACTGGCTTATGAGCACCGGCTTGAGAGGCTGTTCCCCTCGAATCTTCAATACCGAGAATGTGCCTCCATCAATTTCTCGTAATTCAATGAATCTCGGGAAAAAAATGAAGTCGTGCCATGGCGATAGGGCCTTATACGCTGCCTCTTTCGCTGAGAACACATTCACTGGTGCCATTTTGTGTTCCTCTTTTGAAGCACAGACTCTTTGTTGAAAGCCGCGAGAAACACTTCTTTCTATCTGAATATCAAGCCCAAGAGGCTGTTCAGTCGCATGCAACAGTCCGACATATCCTTCCGAATGACTTAAGGAAGCATGAATCCCATTTGGAAATAGCGGCACTCGCTTCTCCGATGGCAAGATAGGTCCGATATCTCCAAGTGCTACTTTTACCAGTCTTCTACCAGCAAGAAATTCTCTTCGACGTTTCTCGGTTCTCAGTCTCTCAGCATGCTCGAGCTCTTTTGGATGTACCACAATGTGTGAGACCGCCTCGAAATGAGCGCACATCAGAGTAGGAGAATTCTTAAGGAGGGGAAAAGAATCAAACTCTTTTATCTGGGGCGTTTTCAATGTGATTCCCTTTTTCTCTTTGATAGCGTTGCTCCTGCTCGACGGTCAATGTACACTCACTGCGATGTCAAAGATACCACTGAAAACCGATAAAGAAATTGAGTACATGCGTGCCGCGTCGCGGATTACCGCTGAAGTGCTTGATAAGGTAGGAGATATCATCCGACCAGGGATCACTACAGAGCAGATTAATACCTTTGTTCACAATATGATAACCGAGAGGGGCGCAATTCCAGCGACTCTTGACTATCATGGCTTTCCCAAGTCGTCATGTACCTCTGTCAACGACGTCATTTGTCACGGTATTCCTTCTCCCTATGAGACATTGAAAGCGGGAGATATCATTAACGTTGATGTTACTTCTATCAAACATGGATATCATGGGGACTCGAGCCGAATGTATCTTGTCGGTGGTGAGGATGCGTGCTCAGAGGAGGCGGTAAAGCTTGTTCAGCTAACGCGTGAGGCTCTCTATCGAGGGATTGAAGCAGTTCGACCAGGAGCTCGGTTTGGGGACATTGGTGCAGCGATTCAAGAGTTTATCGAATCCTTAGAGAGGCCTTACGGAATTGTTCGCGAGTATACAGGGCATGGCATTGGGGCAGCATTTCACGAATCCCCCCAAATTCTTCACTTTGGTCGTCGCGGCACTGGTCCTGAAATTCGCCCGGGAATGACATTTACCATCGAGCCGATGATTAATCTTGGCACCGCAAAAACAGTTCTTTCCAAGGTGGATGGATGGACAGTCAGAACTGCGGATGGAGAATTGTCAGCCCAGTGGGAACACACCGTATTAGTTACTGAAGATGGGGTAGAGCGCCTGACACAATCAGAGCTCTTCGCTTAACCTGTTTCCCCTCCGCCTACGCTTGTTGCTCTTTGCGCAATACGTCATACGCCTCGTTGATTTGTTGAGTCTTTCGCTCTGCAACTTCTCGAATCTCTCTCCCAAGGCCGTGTACTCGATCCGGATGGTGTTCCTTAATCTTTTGTTTATAGGCTTTTTCAATTTCTTCTTGCGTAGCATTCAGCGAAACGCCGAGCACAGCGTGCGGGGTTTCTTTTTCCGCTGTTTGGGAAGGACTCGAAACACCTTCAGCAAATCTTACTCCTTGTGAATTGCGATTTTTCGCCAATCTCAAAAGGTGCCAGATTACGATCCCCAAAACGACGACGTCATCGAGGAGTCCGAGCGGTTTCATGAAGTCCGGAAGTACGTCTAGCGGAATGATGGCATATACAACGGCTACAAGTATGAGGAGGAGAGGCGATTCAGTTATTCGAATCATTTACTTTTCCCGGATGAAGACGAAGCGATCAATGCCCCCACTTTCTAAAAGCACGCGTGCTCCCTTCTTGAGGTCAACTGCTTCGAGCAGTTTCTGAAACTCTTTGATAGTTGTTATCGGTTCACCATCAATACTTTTTATAATATCTCCTACCCGAATATGAGCCTCGGCAGCAGCACTTGAAGGTTCCACACGGGTCACCACCACTCCCGTTTTCGTTCTGGATCTGAGTTGTTGTTGTAACTGATCAGTTAGCGGCTCTACGTGGATGCCGAGCGAAGACTGATAGTCAGGTTGTACCGAGTCATCTTTGTCGAGGGAAGCAGGCTGCTCAATATTATTCGGAAGTTCCCCAAGTGTAAGCCGTATCTGTTTCTGCTTTCCATCGCGAATGAGAGTAATTGCAACTCTCGTCTCTGGACGTTGCGCTGCAACGAGATTGCGCAAGTCATTGACCGAGGTAATTTGTTTCCCATTAAACTCTGTGATGATGTCACCCTGTCGAAGACCGCCCTTCGCAGCCGGGCCATCCTCGGCGATTTCGGAAACGAGAGCTCCCTTGGTGTCGTTATATTGAAATGACTCCGCGAGTTCTTTGGATAGCTCTTGAATGACCACTCCTAACCAGCCCCGAACCACCTTCCCCTCGGTAATGAGACTTTGCATGATTTGTCGAGCCATATTGATAGGGATTGCAAATCCAACCCCCATGTATCCGCCTGAGCGAGAGAATATTGCGGTGTTTATACCTACTACCTGACCATTAAGATTTGCAAGCGGGCCTCCACTATTGCCTGGATTGATGGCAGCATCGGTCTGAATGAAGTCTTCATAAGAGTTTCCGCCCAGGATTGAACGACCCTTTGCGCTGACAATTCCAGCGGTAATCGTGTTCTCAAGTCCAAACGGAGTGCCTGCAGCAACAACCCATTCTCCAATCTTGAGATGGTCAGAGTCTCCCAGTGCAGCCGGAATGAGTTCCGGCGCATCTATTTTGATTACTGCGAGATCTGTTCTCTTATCGGCACCTACAATTGTGGCATCGAATGACCGTCCATCGGAGAGGCGAACGGAGACCTCATCTGCATTCGCTATTACGTGATTGTTGGTAAGAATGTGCCCCTCTGAGTCTACGATTACTCCTGATCCCAACCCTTGTTGAGGAGTCGTGTCGCCGTTAAACGGAGGTTGCTTCCCGAAGTGTTCAAAAAAGTCACGAAACGGGGCAGGAATCCCTGGAGGGAGAGGCGACGGTTCGTTGTTGTCTCCGCGAAGATTTTGCGTTGCTGCTGGTTTTGAAACGGCGCGAATATTAACAAGCGCTGGCGTTATGGTAGTAGCGACGCTTTCGAAGGCTCGAGAGAGACTCTGTGCATATTGCAATGCTTGCTCTTGTTCCTGGGCGAAGCCAGGAGTTGCGCAGCAGAGCGTTGTGAAGAGAAAAGAAAAAATGAGCCCGAAGTATGCCGGTCCTATTTTTCGACCCGAGCCTTTGTTTGAGTCAATCGACGAGCCAATACATCGGTCGACTATTCGGGATGACACTCGGGAGGAGGGTGACACTCGGGAGGTCTGCTGAATGTGTTGGGAACAAGAATTCATAGTTGGAGAATAGTAGAGCATGTTCATCAATCCTAAAAGCGGGAGAGC
>Ga0181593_10001270_pt1 | contig 22673 bp, 21 predicted proteins | sample 071ome_19_FD_133756 | JGI IMG/M metagenome (GOLD analysis project Ga0181593, IMG submission 133756) | Coastal salt marsh microbial communities from the Groves Creek Marsh, Skidaway Island, Georgia - 071413AT metaG (megahit assembly) | ecosystem: Environmental > Aquatic > Marine > Intertidal...
GAGCGGCTAATGACTGCCAGAGGCAGTATAAACCCATTACAGATGGAAAAGTAAGGAAAGGAAGCTGAGCAAGGGAAAAAGAGGAGCCCTGGAAAATGGAGGCTGGAGTCGGAATCGAACCGGCGTACACGGAGTTGCAGTCCGCTGCATAACCACTCTGCCATCCAGCCTTTCAGGGACCGTGACGATCCGGCAATTTGGAGCGGGAAACGAGACTCGAACTCGCGACCCCGACCTTGGCAAGGTCGTGCTCTACCAACTGAGCTATTCCCGCTTTATGTTTTGCTGATCAAAATTAAATCAACAACATTATTGCCAAATTGTCTCTTTGCTCAGGACTTTCCATGTTGACGGAGTTAACGTCAACAGGCGTTTCAGCCCCGGCCAGAGTTCCATTATTTCAGGCTCTTTGGCCTCTCACAAAGCCGATTTTTGTTAAAAAGCCGACCTTGCAGCGCTGCCCGATTCACTAATTAAACAGGGCGTTTCAAAGAGGTGGCTATTCTAATCTGCCAGCCACATAAGTCAAGAGGATTCAGGGGCTTGGATGGTGAATTTCACCGGATTATTTAAGCTCGGCACCCAGTACTGTCCAGGCACTTCTCAGGTACTGGATCATGGACCACAGGGTCAGGATAGCTGCCGTATAAATCAGTAAAAAACCGGTTCCCCAGAACCATACTGAACCGGCTGGGTCGCTGGCCAGCAGAACAATGATGGCAATCATCTGAACGGTGGTCTTGACCTTTCCCAGGTAGCCCACTGCCACTACATTGCGCTGGTTCTGCTCTGCCATCCACTCCCTGAGGGCGGATATAAGCACTTCCCTGGCTACCATGATGGCCGCCGGAATAACGAACCACGGTGTGGCGAAGTTTGCTGCCAGCATGACCAGGGCTACAGTCACCAGGATTTTGTCAGCCACCGGGTCAAGAAATGCCCCGAAAGGCGTGCACTGGTCCAGTTTTCTGGCGAGATAACCATCCAGCCAGTCGGTGAGACAGGCCAGGATAAAAATGAGGGATGACACCAGATAATGCCCCCGGAAATCCATATAGTAGATACCAATGAAAACCGGTATCGCCAGGATGCGGAGAATAGTCATGAAATTAGCCAGGTTCATGGCTTGTCATTGTACCGGAGAAAATGCAGAACAGGGACCTCAGGCATGGATATAGTCATAGATATCCTGGGCCAGGGTTTTGCTGATCCCGCTCACCTTCTGCAACTCCTGCAGGCTGGCTCGACGGATTTCCTGCTGTCCGCCAAAATAGCGGATCAATTCCCGGCGTTTGGCAGGACCAATACCCGGAATCTCATCAAGAAAGGATGCTGTCCGTTTCTTACCACGACGCTGTCGGTGAGCAGTTATGGCAAAACGATGCGCCTCGTCACGGATATGCTGGAGCAGATGCAGTGCCGGTGATTCAGCCGGTAATGCCACTTCCTCGTGGCTGTGGCCCAGGATCAGGGTTTCCTGCCCGGCTTTACGGCTGATGCCTTTGGCTATGCCCAGCAGCTGTACATCTTCAATCGTCAGTTCCTGCAAGACTTTTTCTGCCTGGCCCAACTGCCCCAACCCGCCGTCAATCACCAGAATATCCGGCAATTTGGCCTCTCCCTTTTTCAGGCGTGTATAGCGCCGTGTCAGGGCCTGTTCCATGGCGGCGTAGTCATCGCCGGGCGTAATGTTTTCGATATTGAAACGACGATAATCCGCTTTAAGGGGGCCGTTGGAGTCAAAGACCACGCAGGAGGCCACAGTAGCTTCCCCTGATGAATGGCTGATATCAAAACACTCCAGGCGCATCGGGGGTGTTTCCAGGTTCAGAGCCTGCTGCAGGGCCTGCATTCTTTGCTGCATGCTGCGCTTACTGTTCAGTTTGCTCATCAGCCCATGTCCGGCATTGATAGCGGCCAGATTGAGCCATTGCAGGCGATGGGCCCGAACATTGTGCTTGATACTGACATTGTGTCCGGCCAGGTAGGTGATGGCTTCAGCAAGTTCCCCGGCATCTTCAGGAGGGAAATTACAAAGGATTTCCCGGGGAGTGGTCTGGCTATGCCCATCTCTGAGGTAATACTGTGCAATAAAGGCTCTCAGGATATCGCCGGGCTCCTTTTCCAGAACAAATCGTGGATAGTAGTTCTTGTTACCCAGCATCCGTCCTCCCCGCACAAATATCAGGTGTACACAAACAGCACCGGCATCCTGGGCCATGGCAATGACATCCACGTCCCCTCTTTCACCTGCCACATACTGGCTTTCCTGAATAATTCTCAGATCCTTGATCTGGTCACGCAGGCGCGAGGCTTCCTCAAAGCGCAGTTCACTGGCCAGGGCTTCCATCTTGCGGGTCAGCTCTTCCCGGATCAGGTCGTTCTTTCCTTCAAGAAACATGACCGAATGTCTGACATCCTCGTCATAATCCTGTGTTGTGGTGAAATTCACGCAGGGGCCTGAACAGCGCTTGATCTGGTATTGCAGACAGGGCCTGGTACGGTTGCGGTAAACCGCATCCTCGCATTGGCGGACATGAAAGACTTTCTGAAGCAGCGCCAGATTTTCCCTTACAGCCCCGGCACTGGGGAACGGACCAAAATAACGGCCTTTGATTTTTTTGGCGCCCCGATGAAAGCCCAGTCTCGGATACTCGTCCTCGGTTGACAGGAATATATAGGGATACGACTTGTCGTCACGAAGCAGGATGTTATAGGGAGGCCGTTTTTCCTTGATCAGGTTCTGTTCAAGCAGCAGAGCCTCGGTTTCACTCCCCGTGATGGTGATCTCGATATCCCGAATATGGCTGACCAGTGCAAGAGTCTTGTTATCAAGGCCTGTGCCCCTGAAATAATTTGACAGGCGCTTTTTCAGGTTTTTGGCTTTGCCGACATAAAGTACTTTCCCGGCTTCATCCAGCATCCGGTAAACGCCCGGGCGGTTGCTGGCATGTTTGAGAAAATTCTTGTGGTCAAAACCACTGTCTGCAGCGTTGGTTTCGGTCATGCCAGCATCATACACGATGGTTTAAATTTAAAGCGCCCCGGAAGCTTCAGATAATCCGGACTTCAGGTTCAAGTTCTACGCCGAACCGCTGTTTTACAGAGCGCTGTATCTTTTCGGAGAGCTTGACCAGTTCGCGCCCGGTCGCTTTTCCGTAATTGACCAGGACCAGGGCATGGTTTTGGTGCACGCCGGCATCACCTTCCCGATAGCCTTTCCACCCGGTCTGCTCGATTAACCAGGCGGCTGCCAGTTTGACCATGTTTCCCGCCGGGTATCCGACGATATCCGTAAATCTTGCTGATAATTGATCAAATACAAGATGGGTAACTTCCGGGTTCCTGAAGAAACTGCCGGCATTACCAAGCTTGTCAGGATCAGGGAGTTTGCTACGTCGGATGTCACATACTGTCTGGCTAACAAGGGCCGGCGTAATACTGGCTGTTGCATGACCCTCCAGTGCCCTGGCAAGAGCTGCATAGGACAGGTTTACCCTGGGGGATTTACCAAGCCTGAAAGTCACCTTGTGGATGACATAGCGTCCTTTCATTGATTGTTTGAATATCGAGTTGCGGTAGCCAAACTCACAGTCAGCCTGAGTGAAGGTTCTGGTGTCACCGGTCAGCGTATCGATGGCTTCCAGGCTGAAAACCACATCCTTGAGTTCAACTCCATAAGCGCCGATATTCTGGATAGGTGCGGCACCCACGGTCCCGGGAATCAGGGACAGGTTTTCCAGACCATAATATCCTTGTGCCAGGCACCACTGGACAAAATCATGCCAGATTTCGCCACTACAGGCAGTGACGAGATAAGATTCCTCATCCTCTTTTTCCAGGGTATGTCCGAGAATCCTTGATACCAGTACCAGGCCTGGAAAATCATCCTGAAAAAGTACGTTACTGCCCTGCCCCATGATGAGGAAGGGAACCTGTTTTACTTTGGCAAAAGCCAGTGCATCGTAGAGGTCATCCACGCTGTTCAACACGGTAAAATAGCGTGCGCTGGCAGCCACACCAAATGTGTTGTATTCCCTTAAATTGACCTGTTCAAGAATGTCCATGGTGCAGGAGGTTCACTTCAGTCCATGTCGTTCTATCAACACCTGCAGCAAGGACGCAGAGGCATCTTCAATCAGGTCCAGTACCAGTTCAAACCCGTCTGCACCAGAGTAATAGGGATCGGGAACTTCATCATGACCGGTATGGCCATAATCGAGAAACAGGCTGATTTTGTCCTGTTGCTCCGGTCTGCCCAGGGACCTAAGATCCTGCAGATTCTGTCGATCCATGGCCATGATGTAGTCAAAGTCATCCAGGTCAGATCGGGTCACCTGTCTTGCCCGTAATGTGGACATGTCGTAGTGACGTGCAGCAGCAGCTTGCGATGAACGTTTATCGGGAGGATTGCCGATATGCCAGGAACCGGTACCTGCAGAGTCGATGCCTATGACATGCCCCAGACCTGCCTCTTCCACCCTGGCGCGAAATACGGCTTCTGCTGTCGGTGAACGGCAAATGTTTCCCAGGCATACCATCAGGACATTGAGTTTGGTGTCGCTCATGACAAAGTCACCCTACCTGTCGCCCAGAAACTGCCGGACATGGTCCAGATCTTCAGGAGTATCAACACCAGGTGGTATGGGCTTGCAGGCTTCCTGAATATGTATACGAACGCCATTGGCCATTGCCCTGAGCTGTTCAAGATGTTCCGTGCACTCCAGTTCCGCTGGCGGCCAACTGACAAAATCGTGAAGCACCTTTACCCGGTAGGCATAAATGCCGATATGACGTTTAAAACCGGTAAACAGTGCCTGATCGTGGTCACCGCGTGGAAACGGAATTTTGGCTCTGGAAAAGTACAGCGCATAGCCAGCATGGTCTGTGACGACCTTGACCATGTTCGGGTTGTTGGCCTGGTCTTCATCTGTCATGACCTCGTAAAGGGTGCAGATCATGGCATCCGGATGGCAGGCAAGGTCGTTTGCTACCTGATTGATCACTTCCGGTGGAATCAGAGGCTCATCTCCCTGAACGTTGACAATAATGGCATCATCATCAAGACCCAGCCTTGTAGCAACTTCTTCTATACGATCAGTACCTGAATTATGTTCAGGTGAGGTCATCACCACTTTATCGCCAAGCGCCTGGCAACTTTGCTGGATACGAAGGTCATCTGTGGCCACATACACAGCGGTCGCTGAACTTTGCTGTGCTCGTTCCACCACATGATGAATCATGGGCTTGCCACCTATATCAAGCAGGGGTTTTCCCGGCAGACGTGACGACTGGTACCGTGCAGGTATGACAACAATGAAGCTCACGGTTTTTTCCTGTTGGCCTTTTCTTCTGGTGTCAGTACCCTGGCTTCATGTTCCAGCATGATGGGAATGTCATCACGAATGGGATAAGCCAGGCTGTCGGCATAGCAGATCAGTTCATTGGATGCTGGCATATGCACCAGCTCCCCTTTGCATAATGGGCAGGCCAGAATGGTGAACAATTTTTTATCCATGTTATTCCTGTCTGTCATGAGCTGCAGTGTTGCCGGATGCATCGGCGAGTTTTTGCAGCAGGGTTTTTATAAAGGTTTCGGGTAGTTCTGATTCAACTTCAAGATACCAGTGTTTTTCGGTCGCGATGGCGGCACACTTGATGGCATCTTTTTCTGTCATGACCACATCCAGGTCATCCGGAAACTGGATGTCATGGCTGTTGTAAATGTAATGGTCGGGAAAAATATGGCTAATAATATCAAAACCACAGTCGCACAGTGAGGTAAAGAACCGTGCAGGATTACCAATGCCGGCCACTGCATGAACTTTTTTGGCGCTGAACTCCCCGAGCACAGGGTTGTCAATGGCAATGCTGCTCTGGTCGAGGAGATGGACAAGTCGACGGGGAATAAGTGACATTTCCAGGTAATGACCTGCAATCTGTTCACGAGGAGTGCCATTGCATACCACCATGTCCACTTCCTTGAGGCGTTCTGGTTTTTCACGCAAGGGGCCTTCAGGAATAAGCTGTTCATTACCAAAGCCGCGCTGGCCGTCTATAACCACAATTTCGATTGCACGATTCATGGAGTAATGCTGGAGACCATCGTCACTGATGATGATGTCGCAATCGTGATGGGATTCAAGCTGGCGGATGGCAGCGACACGATCAGGGTCAATGATTACTGGACATCCGGTATTGCGTGCAATCATCAGCGGCTCTTCTCCGGCTTCAAGGAAGGCGGAATCCCTTGTCACCAGAAAGGGATAGGCGGGAGCCTTGGAACCATAACCGCGGCTGACGATACCTGGCTTGTAGCCTTCACGCTGTAATGCCTGGGCAAGATAAATAACCAGTGGTGTTTTGCCGGTGCCACCGGCGGTCAGATTTCCCACCACGATGACGGGCAAGCGACTGGTATATGCCCTGCCCTTTTTTCTGTACCAGCGTCTTCGCATACGGGTAACCAGGGAGAAAATCAGGCTCAGTGGCCGCAGGCATTTTAGCCATGAGGCTTGAGTGTACCAGGCCTCTGCTAGGGACTTCATGAGTTGAATTGCAACTGATGGAGTTGTTGATAAAGACCGCCCCGGGACAGTAAGGACTGATGCGTGCCAGTCTCCAGGATCTCCCCCTGATCCATGACCAGAATGCGATCGGCATTTTCGATGGTGGACAGGCGGTGGGCAATGACAAAGGTGGTGCGCCCCTGCATCAGATGTTCGAGTGCTGACTGGATGGCTTTTTCGGATTCGGAATCCAGGGCTGACGTGGCTTCATCCAGAATGAGTATCGGCGCATTTTTCAATAGTGCTCTGGCGATGGACAATCGCTGCCGTTGTCCACCTGAAAGCAGGAAGCCATCGTCGCCAATATGTGTATCCAGCCCCTCTGCCAGTTCATTGACAAATTCGAGGGCGTTGGCATGTGCCAGCGCCGTACGAATTTCGTTTTCACTGGCGCCGGCCAGTTCGCCGTAGGCTATGTTCTCTCTGACGGTACCGTTAAAAAGGACAACCTGCTGACTGACCAGGGCGATGTGACGACGCAGACTTTTAAGTGTGGCAGTTCGGGTGTCTATATCATCAATCCAGATTGTTCCTTCTGTTTGCTGGTAGAAACGGGGAATCAGGTTTACCAGCGTGCTTTTGCCGGCACCACTTTTGCCGACAATGGCGATCGTTTCACCAGGTTCACAGGTAAAAGAAATCTGGCGTAACACCTGTGTATCGTTTCCGCTGTACTGAAAGCTGACATGCTCAAACTTTACTGCTCCGCGGGGGGGCGACAGGTCCAGCTGGCCGGTATCCATTTCAGGTTTTTCATCAAGTACAGTGAAAACCGACTGGGCAGCGGCCAACCCCCTCTGAATTACCGAATTGATTTTTGACAGCTGGCGGATGGGTTTGAGCATGGAGCCTGCCGCTGAAATATAAGAGACAAAAACGCCGGGGGTCATGACAGCCATGACGTCAGGAGACATGGCAAGCCAGAGCAGCATCGACAAGGCAGAGGCAACAACCCCCTGGACCACCGGGGTGCTGATGGATTGCACGATGGCCATTTTCAGGTTTTGCTTCAGGTTTCTTTCGCTGGCTTCATGGAATCGGTTTTGCACCTGTTGTTCGGCACCAAACGTTTTAACCACTTTCATGCCTTTCAGGTTTTCAGACAGGATGTGAGTAACATCGCCCATGGATACCTGGATACGGTTGCTATGTTTACGGAATTTCCGGGCGGCATATAACACCACGATAGAAATGAGCGGCGTCACCCCAACAAAGAGCAGTGTCAATTTCCAGTTCAGGAACAGCAGGTAACCAAACAGCGCCAGAACAAAAATGCCTTCCCTGAGCAGTACTGTCAGGGCATCGCTGACAGCAGCACTGACCTGGGAAACGTTGAAGGTAACGGTGGACATCAGGTGGCCAGCTGAATGCCTGTCGTAATATTCACTGGGCAAGGTGGTAAACCGTGACAATAACTCCAGTCGCAACCGGTGCACTACATGATTGGCGATGTAGGCCATGTAATATGAGCCGAGGAAACCGCCAAACCCTCTGAACAGTACGATACCGATCAGTGCAAGTGGTATGTAAATCCGCTGCTCCTCGCTGACTTGTCCACCCTGCCCGATGGTATCGACAAGCTGTTTGAGAAGTTCAAAAAACTGGATATTTGACAGTGAATACAGAACAAAGCCGAATACGCCCAGTAAAAAAAATCCACGCAGAGGTTTCAGATAGGACAGCAGGCGCCAGTACAGGCCTGTACTACCCTGCATGGTTGTCTGGTCAGTATTATGTGCCGCGGTTTGCACGGGCGCTGGAGTGCTCATCAGTGACCTTCAGGCTCACGAGTGGCGATATTCAAGCTGGTGAAACCCAGCTGGGCCACGGCGTCCATGGCTGTTACAACGGCCTGGTGTGTGGTGTTGGCATCTGCGGTAATGATCAGGGGGATGCTGCTGTCCCCTGCTGAAACCTCGGCCACTGTACGCATCAGGGTTTCCAGCTGATTATTGACCAACTGGCGCCCATTCACGGAATACGTACCATTTTGCGCAATGAGAATTTCAATCTCCACGGTTTGGGGTTGGGCTGAATCGCCACTGGCTTCCGGCAGGTTGATCATCAGGTTGGTATTGCGGGAAAAGGTTGTGGTCACCATGAAAAAAATCAGGAGCAAAAACACCACATCAATGAGTGGTGTCAGATTGACACTGACGTCTTCTTTCAAGGTGCGCTGGAATTTCATAGCCTGCTAAAACCTGCTGGTTATTTACCTTCCCGGATTTCAACGCCCCGCGATGAATGCAGGGCATCCACCAGCTTGATGGATTCGCGTTCAAGGTCGATCACCAGGCTTTCCACCCGCCTGAGAAACATGCGGTAAAACATCAAGGCCGGGATACCTACACACAGTCCGGCGGCGGTGGTGATCAGTGCTTCCGAGATTCCCCCAGCCAGTGCATTGGCATTGCCGGTCCCCTGCGCCATGATTTCACTGAAAACCCGTATCATGCCCACCACAGTACCCAGCAGCCCAAGCAAAGGTGTTATGGCCGCGATGGTGCCAAGGGTGCTCAGGTAGCGCTCAAGGTCATGGATAACATGGCTGGCGGCCTGTTCGATACTTTCCGTCATGATGCTGCGCCCTGCCTTCGAGTTGACCAGCCCTGCCGCCAGTATCTGTCCCAGAGGGGATGACATACGCAACTCTCTTAATTGGGCGGCATCAAGCTGGTTGTGTTTTATTTTGCCCCAGACATCGGCCAGGACAATACGGGGGGCAATGCGAGACGGACTGAGGGTCCAGAAGCGTTCAATGATGATGGCTATGGCAACAATGGAACACAGGATGATTGGCAGCATCAGCCAACCGCCGGCCTGTACGATTTCAAACACGGGCGATCCTTGGTAAAAGTAAAAAAAACAGTCGTATTAACAAGGTGTTAAGTGACAGCAAGATTATCATATTACCGGGTGTGAGAATAACTGCTAATTCACAATTCCCCCACTTTTCTATACGGCTGAGACCAGAAATGCCGGTGTTCCTGGCGATAAATACGCGGGGTGCTGATCCCCTCGGTTTCTGACATGCTCATCCTGATATGGCCGGTCAGCGCAGAGTTCATAACGGATGCTCCTGTACTTTTATAGCGCTTGATAACCCGCTCATGCGGGTGGCCAAAGCGATTCAGATGACCTGTGGTGAAAATCACCAATGAAGGATTGATGTGCCGAATGAAGGGAGTTAGTGAAGAGCTGATACTCCCATGGTGTGGCGCCAGCAGTATGTCTGCATCAAGCAGGTTTCCATATTTCCGCACGAGTTCAAGTTCAACGCCTCCTTCAATATCGCCGGGCAGAAGGAGTTTGTAGCTGCCAGCACTTACCATCAAGACACAGGAAGCATTATTGCCTTCCGTTACCGAAGATGGAGAAAGAATATCAAAGCGTACGCCATCCCAGGTCCAATGCTGACCTGTATGGCAAGCAGAGGACGTTATTCCCCGCAAAGGCTCCCCTGACATAATGGGCGTATCAGGATGCAATGCAGCAAGAGGTGCAAGCCCGCCAGCGTGATCCATATCGCCATGACTGATGATGACCAGGTCTGGAAACGGCATGTTGGATGCTTTTAAAAATGGCTGGATGATGCCGGTGCCGGCGTTGAATCCCTGACTGTACCAGGGGCCGGCATCATAGAGGAGATGGTGATGACGCGTGGAGAGTAAAACACTGAGTCCCTGTCCGACATCCAGAATATCAATTTGAACAGCCCCTTGAGTTATCCGATCGGGTGCTTCATAGCGGTATCCCAGCAACAGCATGCCAGCCAGCAAGATCAGGCGCCAGTATGCTGGTGAATAGCATTGCCAGAAGCTGATTCCTGACAACAATATGAGAAACAGCGGAGGAATAGCGGGAAAGGCCAGGAGTAGATCACCACCCTCATTGGCGATATTGGTCAGTACACCCATGAAAAAATCGAGGAGTCGATCGGCTATCAGTATCAATGGCTGGCCTGTTTCTGGCCATAGCAGGATTCCTGCCGCGCCCAGCAAACAGACAGGTACGACAAGCATGCCGATGAATGGAATGGCGACCAGGTTTACCAGCGGCGCCAACAGGGACAACTGGTTAAACAGCACAAGCATGAGCGGTGCCATCATCAGGAACAGGTAACCCTGACTATACAGTTGCAAGCCTGGCAAGGATTGAATGGTGCCCTGGTTGACAGATCGGCGCCCTACCGCAAGCAGCAAACAGCCAACCGCGACAAAAGACAGCCAGAAACCACCACTTTGGGGCGCCATGGGGTCAACAAGCAAGATCACCAGCAGCGCCAGGCACAGAGTGTTCACAGGTTTGCTCTGCCTTCGTAATACCCGGCCAAGCAGTACAACCAGGACCATCACCAGAGCGCGTTGAACAGGCAACGTCAGTCCTGCAAACAAGGCATGACTCATGGCCGCCAGCATGGCAGGCAACACGGCCAGTCGACCAGCCGTAATATGCAGGCACAAGGTTGGGAAAAATCTGAACAATCGCTGGCAAAGCACAAAGGCGCTCCAGGTGACGAGCCCGATATGCAGTCCTGATATTACTAGCAAATGATTGGTGCCAGTGACCGACATGGCGAGCCATTGTTCATCGGTAATTGACTGCCGCTCACCGATGGTCAGTGCTTTTACAAGGCCAGGTGCACGAAGGGAAAGTTGATCCAGGTGTGTCCTGAAACGCAGGCGCAGTGAGTCTACACGGGATAAAAGGGATGCATTGGCAGCATTATCCCCGGTGTCGTCACTGACCACATCGCGTACATAGCCTGTTGCTGTTATTCCCTGCTGAAACAACCAGCGTTCAAAATCATATCCCCCAGGATTGGCAAATCCATAAGGGCGCTTCAGGCGTACCTGGAGCGTTCTTTTTTCGCCTGGTTGATACCATTCCCCGGTGTAATCAGTGAGCAGGAAATGCTGTCCTGTCCAGGGGGCGCATGATGTCAGTTTTTTGGTGGGGCACAAGTTATCCGGTATGAAGTGGAACCGTGTATTGGCGTGCTGCTGCTGCGGCAGCCCATGCACCTGCCCGGTCACCCAGAGGTCAATCTGTTCAAGTGGTTCAGGCAGTCTGCGCTGTATTTGCTGCACTGCTGAGTTGCATAACCAGAGTGCCCCGAAGCAGAACAACACCGGTATCTGCAAACGGCGCAATGGCCAGAGAACAAGCAAAATGCCCAGTGCGAGGGCGATCTGGAAACGATCCGGCAATACCGGCAGGAACCCCGCCGCTATAATCCCCAGTGCGAAAACGGCTATCCTGACTTGCATGACCGGCCTTCAATATTACCTGCCATTCAGTGTAGTCAAGACGCGGAAATTGGCTTGAAAAAACTACTCGTATCGTAAAGTTTCTGCAGGATCTATTTTGGCTGCTGCACGCGCAGGCGGTAATGTCGCCAGAATGCTAAGCCCCATTGATATGCTGCAAACCACCAGAAGGTCCGCGAGTTGCAGCTGCGATGGCAGGTAGTTGACCGGGTATATATCGGCATTGAGGAACTGTATCCCGAACAGATTCTCAAGGGCGGAAACGATATCACTGACGGTCAGTGACAGTACAATACCCAGAACCAGGCCAAGACCGGTTCCAACCAGGCCGATATAAAATCCCTGGACCATGAATATCCGCCGTATGGTTTTCAGGGAGGTTCCCATGGTACGTAAAATGGCGATGTCCCCTTCCTTGTCCTTCACCACCATCACCAGGCTGACCACCATGTTAAAGGCAGCTACCGCAACCAGAAGGAACAGCAACAAACCGACCAGGGATTTGGACAGACGGATATTTTCGTAAATATTGCCGTATTCCCAGGTCCAGTTGGACAGCAAAAAGTCATCACCTACCTGAGTACGGATACGATCGCCCAGTTCGGTCACGGCAAATAAATCGCTCGCCTGTACACGTAAACCGTGGATGGCATCACCGAGGCGATAGACTCGCTGGACATCCCCCAGGTGTGCCAGCGCCAGACGACTGTCGAGTTGGGAACCAACCCGGAAAATACCGCCAACGGTAAACTGTTTTTGCCGGGTGAACTCACCCAGTGGGGTAATGGGCACTACAGTGGAAACCAGTGTCACGCTGTCTCCTACATTAACGCCCAGGGTGTCGGCAAGATCCTTCCCCAGTAACATCTGGTAACTGCGATCTTCCAGGCCGGTATATTCACCGGCCACGATAAAATCTTCAATAATGGATATGGCCGACTCCTCGACTGGGTCGATACCATTAAGCACAATACCGCGGCTGCGATTGTTTGCCAGCAGCATGCCCTGGACCTGCAGAAATGGAGCGCTTCCTTCTATGCCGTCTATGGCATTGACCAGGCGTTGTTTATCAGCCCAGTCATTGCGGGTTTGCAGTAAATCATTACGACCACTGTAGAGGGTGATGCTGGGCACCATGGCCAGAACCCGGTCCTGCAGCTCCCTGTCAAAGCCATTCATCACGGACAGCACGGTGATTAGGATAGCAACACCCAGGCTCAGGCCGGCAATGGATAACAGGGAAATAAAACCCACAAGGCGATTGCGCGAGCGAATAGAGGCGTAGCGGCGACCGATATAAACAGCCAGCGGTGTTTGCATCATGACTCCGGCAAGGTCCGTTCGAGAACACCGTTGTCCAGTTGATAGCAGGTATCCATCCTGGCGGCAAAAGCAGGATCGTGGGTGACAACGATAAAGCTGGTTGTCAGTGAGGATTTTAGTGAATGCATAAGGGCCTGCACGTCAGCAGCAGTATGGCGATCCAGATTACCGGTAGGTTCATCCATGAGAACACAGGCAGGATTATTGACCAGGGCCCTGGCAATGGCGACTCGCTGACGTTCACCCCCGGAAAGCTGGGCGGGCTTGTGAGTGAGCCGGTCTTTGAGTCCAACACGGGTCAGCATATCACCGGCTTTGGCCAGGCTTTCTGCGTAGGGTTGTTTGCTGATTAACAGAGGCATGGCGGCATTTTCCAGGGCAGTGAACTCCCCGAGTAAATGATGAAACTGGTAGACAAAGCCCAGGGACTGATTGCGTAAGTGATCCAGCGCCTTGCCGCCAAGTGTCGACAAGTCCTGGTCGAGGATGCAAACTCGTCCACTACTGGGTTTGTCAATGCCGCCCAGCAGGTTCAACAGCGTGGTTTTTCCCGAGCCGGAAGCCCCTGTAATGGCAATGCCCTCTCCCGCCCTAACGTCAAGGTTTATATCCTTGAGGACTTCAAGAGAGCTATTGCCCTCCTGGTAGACCCGGGAAAGCTGTACACAGGACAGTACGACATCACTCATACCGCAAGACCTCTGCAGGTAAAATCTGGGACGCTTTCCAGGCAGGATAAAGCGTTGCCATGAAACTGATCAACAAGGCGAATGCGCAGGTAATCCATACATCAGCACTCTGGAGTCTGGATGGCAAGGCAGTAATAAGATAGAGGTCCCCAGGTGACAATGCTGCCTCAAAGACAGCTGAAATTTTGCTGAAATTTGCCGCCAGCAAGACACCGGTCAATGCCCCTGCCAATGTGCCAATGATGCCAACCATGGTGCCCTGAACGATGAAAATACCCATGATGGTGTTTTCACTGGCGCCCATGGTTCTGAGAATAGCAATGTCTGCACGCTTTTCAGAAACCACCATGACCAGGGTTGAAATGATGTTGAAGGCGCCGATGGCCACGATCATCATCAACATGAACCATGTCATGATTTTTTCCATTTTCAGGGCATTGAACAAGCTGGCTTCCATCGTGCTCCAGTCCTGCCCCCTGAAACCGGCTTCCGGGAAAACCCTGTTCAGTTCATCAACCACATCAGATACCACGCTGTCAGCCTTATCCAGATCAGCAACGCGAATACGCAGACGTGGCGCCGCTGATACATCGTCTGTAGTGGTGAGTGCTGAACCGTCGTCCAGATGAATCAGGGCCAGGGTTGAACCGATGGTAAATTGCGGGTCAAAAATACCAACTACCGTAAAACGGTGCATATTCAGGGTTAAACGGCTGTTGCCGGAAAGGCCGGGTACGACGAGATTAACAGCATCGCCGGGGTTCAGGCGTAAATCACCGGCCAGCGTCCTGCCCAGAATGATGCCGTTTCTACCAGGCCGCAAGTCCTCAAGTCGTCCCTGCACCATGTTGTCTGCAATGCTGGACACACCGGTTTCCAGTTCTGGCAGGATGGCCTTGATTTGGGTGACCTGATGATAGTCCCGTTGGCTGAGCATGGCTTCCAGGGGAATATAGGGAGCGACACCAGAGACTTCAGAAACAGCGCGTACCACAGCCATGGCCTCTTCCCATTGATTGAACGATGCATTGGCCTGGATTTCGCCGTGGGATACTGTGATCAGCGTCCTGTCCCGCATGATGCCTTGCGATCCGTTGAAGACAGAAAGCACAACGATGATAGCCAGCACGCCAAGGATAAGGCCGGCCATGGAAATCAGGGACGTGAAAGAGATAAAACGGTTGTTCTTGCGTGCCAGGATATAGCGCAGGCCGATGAGGAAAGGAATGGACTTGAACATGGCATTGCTCTGGCATCTGAGGCCGGTGGAACCTGCCGGGGTTCAGTATTTCCTGGGGTCAATGATACGCCAGGAAATACTGCCGACTCTGGAGTGCACGGCTCAATGGATGCCGGAATCAGGCATCCAGCCTGGCATTCAGTTCATTGTCATGGCGCTTGATCAGACGTTGGACGGTCTTGAAGCTGACGGGCATCATGGGTGTGCTGACTTCGGCGGATATGGCTCTTAATGATTTGCCCTGCTTTTTCATTTCCAGGATTTTTTTCAGGACCCGCTGTTCCATCGGATTTTCAACCAGGCGGCCATTTGAGTGAATCATATAGCCGAAAGGCCTGCTGCCCCCGAGGAAACGGCCTTTTTTGCGCTGGCTTTGTTTGACAGTCTTGATCCGTTCCGTAGAGCGGCGTTTTTCCAGGCCATGAAAAATGCGCAGCATTTCTGTGAATCGTGGTGTCAGTTCCGGATCGGTGACGTCACCGTCCAGGTCGACAACAACAAGACGAATACGGCGCTTGCGCAATTCCAGTATGGTATTGGTCATGTCTTCACAGTTGCTGAATATACGCTCCAGTGTGCAAACAAGGATGATGTCCCCTGCTTCCAGACGTCTCATCAAGGCTGCCGCTTGTGGCCGCTTGCTGAAATTCACATTCCATTTCTGGTTATCATCGATAACCCGTTCATTGACTTTCATCCCTTCACCAAGGGCATAGGTCTGCAGGCGCAGGTCTTCTTTTTCAAGGATGATTTCAAGTTCCTGGGATTCCAGGCACTCAATCTGGGACGTTCTTGTATAGCTGTAAACCGACATAACGGGGCTCCGGGTCTGCCTTGGTTCGTCCTTCTTTCAACGAACCGGCTCAGTTACTGGTTAATGCAACTTGTTATTTATTATTTTTGCCAGCCTAGCCGATGTGTCTCTGTTCGCACATTGAATCGACCGGGGGAGCGATTTTAATCACTTCGGTTTTACCTTTGCAAGCAAGGATGGGAAAAAAGCCGGATTTCAGTGAGTTAGCATTGCAATAAAGCTGATTTTGGTCAAAAAACGACCAATTTGAGGATGAAGGGGATGCATCGGAGTCACAATTGCGCCTGCGCTGGCACAACTGGCCACAAAACTCGCCACACCTGGATTAAAAGGCGCTGGCGAGACTCTGGATGGTGGCAATCATCGGTGCCGGGTAAATACCCAGGTAGATAATGCCAAGGGTCATGGCCGCCATGACAACATTAATCCCAACCGGGAGGCTGTTTGCGGCCCGGTCGGCAGCAGTGCCTTGCTCTGGCTTCTGCAACATGATGTAAATGAGGCGCAGATAGTAGTACAGGCCTATGGCGCTGCCGACAATCAACATACTCATCAGGAACCATAAACCATCTTCCACACCAACGGAGAGGATGTAAAACTTGCCAATGAAACCGGCAGTCAACGGGATGCCCGCCAGTGACAGCAATACGGTAATAAGCACTGTCGACAGCCAGCTGTTGCGCCAGAACATGCCGCGAAAATCTTCAAGGCTGTCCATTTCCTGCTCACAATCGGAAATGGCGCTGATAACGGCAAATCCGGCAATCGACATAAGGAAATAACCCAGCATGTAAAAGCTCATGGCTTCGACAGCAAAGGCGTTACTGATGCCGGCCGAGGCTATAACGACGATCATCAGATAGCCAAGATGGGCTATGGAGGAATAGGCAAACAGGCGTTTGACGTTTTCCTGCATGACGGCCAGCAGGTTGCCAAGAATCATCGATGCAGCTGCCATGAGGGTCAGTATGAAAACGATAGGCGTGAAGTCCAGGGCATTGGATGCCAGGATCAGGCGCATGGTGACAGCCAGCATGGCAGCTTTGGACACGGTGGCCAGGTATGCGGTCACAGGCACCGGTGCACCTTCATAAACATCCGGTGTCCACATATGAAATGGGACCAGCGATAACTTGAAGCCTGCACCGAAGACAATCATTAGCACACCGATGATGAATACAGCACCCAGGTCGCCTGCGGCAGCCAGGGCATCAGGAATTTCATCAAAGGCCAGTGTGCCCAGATAGGCGTATACCAGCGCAATACCAAACAGGGTTACGGCACCCGTCAGTGCGGACAGAATCAGATATTTGATGCCCGCTTCAAGCGGGAATTTTGCTGAAGTCGGTGCATGTATCGGATAGGCAATCATGGCATAGAGACTGATACCCAGCATTTCCACACCAAGCAGGAAGGACACAAAATGATTGCTGCACGCAAGCACCACGCCACCAAGCGTGGCGGTCATCAACAGGATGTAGAATTCTTCATTCTGGATGGCGTGTTTTTCAAAATAGGGATAGGCCAGCAGCGCGACTGCAATGGCACCGACAATGACCAGATTGGAGAAAAACAGACTGTACTCGTCGATCAGCAAAAGCTGTGTAGCCTGCATTGGCAGCAGTGGCTCGACAAAGACAAAGGTCAGAAGCGCAGCAAACAGGCTGAAAACAGTCAGACCGCAGACCACGGCGTGGTCACGTTTGAAAGCCGCTGTCACCATGACCACCACAGAACCTGCCGTGAGCATGATAATCTGCATCAAATCGATTATGAGATTGCTATACATAGTGACCAGTACTTTCCTTTTAGGTTAATCGTTATACGCTGCTCTTGATGTCATCAGGGGATTAATCAAAAAACAGCACACCCAGACTGCGCAGGGTCGGTTCGGACATATCGAGCATGGACTGCGGGTACAGCCCCATCCATAACAGGCCGATCATCATCAGGCCAAAACAGATCATTTCCACGGTGGTCAGGTCTTTCACCACCAGATTGTGCTTGTTCTCCCCGTGGAATACTTTCTGGATCACGATGAGTGAGTAAACAGCGGCAACCACCATACCGATGGCAGCGAACGCAGCAGCAGCAATACTGATGCGGAAACTGCCGAGCAGCACCAGAAATTCTCCGATGAAGTTGCCCAGACCAGGCATGCCAACCGCGGCTACAGTAAAATACAAGGCCATGAATCCCATCTTGGGGGCTGCACCCCACAGACCGCCCATCTCGCTCATCTGGCGGGTATGGATGCGGTGTTGCAGTCCGCCTGCGAGCATGAACAAGGCCGCTGCACTGAAGCCGTGAGCCAGCATGGTCATGACAGCGCCCTGCACGGCCTGCGCGGTCCAGGCATAAACACCCAGCATCACGAAACCCATGTGGCTGATGGAGGTGTAGGCAATCAGGCGCTTGAGGTCATTCTGGGCAAAAGCCACTTTGGCGGTATACAGAATACTGATAACACCCAGGAGCATTGCTGTAGGTGCAAAAGCCTGACTGGCTTCCGGGAACAGCGGAATGGTGAATCTGATCAAGCCATAGGCACCGGTTTTCAGCAGAACACCCGCCAGGATCACGGATCCGGGCGTGGGTGCCTGGGAGTGGGCATCCGGCAGCCAGTTGTGGATTGGCACGGATGGCAGCTTGGTGGCAAAGGCCAGGAAGAAGCCCAGCATGACCCAGAAGGCAAATTCAGACGGAATATCGGTGTTCAGCAGTTCGAAATAGCTGAAGCTTAATTCACCGGCATCCTGATAATGGAAGAATACCAGCAGCAGGATGCACACCAGCATCATCAACCCGGAAACCTGGGTAAAGATGAAGAACTTCATGGCGGCGTATTCCTTGTTCTCATGCCCCCAGATGGCGATGATGAAATACATCGGGATCAGCATGACTTCCCAGAAGAAGAAAAACAGGAACAGATCCAGAGCGGTAAATACGCCGATCACACCCGCCAGAGTCCATAGCAGGTTGAAATAGAAGAATCCAGGCTGATCGGTGATTTCATGCCAGGCCGAGCCCAGGGACATCAGTCCCAGGAATACTGTCAGGGCCACCAGCAACAGGCCAAGGCCATCGACACCGAAAATGAACGACACGCCAAACCGTGGAATCCAGTCATAACTCGATAGCACCAGCCATTCGCCCGGCTGCCCGAGGACGGCATTGTTGGCGCTTTCCAGGCCCAGCACCCCGGGTGCCAGCAGCATCAGGATAACGATAAACAGGTCCAACAGGATGGTGGCCAGGGCAATGATCCGCGGTAATTCGGGATTGCTCTTGCCTGCCAGCCAGGCACCAATGCCGCCGGCAAAAAGTATCGTGATAAGCCAAACAAGGATCATAACCACACTCCTATCGTGACAAGGATCACAATCCCCAAGGCCACACTGCTTGCATACCAGTTCAATTGCCCGGTCTGGGTCTCGCTCATGATGTCATGGAAAAAGCGGACAACCTTGGCTGAACCGTTATAAAAGAAATCGATGAAATCCCGGCGATTGAAGTTGGCCAGCCAGATGTACGGTGCGCAAACAAACTTGCCATAAAGCCAGTCCATGCCCCACTGGGTGAACCAGAAACGGTGCAGCATGGCACCAAAGCCCTGCCCGGCCAGTTTGTCCAGATCCAGCTTCTGTTTGATGAAAATCAGGTAGGCGCAGAAGATGCCGATAATCGGCAAACCGATCATGATAGCCTGATAACCCAGTGATACATGATGCTCTTCACCATGCGGGAAGACATCGTCTACAGGAATATGGATGTAACCACCGACAATGGCGAGGATTGCCAGAACGACCAGTGGTCCTTGCAGATGCAGCCCCATCACTTCATGGCCGTCATGGGTTTTCTTGCCGTAGAACACCAGGAAGTACAGGCGGAAACTGTACAGGGCTGTCATGAAGGCTCCTGCGACACCACCGAGCCAAAGCAGGTAGCCGCCGTCATGGTGGGACAAGGCGCTGGCCAGGATTTCTTCCTTGGAGAAGAAACCTGAGGTAAACGGCAGTGCGACCAGGGCGACAGTACCAATCAGGAACAGCCAGTGGCTCCAGGGTAAATCCTTGCGCAGACCGCCCATTTTGAAAATATCCTGCTCATGATGCATGGCCAGGATGATGGAACCGGCCGTCAGGAATAACAGGGCCTTGAAGAAGGCATGAGTCATCAGGTGGAAGATGGCACTGCTCCAGGCACCCACGCCCAGGGCCAGAAACATGTAGCCGATCTGGCTGACCGTGGAGAATGCGAGGACTTTCTTGATGTCACTCTGGGTCAGAGCTGTGAAACCGGCCATGAGCAAAGTGATCATGCCAATCACGCCAACGAGGTACTGGACTTCAGGCGCCAGGATATAGAGCACGTGAGTACGGGCGATCAGGTAAACACCGGCCGTGACCATGGTAGCGGCATGGATCAGGGCTGAAATCGGGGTCGGACCTGCCATCGCATCCGGCAGCCAGGTCTGCAAAGGCAGCTGGGCAGATTTGCCTACTGCGCCACCGAGCAGCAGCAGGGTGACAGCGGTGGCAATGCCTGAGCCCACTTCCCATTTATCATCAGCGACCACCATGGCTTCCTGGATATTCAGGGTGCCGGTGGAGACAAACAGCAGGAACAGACCCAGGGCCATGAAGGCATCCCCTACCCTGGTCATGACAAACGCCTTGCGGGCACAGTAGCCATTATGGGGATCGGTATACCAGAAGCCGATCAGCAGGTAGGAACACAGGCCCACACCTTCCCAACCCATGAACAGCAGGACCAGGTTGTCACCCAGCACAAGCATCAGCATGGCTGATACGAAGAGGTTCATGTAGGAGAAGAAACGGGCAAAACTGGGGTCGCCACTCATATAGCCGGTGGCGTAGACGTGAATCAGGAAACCGATACCGGTAATCACATACATCATCACCAGGGAAACACCGTCAAGGTACAGGTTAAAACCTACTTCAAGGTCACCTACCGACATCCAGGTCCACAGATGCTGGGAGAATGAGTTGTATTCCCCGCCCAGAAAACTGGTTCCGGCCAGCAGTGCAACCAGGAATGACAGGCCAATGGAACCAGCACCAATGATGCCAGCAGGCAACTGGGGCAGCTTACCCATGGTCAGGGTAAGGATCAGGAAGCCGATGAACGGGATAACCGGCACTAACCACAATAATTCAAGCATGTTTTATAAACCTTATTTCCTGTTCTTAGAGGAAGTCCACCTGGAATGCCCAGGCTGCCTAGCCTTTCATCTGTCCCAGGACATTGATATCCAGGGTCTTGCGCTTGTGGAACATCTGCAAAACAAAACCCAGGGCCACAGCCACTTCTGCAGCCGCCAGGCTGAGAATCATCAGAAACATGATCTGGCCATCCACCTGCCCCCAGCGTGAAGCCGCCACGATGAATGCAAGCCCTGTGGCATTGAGCATGATTTCCAGTGACATCAGGATGAACACCAGGTTGCGGCGGGTCAGTACGCCAACCAGGCCCAGAACAAACAGGATGGCAGCCAGCAGCAGGCCGTGTTCCATCGGAATGGTCTGCATCTGTACAGTGGGCAATGTGAAATTCATGTCGTTACTCAACCCTTTTCAATTGTGGCTTAAGCCTATTTCCTGGCCAGATGGTAGGCACCCACGAGACCGGCCAGCAGCAGCATGGACGCCAGTTCCACCGCCAGAACATAGGGGCCGAACAGTGCCGTACCAATTTCTTTGGCGCTGGTCACGCTATGGGCCATGGTTTCCTGTTGCTGGTTAATGGCATAAAGCACCTCCCCCAGTAAAGGAATGGCCATAATAGTCGGACCTATCCAGACTGAAGGCTGCAGCCAGGCTTTTTCCTGGTCCTGGGTGACCTGCCCCAGGTTCAGCATCATCACCACAAACAGGAACATCACCATAATGGCGCCGGCGTAAACAATCACTTCCAGAGCCGCCGCCATGGGAGATCCCAGCGTGTAGAAAATAACAGCTATGGCCAGCAGAGATACCACAAAGTACAGCAGTGCGTGGACGATATTGGTGCGTGTGATGACCATCAGGGTTGCCAGGATGGCAATGATGGCGGATCCGTAAAAAAGCACACTCATGGCAACAGGCTCCTGCGGTCTACTGGCGGCAATTCGTTGCGGGCTTCACCCTTGCCTTTGCCGCCAATGGCTTTACCGGCAATCTTGTAGAAATTGTAGTCATGGTATTTACCGGTACCATTGATCAGCATGTGCTCCTTTTCCCAGACCATATCCTGGCGTACGTATTCGGCCATTTCGAAATCCGGCGTGAGCTGGATGGCATGGGTCGGACAGGCCTCTTCGCAGAAGCCGCACATAATGCAGCGGGAAAAATTGATACGGAAAAATTCCGGGTACCAGCGTCCCTCTTCATCCTCGGTTTTCTGCAACGATATGCAGTCAACCGGACAGGCAACAGCGCACAGGTTGCAGGCCACACAACGCTCTTCCCCGTCAGGATCGCGAGTCAGGATGATACGGCCGCGCCAGCGAGGAAACGTGTGAGGCTTCTGCTCCGGGTACTGAACAGTATCGGCCTTGTGAAACAGGTGCAGGAATACCAGCCAGAGGGAAACGCACTGGGTCCACAGAATCTTGAGTTGTTTGATAATTGCCTTCATCAGTTCACCCTCCCTGTACGAGCACGAGAGCGCCGGTAATCAATAGGTTTAGCAGGGACAATGGCAGCATGACGAGCCAGCCGTAGGACATCAGCTGGTCGTAGCGAGGTCTCGGGACTGCTGCCCTCA
>Ga0181593_10001273_pt1 | contig 22645 bp, 19 predicted proteins | sample 071ome_19_FD_133756 | JGI IMG/M metagenome (GOLD analysis project Ga0181593, IMG submission 133756) | Coastal salt marsh microbial communities from the Groves Creek Marsh, Skidaway Island, Georgia - 071413AT metaG (megahit assembly) | ecosystem: Environmental > Aquatic > Marine > Intertidal...
CGCCAACAAATTGCTTCATCATGATGGTAGTCCTCTGTGGAATTTGGCCGTTTCTAGATCCCTGTTTGGCTCGCCGGGCAAACCTTAGCACATGCGTGATGGAGGGGTGAAGGTTTACGGGGGAAGGTATCGCCGCGCTCTTAATCTTCCGGATCGGCAACCGGGACTTGCGCGACAAAGGGGGGCGATCAGCGGGAGTGAATAGTCGGAAGCGATTTTTTAACCAAAGCGACCGTCACGAGGAAAAATCGGCGGCAAAAGCCCTTGCCTTTCGCAAGGGCGACAAGAAGGGAGACGGGATGACGATGTTTTTATAGCTCGTCGCCCTGACGAAAGTCAGGGCTCTTGCCGCCGGCGCTTGGGCGAGGTCGGTGCTTGATCACCTCGACGGCTCCTCGCGTGATCGACCATCACGGCAAAAGCCCTTGCCTGCGCAAGGGCGACGAGGATTTCGTGTGATGGGGGCTCGACGGTCGAGTTTCGACACATCCACGCGGACGCTTTCGTCGCAACTTTTTTCGTCACCATCACCATTTCGTCGCCCTAGCGAAGGTTAGGACCCTTGGCGAGGACGATGACGCCGTCAAGCTGATTCAGAACTTCGAGGCGGTGCGTGTCGGCGCCGTGAGGCCCCGGGTCGATCCTGGATTCGAAGTGGCCCGCCCGCCAAGCCTCGCCGCCTAGCACCCAGCGGGTGCATCCCATTTCCGATGCCTCTAGCATCGGTACAACGGCGAGGTTTAACGGATCGTCCTTTCCACTATCATCGCGCTCTCAAATCCGCCTTTGCCTGGAGTCTTCGATGAGCGTCAACACAATCACCGGTCGGTCCGCCTTTATCGCCTTGTTGAAGGACGAGGGGATCACCCACATGTTCGGCAATCCCGGCACCACCGAATTGCCGATCATGGACGCTCTGACCGAGCATCCGGACATGAACTACATGATGAGCATGCAGGAATCCCTGGTGGTCTACATGGCCGAGGGATATTCACGCTCCTCCGGCAAGCTTTCGGCCTGCAACGTCCATGTCGCGCCGGGGCTGGGCAACGCCATGGGGGCGATCTACGCCGCTAAGTTCGCAAATACCCCGGTTATCATCACCGCCGGCCAGCAGGAACTCGGCCACGGGCTGACCGAGCCGCTGCTCTATGACCCGCTGGTGCCGATCGCCGAGCCGCTGGTGAAATGGGCGGTCGAGGTGACGCGCCTGGAGGACCTGCCGCGCATCGTGCGCCGGGCCGCGAAGATCGCCATGACCCACCCAATGGGGCCGGTCTTCATCTCGCTGCCGGGCGACATCCTGAACCAGGAAGGCGCGATTGAGATGGGAGCGCGCACGCGGGTCGACACCAAGGTCCGACCGGTCGACGCCACGCTTGATCGGGTGGCCGAGCGTATTCTCGCCGCCAAGAACCCGGTGATCGTCGCCGGCCACGAGATCGCCACCGACGACGCCTTCGACGAGGCCGCCGCCTTCGCCAGCCTGGTCGGCGCGCCGGTCTATCAGCAGACCGTGCAATACGGCGCGCATTTCCCGTCCGAGCATCCGGCCTATATGGGATCGCTGACCCGTGATCAGCAGCAGGTGAGGGACGTTCTCACCCCCTACGATCTTCTGGTGGTACTGGGCGCCGATGTCTTGCGCATGTCGGTTTGGGCCGAGGTGGAGCCGCTGCCCGAGGGGATGCCGATCATCCAGATGGGCCAGCGGGATTGGGAAATGGGCAAGAACTTCCCAACCGAGATCGCCGTGCGCGCCGATATCAAGGAGACCCTGAAGGCGCTCAACCCGGTTATCGAGGCCAAGGGTGGTAGCGCCCAGGCGGCCAAGGCCAAGGCATCCATCGACGCCCTCGTGCCCAAGAACTGGAGCACGAAGCGCGCCGCCATGGTCGAGAAACTGACCGCCGACGCGGGCGGTCCGGTGATCGACCCTTCCTGGATGGTGATGAAGGTCATCGACACCATGGCCGAGGACACGATCATCGTCGACGAGGGTATTATCAGCACACGGGCGCTGAACGCGCTGTTGCCGTACCGGGACCCGACCTCGCTGTTCGGCATGGCCAGCGGCGGCATCGGCTGGGGCGTGCCCGCGGCTTGCGGTGTCCAGGCGGCCTATCCCGACCGCCCGGTGGTCGCGATCATCGGCGACGGCAGCTCGATGTACTCGATCCAGGCGCTGTGGACGGCGGCGAACCAGAAACTGCCGATCACCTATATCATCTGCGACAATGGCGGCTATCGGATCATCAAGGAACGCCTGCACGCCTTCCACGGGAACGAGAACTTCATCGGCATGGACTTCAAGGAGCCGGCGGTGGATTTCGTAGGCCTCGCCACGTCGCTCGGCATGCCGTCGGTCCGGGTCAACGAGCATGACGAGCTGGTCCCGGCCCTGGAAGCCGCCTTCGCCAACCGCGCCGGGCCCAACCTTATCAGCGTGACGGTGGATCGCGGGCGGTTTTAGGGCGGGGTTCAGAGGGGCGGTTTTGGGGGGCGGTGGCTGGATACCGCCGGCATCGCCGCCTGACTTTCCCGGCGCCAATACAAGCGCGCGTGGGCGAGGAATACGGTAACTAAAGACCAAGTTTCGCGCGGATCGCCGCGATGGCGGGTTTAATCCAGCCGAATTGTTCCGGCAGGAAGCCCGCCAACTACGCGACTTCCTTCAAACCGAGAAGAACCAGAGCCTGGGTGCCGAGCTTGGTGCCGGCCTCGACGCCCTTGATAGAGCCGGAGCGCGCGCCGCCCGCGAGGTCTTTCAGGTAACCCGCCGCCGCGCCCGCCAGAATGTTGCCGGTGGAGTTTATGGCTTCGGCCTTCACCGTTGATTCCGTCTCGTCGGCGGCAAGCTGGTTCTCCGGCGCTACCGCCTCGGCGATCATCATCGCGGCCGGGGTGATGTCCTCGGCGATGATCTCGGGATGGTCGACGGTTTGCCTAAGAAAACTCTCGGCCGCTCGGACCGCGCCGGGTGGAGGCTTGCCGCGGCCCTTGGCGAGATAATCCGTCCACTCGTCGAATTGATTGATATGAAGGCCATGCGCCATCGCGAAGCTTTGCAGTTCTGCCGCGCCATCCGCCATCAGAAACTCGTCGCTCCTTTCCGCGAGGGAGATGATCCGTAGCCCGTGGAACCCAAGCTCTATCACCCGGAACGAGTCGTATGCCGTGCCCATGGCTTGGTCATAGGCCGCGAGCGCGCTTTGCAGCGCCGGCCAGTTCCGACCCGGATCAAGCGCCATCAACGCATCCAAATGCGCCCGATGCGCTTGCCAAGCCTGGCGCAGCACCTCCTCGCGCCCGGCGTTACCCTCGCCAAGCCCCCGTGGCGGCGCGCGATGTAGCAAGCCGTCGTCGCCCAGCGTGACCTCAATGACGGCGGGGGGTTGATCGGGGATGGTGGTTGGGGTGTCGGGATCTGGCGGTGGTTCGAGCGCGGCCTCTTCTTGCGGGGGCTCGCGGTATTGCTTCTCCAGCGCCGCGATGGTCGCGTTCACCTCGGCGGCGGGGGCGTCGAAATCCGGAACCAGAATGCGATCCAGTTCCAACTCCGGGATCAGCCGCCGTCCCATCGCCGCGCCCGCGAGCCGGTCCTCGTACCAATCCGTCCAGACATGCCAGTCTTGGTCCAGACCGAGAAGCATGTCTTTCAATTCACTCCACGCCGCGTCGAACCTTTTTGATCGCCGCGTTCGCATCAAGGGTTCATTCGCGAGATCCGACGCAGAATAACCCGCATCGATTGAATTTGCGTCCATCTGAACCCTGGCCCAGGCGGCGGCCCTGGCGGCGGCCCTGGCGGCGGCCCCGGCGGCGTCCCTGGCGGCGGCCCTGGCGGCGTCGAGATCTCCTCCGCCTTGGTTCGGCCATGTGCCCGCGAACCAAGGCGGAGCCACAGCACGAAAACAAGGCAAGACGATGGCGGTGGCGCGGGTTTTGGGATCACCGGCGACATAAGACGCGAGATAGGGAAGGGCCGACAGCGCCGCGCGCGTGCCGATAACCCGGGCGACCGCGTCGGGTTGGTCATTCAGCCAGGATAAAAGATCGGCTTCGTTCTTGATCGATACCACGCCCGCTCCATCGCTCCGCTTCACCGGGGATGGTAGAGCACCGCGCGGCGGGTGGAAGTAGCGGTGTATTCCGTGCGGTCGACGCGTCCGAGATTGTCATCCCGCCACCTCACTGTCGTCGTCCCGCCGCCCGCCCTCGAGAGATCGGGGGGCAAGCGCGGGATGACGACTAAATGGTGGAGGGAGTGGTCGATTTGTTGGATAGCCAAAAGACACACCGCTTGCTGTTGACCCATTTCCCTCTCACCATATCTCGTCGTCCTCGCGAAGGCGGGGACCTCTGGGCAACGGTTGATATGGCCGCCTTTTTCAATGGAAAAGGGGTCCCCGCCTTCGCGAGGACGACGGATAAACACACAAACCCATCCCCCTAAAACCCAAAACGCCCCGGACATTGCCGGGGCGCTTGGGTAACCGTATGGAACCAGCCGTCAGGCGGGCTTGAAGGTCGGCACCGGAGCGCCGTCGGCGTCTTCGGTGGGAGAGAACTTGAGCTCCACCTTCTGGCCGATGGCGAGTCCGTCGAGATCGGCCTCGATGATGTTGGTCATCATCGTCGGGCCTTCCTCCAGGGTGACATAGGCGATCGCGTAGGGCGGCTGGGCCCGGCGCAGCACGCTCCAGGAATAGATCTCGCCCTTGCCGCTGGCCTGGGTGAGCTCGACATCGCTGGACCCGCAATGCGGGCACATGCCGCGGGGATAGTAATGCTTCTCGCCGCAGGACTTGCAGCTTCCGAGCATCAGCTTGCCTTCCTTGGCCGCCGCCCAAAAGGCCTCGGTATCCGGATCCGCCTCGGGAGAGGGAAAGGTGCGTTGTTCAGCCATCGTTCTTACTCCCTTTCCATGATCACGGTGCCGGAGCCATGCCGCGTGCCGAGCGAGCCGCCGGTGCCGTGGGCCAGCGCCAGATCACAATTGGCGACCTGCACCGCCGGGTGGGCCTCCCCGCGCAGCTGACGCACCGCCTCGACCACCTTGGTGAGGCCGCCGCGGTTGGCCGGGTGGTTGTTGCAGAGCCCGCCGCCATCGGTGTTGAACGGCAGCTTGCCGACGCCAGCGATCAGGTTGCCGTCGGAGACAAAGGCGCCGCCCTTGCCCTTTTCGCAGAAGCCGAGATCCTCGAGCTGCATCAGCACGGTGATCGTGAAGCTGTCATAGATCGAGGCGTATTTCATGTCCGCCGGCTTGACCTTGGCCTCCTCGAAGGCGGTCGCGCCGGAGCGCACGGCGCCGGAATAGGTGAGGTCGACCTTGCCGCCCATCTGACCCTTCGGCGACTCGCCAACACCCAGAACCTTGACCAGGGGCCGGTTCAGCGACTTGGCGATCTCGGGCGAGGTGACGATGATCGCGCCGCCGCCATCACTGATCACGCAGCAATCGAGCCGGTGCAGCGGGTCCGAGATCATCGGCGAGTTCACGACTTCCTCGACCGTCACCACGTTGCGCAGCATCGCGTGCTCGTTGTGCTGAGCATGGTGCGAGGCGGCGACCTTGATCCAGGCGAGCTGTTCGCTGGTGGTGCCGTATTCGTGCATGTGACGCATCGCGCACATGGCGTACATGTTCACCACGGTCGGCCCGAAGGGAAACTCAAAGGCCACGTCGGGCGAGGTGCTGCCATAGTTGCGCGGCGCGGTTCCCGTCGCCATGCCCTCGGCGCGGGGGCGTCCGGCCAGCGTGATCAGCGCCACCGAGCATTTGCCCATGGCGATCGCCTCGGCGGCGTGCCCGACATGCATCACATAGGACGATCCGCCGCTCTCGGTGGTGTCCATGTGGCGCAGGTTCAGGCCCATGTAATCGACCATGGACAGGGCGCCCAGGCCGGGCACGTCGCCGGCGCAGAAATAGCCGTCCACGTCGTTCTTGCTGAGGCCCGCGTCGGCCAGCGCGCCAAGCGCGGACTCGGCGTGCAACTGGGCGAGTGACTTATCGACCGCCTTTCGCGTGGGATGTTCATACACCCCGGCGATATAGGCTTTTCCGTTAATGCTCATGGATTGAAGCGCTCCTCCTGTGGGTGTTCCGTTCTACTACCCCGGTGGCCGGTTGGGCCAGCCCCGGGGCGTCGGTTTGTACATCTTCGTTCTGATGAGTGGCTTTTCGCGGGGTCACGCCGCGCTCAGAGAAACCCGGCCCAGAACAGGCGCTGATCCTTTTCCGGGAATTCCATCACGCCGGTTTCCGTCAAGGTGCCGTCGGCGGCGACCTTGAAGGTCACGAGGCTGAGCGATACCTCCCGCGCGCCGCCCTCCGGCGTTACCTTCGTCGTCGGCTCGGAATTCGCCGCGACCAGCATCCGGCCGGAGGCATCGATCGAGAAGGTCCGGGGCAAATGCCCGTGGGTCGGAGCGTGCTGGATCGGCGTCGGCTTGCCGGAATCCGCGTTTATGGAGAAAACCGCGATATTGTCCTCGCCCTCCGGTGCCTCGCCGCCGAGCACGTGCTGCGAGGCCCCATAGGCCCGGTTCGAGACATAGACCACATGGCCTTTGGGGTGACAGTGGATGGCGGACATCGCCTGGCGCGCCGGACCATTGTTTGGGCCGGCCAGGGTGGAGAGGCAGTGCAGGGCATCGGGATTGACCGATCCGTCGGCCAGTTCGAAGACCTGAAGTTCGCTCTGCCGCTCGATCCCCAGGAACAGCCAGGGCTTCGTCGGATGAAAGTCCAGATGCCGGGCGCCGAAGCCGAAGCCGCCATTGGGCTCGATCGAGGCCCTGGGTGACAGCACGCCGTCCGCAAGCCCATAGACCTTGAGCGCGCCGGGCTGTTCGTCCTTGCCGTCCTCGGCGTCATAGCCCCGGCAAACCAGGATCGCCGCGTCGCCGTCCGGCGTCACCATGACCTGATGGCCGAAGATGCCGACATCGATGGCGTCTGATTGCGGGACCGCCTGGCCAAGCGTGCCGTCGGCCTCGACCTTGTGGACGGTAACCCCGCTCGGGTTGTTGTAGGCGACCAGAAGGTGCTTGTTCTCCCTGTCGAGCGAGAGATGCAGCGGGCGCCAGGGAAGCTCCCGCGCGGGTCCGAACAGAGAGATCTCGCCGCTTGTCTCGTCGATCTTGCAGGCGATGATCCGGTTCTCGTTCCCGGTTTTGCCCGGCCCGCCATTGCTGATCGCGACATAGAACACGGGGAGCTGGGGATGCCGCCAGGCGTATTGAGTATCCAGCTCCAGATCGAGCGTCTGCTTCGCGGTCAGGGTCGCGTTTTCAAGTTCCGCCTCGTAACGCGTGAGGACCGAACCGATCGAGGCGTAAAAGGGCGCCGTCGCGCTGCTGGAAGAGGATGGGGCCACGGGACTGTCTCCGATAGGATGGGGTTGAACCGTTTCTCCCATGGTCGGGCGCGGCGGCGGACTTGGCAAGCGGCGCGCGATCAGCCTCGTGTTTAGATGGCTGGTAATGGTCGATTGTCGGTTGAAGCCGGAGGAACGCGCGTGCGACGATCCCTTGAATACGGGGCTAACAACCAGATCAGGGAGAAACCAATGAGAGCCGGATTTTTCACCATGCCGTCCCATCCGCCGGAGCGGGACCTGCGCGAGGGCTATGAATTCGATCTTCAGAACATCCGCTGGGCCGATGAACTCGGCTATGAGGAAGGCTGGATCGGCGAGCATCACACCGCGCCTTGGGAGCCGCATGGCGCGCCGGACTTTCTCGTGGTCTAGGGTTTCAGGCAAACCAAGAACATCCGGCTCGGCCTGGGCGGGTTCCTGCTGCCCTATCACAACCCGGCCGAACTCGCGAGCCGGCTGGCCCAGATGGATCACCTCGGCCAGGGACGGCTGAATTTCGGTGTCGCGGCGAGCGGCCTGCCTTCGGATTGGGCGATGTTCAATGTCGACGGCATGTCCGGTCAGAACCGCGAGATGACCCGCGAGGCCCTGGAAATCATCCTGCGCCTTTGGGGCGACTAGGAGGAGTTCGATCACCAGGGCAAGTACTGGCATATCAGCAAGCCGGCCGAGATGTTCGGCTTTCTGAAACCGCATCTCTACCCGGTGCAGAAGCCGCACCCGCCGATCGGTGTCGCCGGCCTCTCCAAGGGCTCCGATACGCTCAAGCTGGCGGGCGAGAACGGCTATATCCCGATGAGCCTCAATCTCAACCCGGCCTATGTCGGCAGCCATTGGGAGGCCGTCGAGGAGGGCGCCAAGCGTGGCGGAAGGGTGGCAAATCGCGCGGATTGGCGCATGGTCCGCGAGACCTTTGTCGCCGAAACCGACGCCGAGGCCTGGAATCTCGCGGTCGAGGGCCCGATGGGGAGGATGATGACGGAATACTTCCTGCCGCTGCTCGCCAATTTCGGCTTCCTGGAATTCCTAAAGCACGACCCGGATGTGCCCGACAGCGACGTGACGGCGGAATACTGCGCCAAGCATAACTGGCTGGTCGGCTCCCCCAGCACCGTCGCCGAGAAGCTGGAGGCCGTCTACGACGATGTCGGGGGCTTCGGCAGTCTTCTGGTTTTCGGCTTCGACTATGCCGATCAGCCGGAAGCTTGGCACACCTCGCTCGGCATGTTGGCCAAGGAGGTCATGCCGAAGGTCCAGCACCTGAAACCCGCCCCCGCGACCAGCGCGGCGGAGTAGGGGAAAGGAAAGGGGCGGTTCCAAGCGGGACCGCCCCGTCGTTCGGTTGAATGTCCGCAACGCCCTAGTTCACAACACTCACGCGGTGAACTCTGGTAGTGCATTTCGACACGTCCATCAGCTACCTCCGCGTCCGCGCGGGCCACGGGGATGTGTGGGCTTTTGCCGTCCTATTTTCGTCGCCCTGGCGAAAGGCAGGGCCTCGCGGGGGCGGGCACCGATGGATTGGGATTTGGTTGGAAAATCGCGCGGACCTGGGCCCTGCCGTTCGCCAGGGTGACGGTGGAGTGCGGGATGACGACGATAACGGAGACAGGAACCTCTAGTCCCTAAACGTCCAGCTCCTCCACGAAGCGGGCGTTTTCCTGGATATAGGCGAAGCGGAGTTCCGCCTTCTTGCCCATCAGGGTCTCGACGGTCTTGTCCAGGTGCTTGCGTTCCTCGGCCTCCTCGGGGTCGACCGTGACCCCCTTGGCCCCGGGCGGCACCCGGATCTTGAGCAGCGCGCGCTTGTCCGGGTCCATGGTCGTGGTCTTCAACTGCGCCGGCGGCATCTCGCCGAGGCCCTTGAAGCGGCTGATTTCGATCTTGCCGCGTCCCGTGAATTCCTCGGCGATCAATTCGTCCTTGTGAGCATCGTCGCGGGCATAGAGCGTCTTGCCGCCCTGGGTGATGCGATAAAGCGGCGGCAGGGCAAGATAGAGATGCCCGTTCTCCACCAGTTTCGGGAGCTCGCGATAGAAGTAGGTCATCAGCAACGAGGCGATATGCGCGCCGTCGACATCGGCGTCGGTCATGATGATGACCTTCTCGTAACGCAGCGCCGCCTCGTCATAGCGATCGCCGGAACCACAGCCTAGCGCCTGGACAAGGTCGTTCAATTCCTGATTGCCGCGCAGCTTTTCGCTCGACGCGCTGGCGACATTAAGGATCTTGCCGCGCAGCGGGAGAATGGCCTGGAACGCGCGATCGCGGGCCTGTTTGGCGGAACCGCCGGCGGAATCACCCTCGACCAGAAAGATCTCGGTCCCGTCCGCGTCGTTGCGGCTGCAATCCGTCAGCTTGCCGGGCAGGCGCAGCTTGCGGGTCGCGGACTTGCGGCTGACTTCTTTTTGCTGGCGGCGCTTGAGCCGGTCCTCGGCCCGTTCGACGATGCTGTCGACCAGGGCATTAGCGAGTTCCGGGTTGCCGGACAGCCAATGATCGAAGTGATCCTTGACCGCTTGGTCCACCAGCTTTGTCGCGCCCGGGCTGACCAGGCGTTCCTTGGTCTGGCCCTGGAACTGTGGATCGCGCACGAAGACCGACAGCATCACGCAGGCGCCGGACATCATGTCGTCGGCGGTGGCCTGGCCGATCCGCTTGGCGTTGCCCGAAAGCTCGCCATAGGCCCGGATGCCCTTCAGCAAGGCGGTCCGCAGGCCCTGTTCGTGGGTGCCGCCATTGGAGGTCGGAATGGTATTGCAATAGGCGTTGAGGAAACCGTCGTCGCGGTCGTCGGGCCAGGCGATGGCCCATTCCACCCGCTCGCCGCCGCTGGCCTCGACATCGCCGGAAAACGCCTGGCCGCCGATGGTCGCCCGCTCGCCGAGCGCGCTGCCGAGAAAATCCGCCAGACCGCCGGGATAGTGCAGCACCGCCGACGCCGGCGTCTCGTCTCCCGCCTTCAGCAACGCGGGATCACAGGACCAGCGGATCTCAACGCCCTTGAACAGATAGGCCTTGGAACGGGCCAGACGGTACATTGTGGCGGGGCGAAACCGCGCCGCCTCGCCGAAGATCTCGGTATCCGGTCGAAAGCGGATCGTGGTGCCGCGTCGATTGTTGACCGCGCCCGCGTTCTTGAGCGGTCCCAGCGAGGCGCCGCGCTCGAAGGATTGGATAAAGAGCTTCTTGTCGCGGGCGACCTCGACCTCGAGCAACGAGAACAGGGCGTTCACGACGGAGATTCCGACACCATGCAGGCCGCCGCTGGTGCTGTAGACCTTGTCGGAGAACTTACCGCCCGCGTGGAGCGTGGTGAGGATGACCTCGAGCGCCGACTTGTCCTTGAACTTGGGATGCGGGTCGATCGGAATGCCGCGGCCATTGTCGCGGATCGTCACGGTCATGTCGGCGGCCAGCTCGATCTCGATCCGGCTGGCATGGCCGGCGACCGCCTCGTCCATGGAGTTGTCCAGCACCTCGGCGACCAGATGGTGCATGGCGCGCTCGTCGGTACCGCCGATATACATGCCCGGCCGTCGGCGAACCGGCTCTAGGCCCTCGAGAACCTCGATGTCCTTGGCCGAATAGTCGTCGGTGGCTCGCGCCGCGTTGCTCTGAAAAAGATCCGCCATGCCGTCATGTTTCCGGTGTTAGACTGATGGAGCGCTCGGACCGGTCTTACAACCGATATTGGGTGCCCCGACCACTGAGGTTACAATATATTGTGTTTGATGCCAAATGCGAGAGCCAAGTTGCGGCGGCCCGAAATGAACCGGATCAGCCGTCGGCCCGAGTCTGATTTACAGACGAGCGCGATCACGCGAACGGCGCCGTGGCGGCTTTGAGGAGAGAGCTAATGATTCGAGGATTGATGGGATGGACCGGACGGACCCGCGTCGTCCAGGTGGCCGCCGGCATGTTCGCGGCGCTCGTGATAGCCGCCGCGTGTCCGGCCTGGGCCGGTAAGGCGGATGTGGTCGGCGCCGAGGTGGTGCGCGACTCCGACGGCTCCTATCGTTTCAAGGTAACGGTGCGCCACAAGGACGAGGGTTGGCATCACTACGCCAATGCCTGGGAGGTGGTGGCCCCCGACGGGACGGTGCTCGGGACCCGGGTCCTGCTGCATCCCCATGAGCAAGAGCAGCCTTTCACGCGCTATCTCGGCAAGGTGAAAATCCCCTCCGGTACCAAGGAAGTAACGGTCCGCGCCCTTGATCTGAAGCATGGCGGCGGCGGCAAGGAAGTTACGGTGAAGGTGCCGGAATGACGGAGCAACCGCATCTTATCGACGAGGTCGGCGGCGCGACCTATCCAATCGACGACGCCCGTTGGTGTTCCGACGCGCGGACATCGTTGGCGGTCTCGGAACTTCCGGGGATCACGCGGGATCGGATCGACCCGACCACGCGCTCGCTATGGCGCTACCGCGCGGCCTTTCCGGTGGAATTCACCGATCCCGTAAGCCTGGGAGAGGGGTGTACACCGCTCGTGCCGCGCTCGTTTCGCGACAATCGGGCGCTGTTCAAGCTGGAATGGTTCGCCCCGTCGGGCTCGTTCAAGGATCGCGGCGCGTCGGTCATGTTGTCGCTGTTGCGCCGGCAAGGTGTGCGCGAGGTCGCCGAGGATAGTTCCGGCAATGGCGGCGCGGCGGTCGCGGCCTTTGGCTCGGCGGCGGGAATAAAGGTGCATATTCTGGCGCCGGACAGCACTTCGTCCTCGAAGATCGCGCAAATCGGCGCCCATGGCGCGCAAGTGCATCTGATCCCCGGCCCCCGCGAGGCGACCGAGGCGGCGGCGCTGGAGATGGCCGAGCGCGTGTTCTACGCCAGCCACAATTGGCATCCGTTCTTTCTACAGGGCACCAAAACCCTTGGGTATGAGCTTTGGGAGGATCTCGGATTTCGGGCCCCGGACAACATCATCATCCCGACCGGCGCCGGCAGCAATGTCCTGGGCTGTGACCTGGCATTTCGGGAACTCCGGGCGGCGGGAGAGATCGACCGGCTGCCACGCCTCTTCGTCGCGCAGCCCGCCAATTGCGCGCCCATCGACGCGGCGTTTCGCGCCGGCGCGCGTGATCATGTCGAAACCGACTTCGCCCCGACCATCGCCGAGGGAACCGCGATAAAGCGTCCGCTTCGGATGAGAGCCTTGCTTGAGGCCGTCCGGCGCTCGAACGGCGGCACGGTCGCTATCCCCGAGGAGGGGATCCGCGCGGCGGCGCTCGATCTGGCCAAGGGCGGCTTGTTCACCGAGCCGACCAGCGCGACGGCGGCGGCGGCCTTCGATGAATTGACGGCGACGGGCCTGATCGCGCCCGACCAGGTGACAGTGGTCGTTTTGACCGGCGGCGGGCTAAAGGCGGCGGGTTTCTATGAAAGGGTTTTGTCGGAAACGCTCTGATCGGTCGGGATTGGGCCCGGATCACCGAACCCGAGCGGGTCCACGCCACCGAGCATCGCCGAGATATTCGGCGCGAACCGTCGCCAGACGTCCGAGGAGCCGCGATAGACGGGGCGGCGCACCTGCGCGGCGCTCGCGGTTTTGACGGGTCGTTCGGCGCGGTGAAAGTCCAGGCAGCTGTCGCTCCATTCCAGGCGGCACCAAGCCAGTAGATCGCGGGTGCCGGCCTCCGGGGCCTCGGTGAACGCCTCGTAACCAAGGGTGAGGATGTCGCCGGGTGACTGCCGCGCCCAGAACTCCATGAGATCGCGGTACAGGGCATGGAACCCCGCGATATCCGCGAGATCGTAGGCATAGCCATGAGCCGCTGTCGGGAAATAATGACGATAGAGGGACCAGGCCACGGCCCGGGGATCGCGGTCGGTGTTGATGATCCTCGCCTCGGGAAGCGCGGCGCGGATGACCCCGATCCATTGAAAGTTTCCGGGCATCTTGTCGACGACGACGGCCTTGCCCGCGGCCAGTTTGGCAATCTCATCCAGATAGGCGCGCCGTATCTCGGCCAGATCCTCGGAGCGGTACTCCGTCCGACCACCTTCCGGCGTGCCCGGCAGGTATCGATAGGAGAGGCGCGAGAGATCTTGCAACTCACCGGCGGCGTGGACATCCGGATGACCGGCCAGGATCTGTTCGATCAACGTGGTCCCGGACCGCGGCATCCCGACGATGAAGACCGGGCGGACCGCCGGCTCGGGGTGGGTCCGCAAGCGCGGCGAGAGCGTCGTCGGAAACGCGCGTTTGACTCTATCCATTAGCGTCGCGTGTTGAGAGAGCTCGTAGCCGAGCGCTGATTTCCGGGACGCGTTGCCTTGGCGATAGTGATCGAACGCCGCGTCGATCGCGCCAAGATCCTCATGCGCCTTGCCGAGCGCGAAATGCAGTCGGGCCCGGTCGTCCAGGCTATGCGTGGGATCGTCCAACAAGGACTGGAGCATCGCCAAATGCGGGTCGCCGGCGGTGCTGTATCGCTTGAGGTTGGCGAGAAGACGATGAGCTTCCACATCCCTCGGGGCAATGGTGACGGCTCTTCTCTGAACGCCGATGGCGCCGGCGCGGTCGGCGGCCTCCTGGGTGGCGATGCCGAGATGATTCCAGGCCGTTCCGTGATCAGGGCGGAGAAGCAAGGCGCGTCGGTAGGACGCGCGCGCCGCTGGATAGGCGCCGAGATCGCGCTGAATATTCGCGAGATTGAGATGAGCATCGACATGGCTCGGATCGGGCACGGTCGCGGCCCGGAAACGGGCAAGGGCCTTTCGCCAATGTCCCTCGTCACGCAGCAACGCGCCGGCGCTGTTATGCCCCCCCGCGAAACCGGGAGCGATCCGCGCAACGCGATCATACAGCTTCAAGGCCTCGGCGGTTTGTCCGGATCGACGAGCCGCGTTCGCGAGATTGAACAGCGCCTGGTGAAACGCGGGAAACAGCAGGACGGCGCGGCGGCGGTCATCGACGGCTGGGTGTGGCGTGTCGGGGACGGCGCGGGCGGCGGCGCGAATATTGTACAGCCCGGGAACCATCGGATGCTCGGCCAGCAGCGCGTCGACGCGCGCCAGGGCCTCGCGCGCCTCGCCGGCGTCAAGTAGGCGAAGGATGTCGGTGACGGCTTGGTTCAGAGCGCTGGACATCGGTCGATCGAGAGACGAGGACAACTAGGGGACGAGAGATCAGGGAACCCGCGTGGCGGCTGAAAATCAACATGGAAGGTGCATCGCCGACCGGAGGCGGAATGATCCACCCCCAATGCGAAACGGGCCGCCCCACCAGGGACGGCCCGCCTCGACTTCGTCGACTGGTCGGTGATCAGACCGAGTAGTACATCTGGAACTCGATGGGATGCGGGGTCATCTCGAAGGCGAGGACCTCTTCCATCTTGAGCTCGATATAGGCGTCGATCTGGTCGTCGTCGAACACGTCGCCGGCGGTCAGGAACGCGCGGTCCTTGTCGAGATTGTCCAGCGCCTCGCGGAGCGAACCGCAAACCGTCGGGATGTCCTTCAACTCCTCGGGCGGCAGATCGTAAAGATCCTTGTCCATCGGATCGCCCGGGTGGATGCGGTTCTGAATGCCGTCAAGGCCGGCCATCAGCATCGCCGAGAAAGCGAGATACGGATTGGCGCCGGCGTCCGGGAACCGTACCTCGACGCGCTTGCCCTTGGGGCTGTTCACGTACGGAATGCGGCAGGAGGCCGAGCGATTGCGCGAGGAATAGGCCAGCAGGACCGGTGCCTCGAAGCCCGGGACCAGACGCTTGTAGCTGTTGGTCAACGGGTTGGTGAAGGCGTTCAGCGCCCGGGCGTGCTTCATGATGCCGCCGATATAGTAGAGGCACATGTCCGAAAGGTCGGCATAGCCGGAGCCGGCGAACATCGGATTGCCGTCCTTCCAGATCGACTGATGGCAATGCATGCCCGAGCCGTTATCGCCGGCGATCGGCTTCGGCATGAAGGTCGCGGTCTTGCCGTAGGAGGCGGCGACCTGATGAACCACGTATTTGTAGATCTGCAGGTCGTCGGCGGTCTTGATCAGGGTGCCGAACTTCATGCCCAGCTCATGCTGGGAAGGAGCGACCTCGTGGTGATGCTTTTCGACCTCGACGCCCATCTCCTCCATGACCGCCAGCATCTCGCCGCGCAGGTCCTGCTCGGAATCGACCGGAGGAACCGGGAAGTAGCCGCCCTTGACGCCCGGACGGTGACCCATGTTGCCTTCCTCGTAGTCACGGGCCGAGTTGTACGGGCCTTCCGTGCTGTCGAGCTCGTAGTAGCCGCGGTGCATGCTGACGTCCATCTTGACGTCGTCGAACACGAAGAACTCGGCTTCCGGGCCGAAGAAGACGGTGTCGCCGATACCCAGGCTGGCCATGTAGTTGACGGCGGCCTTGGCGGTCGAGCGGGGATCGCGGTTATAGGGCTGGCCGGTGGACGGCTCCAGCACGTCGCAGAACAGCACCAGGGTCGACTGCGCGAAGAACGGATCGATGGTCGCGCGGGACAGGTCGGGCATCAGACACATGTCGGACTCGTTGATGGCTTTCCAACCGGCGATGGACGAGCCGTCGAACATAAAGCCCTCGGCCAGCGCGTCCTCGTCCACCGTGCTGATGGCTTGCGTGAGATGCTGCATCTTGCCGCGCGGGTCGGTGAAGCGGAGGTCAACGAAGCGGACGTCGTTCTCCTTGATCATCTCCATGATTGTGCTGGCGTCGGACATGGTCTTCCTTCCTGACAGAGTAAGTTGATTTGGTTGCTTGTTTGAAAACCGGCGCCGGTGTTTTCGGGCCGATCGGTTGATGCTTCGGGTTAGAGCGCCTCGCCGCCGGTCTCGCCGGTGCGGATGCGGATGACCTCCTCGACCGTAGAGACGAAGATCTTGCCGTCGCCGATCCGGCCGGTATGGGCGGCCTGCTGGATCGCCTCGACGGCGCGCTCGACCTGGTTGTCTTCCATGACCACCTCGATCTTCACCTTGGGCAGGAAATCGACGACGTATTCGGCGCCGCGATACAGCTCGGTGTGACCTTTTTGGCGGCCGAAGCCCTTGGCTTCGGTGACGGTGATCCCCTGAATTCCAACCTCGTGAAGGCCTTCCTTCACCTCGTCAAGCTTGAAGGGCTTGATGATCGCTTCGACTTTCTTCATGTGCTCGCCAATCCCAGGATGTTGGCGTCCCCCGGGGGGACGCGCATGAATAGCATGCGCCGTGCCAAACCGTGCGCTGATTAAAAGGCAGGGAAAACAATGGATTACAGAATCGTATCGAGAAAGTTCCAGGCTCGCCGCCTGGATTTTAGGCGTTTGCCCAAAAATTAATCATCGATTCTGTTCATTCCCTAGGCAAGGCAATCGCGGATGCGGGAAAGCGCCAGGCGAATGTTCTCCGTCGAATTCGCGTAGGAGAACCTGAGATAGCCCTCGCCATAAGAGCCGAAACTGGTGCCGGAGATGACCGCGACACCGGCTTCCTCGAGCAGCTTCTTCTGCAGGGTGTCCGATGTCATGCCCGTCCCGGTGATGTTGGGAAAGGCGTAGAAGGCGCCGCCCGGTTCGATGCAGGAGATACCGGCGATCTGGTTGAGCTCCGAGACGATCACGCGGCGGCGCTCGTCGAAGGCCTTGACCATGGCGGCGGGCTCGTCCTGGGGACCCTCAAGCGCCGCGATGCCGGCGAACTGGGCCGAGGCGTTGACGCAGGAATGCACGTTCACGCAAAGCTTTTCAGCATGTCCGACCACGTCCTTCGGCCAGACACTGTAGCCAAGGCGCCATCCCGTCATCGCGTAGGTCTTGGACCAGCCGTCCAGCAGGATCAGCCGGTCGCGCAATTCCGGATAGTTCAGCAGGCTGACATGCTCGCGTCCGTCATAGAGCATCTGGCCATAGATCTCGTCGCTCATCACCGTGACGTTCGGCCATTTCGCGAGCCCGGCGACGAGGGTGTCGAACTCCGCCTTGGGGACCGCGCCGCCGGTCGGGTTGGCGGGGCTGTTCAGGATGATCAGCCGGGTCCGCTCGTTGATCCGCGAGAGCACGTCCTCGGCGGAGAAGGCGAAGCCGTTCTCCTCGAGCAAAGGGATCGGCACGGCCGCGGCGCCGGAGAACCGGATCGCCGACTCGTAGATCGGAAAACCTGGATTGGGATAAAGGATTTCCGTGCCGGGCTCTCCGTACAGCATCATCGCCAGGAACATGGTCACCTTGCCGCCGGGCACGATCAGGACCTGCCCCGGATCGACCTCGGCGCCGAGACGGCGATGCAGATCCGCCGCGACGGCCTCGCGAAGCTGTGGAATGCCGTTGGCGGGCGTGTAGCCGTGATGCCCGTCCTTCAGCGCCTGTACCGCCGCCTCGACGATATGATCAGGGGTTTTGAAGTCCGGCTGTCCGATCCCGAGATTGATGATGTCGCGGCCCTGAGCGGCGAGTTTATTGGCCCGGGCCAGGACCTCGAAAGCGGTTTCGGTGCCCAGATGGTTCATCCGGTCGGCGAGCGTTGACATCGTTCTGTCCCCAGGGTGCGGTGAATGACGGATGGCGGAGCGCGGCACCATATGGCCTAACCCGCGGGATCGGAAGAGCCGGAATGCCGCGTGGGCCTTACCGCAGCATGGTTAACGCATGGAAGATGATCGCCGAGATGATGGCCGCGGCCGGAACCGTGATCACCCATGCCGCGACGATGGTCAGGAAGTGCGATCGGCGTACCAGTTTGCGTTGCCGGATTTCCTCCGGCCCCTTACGGGCGGGATAAAGATCGCCGGACCGGTTGACCATGCCGATACGCCGCAAACTGCGGGAAGTGTAGTACTCGCGAAAGAAACCGACGCCGAACACCGCGCCGACCGCGATATGGGTGGAACTGACCGGCAGGCCCAGCCAGGAGGCGATAATCACCGTGATCGCCGCCGAGAGGGCGACGCAATAGGCCCGCATCGGGTTCATCTTGGTGATCTTGTCGCCGACCATGCGCACGAGCTTGGGGCCGTAGAGGAACAAGCCGAGACTGATGCCGAAGGCGCCGATCACCATGATCCAGGCCGGGACCGCCGCCTTTGAGGCGATATCGCCATGCTCCGCGCTGTGCAAGATCGCGGCGAGCGGTCCGATCGCATTGGCCACGTCGTTGGCGCCGTGCGCGAAGGAGAGTAGGGCGGCGGAACAGATGAGCGGCAGGCGGAAAAGTTCGCGGAGCGAGCGGTTGCGGTTCTCCATGCCTTCGGATTGTCGCCTGATGAGTGGGTGCATCAGCGCCCAGGTGGCGACGAACACGGCGGAGCCGATCATCGCCACGGCCATCGCGTCGGCTTTCCAGACGCGCTTCAAGCCCTTGATCGCGAGATAGCTGGCGAAGGCGCCGGCCATGATGGCGATCAGTAGCGGGATCCACCGCCGGGCCGCGGCGATCTTGTCCTCGCGATAGATGATGTTCGCCTTGATGAAGAACAGGAACAGCGCCGCGATCACACCGCCCAGCAGAGGCGAGATCACCCAACTCGCCGCGATCTTGCTCATGGTGGCCCAGTTGACCAGGCCGAAGCCGACCGCCGCGATACCGCCACCCATGACGCCGCCGACGACCGCGTGGGTGGTGGAAACCGGCGCGCCGATCATCGTCGCGATATTGACCCAAAGCGCCGCCGAGATCAGCGCCGCCATCATCGCCATGATGAAGACGTCGCTATTGGGAACCTGGGCCGGGTCGATGATACCCTTGGAAATCGTCGAGACCACGTCTCCCCCGGCGATGAGCGCGCCCGCGCTCTCGAAGATCGCGGCGATGATCAGAGCCGTCATCAGGGTCATCGCGCGCGAGCCGACCGCCGGGCCGACATTGTTCGCAACGTCGTTGGCGCCGATATTGAGCGCCATGTAGCCGCCCAGGATCGCGGCGAAGACGATCAGCGCGGTGTTCGCGTCGATGCCCGCGTAGATCCCGGCCAGGACACCCGCCGCGCCGAGGAACAGGATCGCGAGCCCATGGGTTACGAAGTTGCTCGCCAGTGACCGGGTCGCGGCCTCGACATGGATGAGTTTCGAAAGATCCTTGTCGAGAGTCGGTTTGGACGGAGCCATCAATATTTTCCCATCGGTCGATTAGTGGTACGCGGCGAGGTGCGTCCGCAGATCAGGCACGTTTCGCAAGCTGCTCAGGAACTTGGCGAGGCTGTCCTGGCGAACCATTGCAATGGCGTCGGAAAGATTGCACCAGATTTGTTCCCGCTGGTCTTTTTCCGGCCAATCGAGTTGTTGCTGGGTTACCAAAAGTGGATAGACGAAGACCCTGCATGGGACCCGGTAACCGTTTCCCGTGCGTTTGTCATAGTGGTAGTCGCCGAGCGCTTTATGGCCCATCTCTCCGACCACGCCGGCTTCCTCGCTCGCTTCCTTGGAAGCCGCCATGCCATATGACATGCCCTCGATCGGCCAGCCACGAGGAAGCAACCAGCGCCCGCGTCGCCTTGAGGTCACCAAGAGAACCTCCACGCTGGTTCCATGGATGACGTAGGGAAACGCCGCCACTTGGGTGAGGGATTTCGAATGTCGAAACACGGTGTTGTATGCCTCGCGCTGGAATCGGGTGAGTCGGTCGGCGAGATTCGATTGAATGTCGTATTGTTCGTTATGCGCGATGATGACCGTCGACGGAAGCATTTCAGCGAGTGACATTAACAATACCAATTGATTACAGATTCGTCTCATTTCGGCAAGCGATCGGTCGGTGATGAACGTCGTCCCGCTATTGCGCGCTTGAGCCAACGGGCGGGTTGAACTAATCGATAGTCAACTTATCCGGAGAGGCGAATGAAAGCGGCGAACTCAGTCCTTGGGTCATATGGGACAACGGTTTTCGAGGTCATGTCCCGACTGGCCATCGAGACCGGATCGATCAATCTGGGCCAAGGGTTCCCGGACGACAGGGGCCCCGATCCAGTTTTGGAACAGGCGGCGGGGTTTCTCTACGACCCGCCGAACCAGTACCCGCCGATGCTGGGCGTGCCGGAATTGCGCCAGGCGGTCGCGGCGCATGGCAAGCGATTCTACGATCTGGATATCGACTGGCAGACCGAGACCATGGTCTCCACAGGCGCGACCGAAGGGCTGGCGGCGTGCTTCTTCGGGCTGATCGAGCCGGGCGACGAAGTGATCGTGATCGAGCCGCTTTATGACTGCTATCTGCCGATTATCCGGCGCGCCGGGGGCATCCCCAAGCTGGTGACGATCCGACCGCCGGACTGGTCGCTCGATCTGAACGCCCTGCGCGAGGCGTTCTCGGAAAAGACCAAGCTTTTGCTGATCAACACGCCGCAAAACCCAGCCTCCAAGGTCTATACGAGGACCGAACTCGAGGCGATCGCGGCACTGGTCAAGGAGTTCGACGCAATCGCGATCTGCGACGAGGTCTACGAGCACATGGCCTTCGACGGGCGGGAGCACATCCCGATGATGACCTTGCCTGGGATGCGGGAGCGCACGATCAGGATAGGCTCGGCCGGCAAGACATTCTCGCTGACCGGCTGGAAAGTCGGCTATCTGACCGGGCCGGAGGCGTTGATGCGCGCGGTTTCCAAGGCGCACCAGTTCCTGGTCTTCACCACCGCGCCAAATCTCCAACGCGCCGTGGCTTTCGGGCTGGGCCAGGACGACGCTTATTTCAACGGCTTGAACGAGTCGATGCGGGCCAAGCGCGACCGGCTGAGCGAGGCCCTGGATAAGATCCCGGGCTTTGCTCCGGCGCCCTGCCAGGGCACTTACTTCCTATTCGTGGATATCGCCGGCACCGGATTCGACGGCTTGGACGTGGATTTCTGCCGGCACATCACCACGGAGGCCGGGGTGACCGCCGTTCCGGTCAGCGCGTTTTACCAGGAAGGCGGCCCGGAAACCTTCATTCGGTTCTGTTTCGCCAAGCAGGACAGGATCCTTGACGAGGCGGCGGCAAAGCTGGCCGCCCATTTCGGTTGACGGAGCCGAAACGGTAAAGTACCTAGTGCGGCCTTCGGTGGCGGGTGTAGCTCAGGTGGTTAGAGCGCCAGATTGTGATTCTGGAAGTCGGGGGTTCAAGTCCCCTCACTCGCCCCACTTTCCCCCGATATAGCGGAACGCCTAGAGGCCGCCGGAGTTTTTCCCATGAGATGGAGAACCCCTCTCGCCGCCATCGCGATTCTCGTGTTCCTCGCCATCTACGTCGCGCTCGCGTCGCTTTTGGCGGATTTGTTGCCGGACATATTCTGGCTCGTGGCGATCTACTATTGCGTCGCGGGTATCGTCTGGCTCCCCATGGTGCTTTGGATCATGGGCTGGGCGCGCCAGGATCCCGAGCCGCCGGAAGAGGGGCGCCGTTAATCCGCCTTATCCTTCCTTCCGGAATACGCCGATCGCCATCCGCTAAACCCCAACAAGAGCCAGCCGACCATGAAACCGACACCGCCGAGGGGCGCGGTCGGGATATGCACGGCGGCAAGTTGCTTCAAATAAATCGACCCCGAGAACAGCATGATGGCGATCAAGAAGATCCAGGCCGTCGCCAGCGCGATGCGATCGCCGCCGCGCGCGAGCACCAGTGCGACGGCCCCGGCGACAACATGAGCGAGGTGATAGCGTATCGCGATCTCGAAGGCTCCACGATCAAATCCCTCGGGGGCCGCGTAGGCATGCGCGCCGATTGCCGCCAGGGCAATCGCCGATGCGCCGAACACGCCAAGTATGATCCATATATATTTCATGATAACAGTAGGATATAGACCGTTTTTAAAGTCATGCATTCGCTATATTCGAGATGCCATGGCCCGAGTTCGAGGCTCCCAGGCCTCCTGCGGCGAGAGTCTACACGCCGGGAGCGGCATATTCCACGTGTTCGCCAGCTCCATGTCGAGCGGACCGGCGGCGGTAACTCACCGAACGGAAATCCATCCGCGTTGGGCTATTATCGAGGCATCGCGCGGTGACGTCGCGCTTGAACCAGACCTTGGCCCGGCTCGGGTCCCGGAGGCAGTGATGAAGATTCCCGCGGAAGACGCTCTCCTTGCCGTGGCCGAGATGGCGCGCGCCGACCAACTCACAATCGCCGCGGGCACACCTGGTATCACCCTGATGGAGGCGGCGGGGCTTGGGGCCGCGCGATGCATCCAGCGCCGTTATGTCCCGAGGCCCGTCGCGGTTCTGTGCGGGCCGGGGATGAATGGCGGTGATGGATTCGTCGTCGCGCGGGCCCTGAGCGAGGCCGGCTGGCCCGTGCGTGTCGGATTGCTGGGCAGCCGTGATCGGTTGACCGGCGACGCGGCGCTGGCGGCG
>Ga0181593_10001276_pt1 | contig 22635 bp, 20 predicted proteins | sample 071ome_19_FD_133756 | JGI IMG/M metagenome (GOLD analysis project Ga0181593, IMG submission 133756) | Coastal salt marsh microbial communities from the Groves Creek Marsh, Skidaway Island, Georgia - 071413AT metaG (megahit assembly) | ecosystem: Environmental > Aquatic > Marine > Intertidal...
GCTTCGGGCTCTGGATCCAGCGCCAGGGCGCCCAGGTCCATCGCCTCCTCCATCACCGGCTCGGGCTCCGCGTCCGGCGCCAGCGCACCGAGGCCCATCGCCTCCTCCGCAGCCTCCGCTGCGGGCTCGGACTCGTCCGGGTTGAGCATGTCGAGCGACGCTTCACGTGCCTCGCTCTCCGGTCCAGGCTCCAATCCCACGAAGGGATCCGAAGTTAACCCCAGCGCGTCCTCGAACGACTCATCCGCCGCGGCGTCCGGATGGATGGCGAGCCGCTCCACGGTCGGGGCGTCCTGATCGACGTCATCCAGGGATACATCGGATGCGTCCAGCCCCGGCGCGTCCACGACCTCGTCCGCCAGCGACGGCCCCAGCTCGTCGAGCGACAGGACCGGCTCGCCGAGGAGCTCTTCGGTGCGAGTAAGCTCGTCCAGCTCCGAGTGGGCGACCTCCTCGTCCACGGCGACCGTCTGTGACGCCTCGGCATGGACCTCGGTCTCGTCCTGTTCGGAAAGGGCGCGGGCCTGATCCGAGTCGGGATCTGCGTCGACCAGTGCGGCATGAACGACGCCGGCTTCCGCATCACCACGTTCGACCAGAATCGAACCGAGGATGGACAGAGCGACGATGTTCTCCGGGTCGAGGTCGAGTGCATGGCGCGCGGCCAGCTCGGCCTCGGCCGACATTCCCCAATCGGAGTAGAGTTGCGCGGTGACGACGTGGCCGGTCGAAAAGTCTGGATGACGCGACGTGCCATCCGAGAGCAGATCGAGGGCTTCGCGAATGTCCCCCTTGCGGCGGAGCGCGTCGGCCAGCGGGGCGAACGCGAGCCCATCCGGGTCACGCGCCGACCAGTATATCGACTGGAGTGCCCGAATCTCGTGATCTACACTGTCGGACACACCGACTCCGTCGGATGGGGGCGCAACTGCCTATCGCACGTGAAGATACGGAGCGCCCGGAAATAGTGTCAACGAAATCCGCACGGGGTAGCACAGGCGGTGCATCTCGTCATGCCGAACACCCCGCGATCTCCGGGCGGGAACCGCGGTCCACCGGATCGCGTACCGAACGCGGACCCGACGGGCACGGGACACGTCCGTTGAGGGCCCGAACCCGAGCGGTTATCCTTTCAGGCCTGTTTTTTTGCGGTTTCTCAACTGTTTGCTGGACGTAGGAGTCGACGTGCCATGATGCGTCAAATGCGGGAAGCCACGAAGCCGATCATGCTGTTCACGGCGATCGCGTTCGTGGCTCTCATGGTCTTCCAGTGGGGTATGGACATCACCGGACAAAGCGGTGGCGGCCTCGGGGAGATCGGTTCGGTGAATGGCCAGCCGGTCATGTACGAGTCGTATATGGCGGCGTACCGCCAGCTTTACGACCAGGTCCAGCGTTCTCAGGAGGAGCTGATCAGCTCCCAGCAGAACAAGGAAATCGAGGATGCGGCGTTCGACGAGGTCGTGACGCAGCTCCTCGTGCTCCAGGAGCTGGAGACACGGGGTATCACGGTCACGGACCGGGAAGTCAGCGAGGCCGCACAGTTCTCGCCGCCCGAGTACCTGCAGGCGGAATTCGTCAACGACGCCGGCGGCCTGGACCTCCAGGCGTATCAGACCTTCCTGGCGACTCTGCCGCCGGAGCAGCTGATCATCCTCGAGGCGTACTACCGTGACGTGATTCCGAGGGGCAAGCTGCTCCGTCAGGTCTCCTCGGGGATTTTCGTCTCCGACGCCGAGTTGTGGCAGGAGTTCCGGGACCAGGTCGAGCAGGTCGAGATCCGTTATGTCCCGATGGACCCGTCGTCTCGCTACGAGGATGACGCGTTCACGATCTCCGAGAGCGAGATCGAGGCGTACTACCGCGCGAATCAGGAGGAGTTCGAGGTGCCGGCCCGCGCCTCGGTGAAAGTCGTGGTGCTCGACAAGACACCAACGGCGTCCGACACGGCCGCGGCGTACACCGACGCGGAAGAGATCATGCAGGAGATCCGTGACGGTGGCGACTTCGCGGAGATCGCGGAGGCCGAGTCCACCGACCAGCCGACCGCCGGACTCGGTGGTGACCTGGGCGTGTTCAACAGGGGTCGCATGGTTCCGGCCTTCGACTCTGCGGTCTTCGCCGCCTCAGCCGGAGACCTGGTTGGACCGGTCCAGACGAGCTTTGGCCTACACGTGATCGAAGTTCAGGACCGATGGGCTCAAGACAGCGCCCAGGCTCGCCACATCCTCCTTCCGATCAACCGGACGGACGAAAGTGAGATCCAACTTCTCACACTTGCCGATTCCCTCGAGGACCTCGGCGAGGAGATGGCTCTCGACCAGGCCGCCACGATGGCCGGCCTGCCCTCCACCACACTCGATATCGCGCAGAACTTTCCGTTCCTGCCCGGTGCGGGTCAGGTCTCCGAAGGAGCTGACTGGGCGTTCGAAGAGGCATCACCCGGGGACGTGAGTCCGGTGTTCGAGACGCCAACCGCCTTCTACGCGCTCGAGTTGGTGTCGTCCGAGCCCGAGGGTGTTCTCCCGCTCGAGGACGCGAGCGCGGCCATCGCATCGACTCTCCTGTTCGAGGCGAAGATGGCCCAGGCTCAGGTCGATGCTCAGGACGTGGTCGCCCGGGTTCGGGGCGGAATGGTTCTGTCGAACGCAGCGGCTGAAATGGAGCTCGATGTGCGGTCTGCGGGTCCGTTCAGCCGTAACGACTTCGTTGCCGGTGTCGGACGTCAGAACGCGGCCATCGGTGCCGCGTTCGGGCTCGAGCCCGGTGACGTGAGCGATGTCGTCCCGACGCCCGCGAACGTCTATATCCTCGAGGTCCTCAGTCGGACCGATGCGGACTCTACAGCGTGGCTGGCTCAGATCACAGAACAGCGCCAGGCAGCCATTGCGATTCGGCAGCAGGCGAGGCTCACTGAGTGGATTGAAGCACTCCGTGCCTCGGCGAACATCCGCGATCGTCGCGACATCGTTCTCGCACCGGTCGATGAGGATGCGCTTCCACAGATCCCGATGGTCTTCTGATCCGTCCCTGATGAAAAGGGGCGGTGCACAGCGGACAGCTGCGCACGCATGACGAAGGGCCGGGCGCCGTTGGCGCCCGGCCCTTCACTCGTTCGGGAAACCACCCGCCCCGTGGCGGCCGGTCTCTGTCCCCCGCCTCAGGCGTCCGACGTCGGTACGCTGTCGCTCAGACTGCGAGGCTCGCCGTCTTCCTCTGCAGTCGCGCTGGCGGTCGACGCCGGCTCAGGCGGCGGGCTGGAGTGATGGATCTGTCGATCGGCAGGCACCTTGAGTTCATGCTCGATCTCACGAACCGAGCTCTTGAACTCACGGATGCCCTTGCCGAGTGATGATCCGATTTCAGGCAGGCGCTTCGCGCCGAACAGAAGCAGCACGATCAGGAAGATGAACACCATCTCCCCCATGCCGAATCCACCTAGCCCCATACTTCAGGTCCTCCATCGGGGTCGGGCCCCGTCCTTGCACGTCAGATCCAAGAGCGAACCACCATCGCAACAATGGCGATGCCCACGATCGTCAGAAAGTTCAGTGTCAGTGTAATGGGTCCGAGGACGAACGCGACAGCCACCAGGTCCACGGACAGCGGGCCCAGCGACGCGTCGACCGACGTCAGCAGAAACTCCCTTGGTGCTCCATCAGGCAACGAAAACTCGATCAGCTTCGTCAGGAGACCGCCGAGAAACAGCCCCAAAACCAGCGTGAACAGGAACCGCAGGGTACCACGGTGCCCCGAATCCACCAGTGAACTACTGGCCACGCATCACCTCTGTTCCCGACGAGGTCGTGGTCCTGCACACGCCGAACATCATCGCACCCGGTCCACGGCGTAGCTCACCGCATCGAAGAGCGACGTCGACGCGGGGCCGTCCGGGAGCGTCTCGAGGGCCTCACGTGCCTCATCGGCATACCGTCCGGCGACGGTCCTCGCGTACTCGAGCCCACCCCGATCGACCACGATCTGCACGATACGCGCGATCTCTTCATCCGTTGGGTCGATGCGGGTGAAGAAGGCGCGGATTTCGCGGTCCTCGGCACGAGAGACCCGCTCGAGCGCGGATACGAGCGGCAAGGTCACCTTTCGTTCGCGAAGATCATGCCCGGTCGGCTTACCCGTCACTGCCTCCGACCCCGTGTAATCCAGAAGGTCGTCCGCGATCTGGAACGCCATCCCGAGCCTGTGACCATACGTCGCAAGCGCCTCCCGATGCTCGGGTGCTCCAGAAATCGCACCCATCTCGCAGGCGGCGGACATCAGCGAAGCCGTCTTGGCGGCGATCAGCCGGTAGTAGTCGTCTTCCGTAAAGTCGAGCGCATCATACGACGTGAGTTGGCGCATTTCGCCGACCGACATCTCGTTGGCAGCGTTGGCGAGTACTGCCAGGGCTTCCAGATTCCCGATGCGGGCCAACTCGGAGACGCCGCGCGAATACAGGTAGTCCCCCATGATGACCGCGACCTGGTGCGTCCAGAGCGCATTCACGGTCGGGAGGCCACGCCGAAGCGCCGAGTGATCGACTGCATCGTCATGGACCAAGGTCGCGAGATGCACCAGCTCGACGACGGCGGCAAGCGTCAGGGCGTCTTCATTTTCCCGCCCCCCCGTGCTGCTCGAGAGCAGAAGCAGCGTCGGCCGGAACAGCTTGCCCCGCATGAAGAGAAGGTGCTCGTTGACCTCCTCGATCTGGTCGAAGTCCGACAAGACGATGCGGCGAATTTCATCGCCCACGCGCTCCAGGGGCGCACGCACCGGCGCCTGGATGGCCGATAACTTCGGAGGGGTTTCGCGTACTGTTCTCGTCACGTCCGAGTTCTGCCCCTCCGTCGGGTTACGACAGCAGCGTCCATGCTGGCAGGGTTCTACCGGAGTTCCCGAAGTCGCTCGGTCACATCGGCGAAATTGATGTCGAGGGAGAAGACCCGCTCATAGTACTCCACTGCCGACTTTCGGTTTTGGAGCTGTTCGTACGCGACGCCGAGGTAGTAGTAGATGCCCACCAGCTCGTCTTCGACCGCTGTCGCAACCTCGACGGCACGCTCCATGGACTTCACAGCAGCTTCCGGCTGTCCCATCTCGATGAACGTCTGGCCCATGAGCTCATACGTGGGCAGGTGGTCCGCGGACGCCCGAAGAGCCGCCTGGAACGACCCGATGGCCTCGTCGAGCAGACCCATCTCCTTGTACGCCGTGCCGAGATCGTAGTGAGCCCGCACGTCGCTGGTATCAAGGTTCTCTGAGACCTTGTCCTTGAACTGAGCCAGCATCTTGGCGAAATCGGCCTGCTCGTCCCCGCTCGGTTCCTCATAGGCAACGGTGAAGCGGGTCGTCTTTTCTTCCGAGCCGCCGAGAATCATCGCCCGGAAGTCGACGAATCCGTCTCCGCCGGACGCCGCCTCTGGTTCGGGCTCGGGCGGAGCCTCCACTGCAGCGGGTTCCTCAGTGCCCGAGTCCGCCGCAACCTCCTCGACCGCATCCTCCATGGCCTCCGAGGCCTCAGGCGAAGCCGAGAACTCCTCCTGCGGCTCTTCAAGGCCGAACCCGACGTCCGTATCCGACGCCTCGTCCTCGAAGCCCTCGGTAGCCGCCGCGGGCGTGTCCGGAGCAGAGTCTGCGTCGTCCGGCACGAGCTCGATCCCGCCCAGCGCGCTCTCATCGAGCGTCAGAGACGGCTCTTCCGTGATATCGGGCAGATCGACGGTGCCAGCGTCGCCCGCGCTGTCGATGTCCATCGTCGGAAGTTCGAACGCTTCCCCTTCATCCTCGGACGAGTCGAGGTCCATGGTCGGAAGCTCGACGGCTTCGCCTTCGTCATCCTCGGAGGAGTCGAAGTCCATGGTCGGAAGCTCGACGGCTTCGCCTTCGTCGTCGTCGGACGAGTCGAAGTCCATCATCGGAAGCTCGACGGCTTCGCCTTCGTCGTCGTCAGACGAGTCGAAGTCCATCATCGGAAGCTCGACGGCCTCTTCTTCCCCATCGTCGAGACCACCGATCGCGAAATCCGCGAGACCGGCGTCGACGTCCGCTGCACCAGCGTCGGCGGAGGCCTCTTCGACCGCATCGCCCATCGAAATCTCGACGTCCGACTCCAGGCCAGAGCCGAAGTCATCACCGCCGATCGCGATTTCCCCGAAGTCGGCCATGATCTCGCCGTCCGCACCCATCGAGCTGGTCGGCATCCCGGACACCATCGCATCGACATCCAGCTCCGGGTCGATCGCGACCATCCGGGACTTCACGTCCTCGGCCTGCTGCGAGTCTCCGACCTGCACGTAGTGACGGTGCACGACCGCCAGCTGCTCCACGGCCTCTTCCCCAAGCCCTTGAGCGACCATCTGCTCGGCCACCATGACCCGGACGGAAACCTCTTCGGGGGCCAGATCGCAGAACTCAATGAGGGCGCGGAACGACTCTTCCAGATCGCCGTCCGCGGCCATGCGCTCGGCATAGGTCAGGAAGTTCGTCCTGGCATCAGGCAGGAAGCCTTGTTCCGCGCGGATCTGCCCGATCAGCAGATAGGCGCGGTGACGCTGCGGGACGTTGCGAATGATCTTCTTGCAGACCGCGATGGCGTTGTTCGGCAGGTATGCCTCGCGATAGAGCTCTACGGCCTTGTCGTAATGCTCGACGGCCTCATCGAGACCACCGACGCGGACGTAAAGATCTCCCACGCGGTTATACAGGCCGATGTCCACCTGCTCATCGCGGGCGAGTGCAGCAAGCGCCTTCTTGTACTGATCGAGGGCTTTCTGCCAATCCTCGTTCTGCTCGTGCTTGCGCGCTTGTTGCTTGAGCGACTCGATGCTCATACGGTGCGGTCCGAGGTCTCCGTACGCCCACTGCGCCGGGCAGCGACGTGCGCTGCCACGCGTTGGGACAGTCTCCGGGCGGGTCCCGGATCAGGGAGCTTTAATCTGCCCGCCGAATCAGGAAGCACAAGGGTATCGGGCACCATACCAATGACTTCCGTCTCCACGACTTCGCCACCGATTCGAGCCACCTCGGCAGCGATCCGGTCAAAAACCTCGACGGGCGAGGTTCGAACGGGATCCTCCAAATTCATGGAAACCTGCACGCGACCGGTGCCCGCCAGGCGAAGGCCCAGAGCCCGAAGACCCTCGAACCCGCCCCCACGCTCGCGTATGGACGCCGCGATCGCGCGGGCATCCTCGACCGCGAGTCCGTCAACGAAGACGTTCCAGGCGAGCAATACCCTGCGAGCCCCGACGCACGTGACCCCTGCCGTCGGGTGAGCGGCCTCACGCCCTGCAGAGCGATCCGGTTGACGGTCAACGGGCCAACCCGAGGTCAGCGCCTCGAATCCGCCACGTCGCAGAGCGGCCAATCCCCGACCTGGCGGAGCCGAGGCCTCGCCATAGTGAAAGATCGGAATTCCCAACCTCTCGATCTCCTCTCCCACCCGCCACGCCGACGCCACGGCATCAGCCATGGAGAGATCGTGCACGGGGACGAACGGCAACACATCCACGGCACCCACCCGGGGATGGACCCCTCGATGGTTCCGCAAATCGATGTGGTCACGGACGAAGCAGACGAGGTCCACCGCCGCATCCTCGACCGCACCGGGTGGGCCGATGAACGTGATCACAGCCCTGTGGTGGTCGGGATCGGCTGACCAGTCGAGGACCTCCACGTCGTGTGCAGCGATCCGCTCGACGAGATCCCGGATCAGGCCGAGGTCCCGGCCCTCGGAGATATTCGGGACCGCCTCGAGAACGGGAATGCTGGGCTCGGTCGTCATGCTTGAAGGTACTGCGGTAAACGGACGAAGGGGCCGACACCCGAAGATGTCGGCCCCTGAACAGCACGCTGTGCCCGACGGACCCGTCTACCCGCCCGCGCCGGGCGCGAGGTTCGGGTTGCCGGGCTGCAGCTGATACGCCCAATCGAAGATCATCAGTGCATCATCGTTCTGGTCGAAGCCGAGCAGATCCACGCGGATCACGCCGTAATGGATCTGCTGATCGTCTCCGATGACCCGCAGGACGTACGACTCCTGCGTGGAGAGCTGAACATCCTGCCCCACATATCCGCTCAGAGGCGCACTCGCGAGGTCGACACAATCAGCGTCCGCCGCCACCCCGCATCTCAGGGCGGTGGTCTGGAACCCCGTCGGATAGATCTCCGCACCGGGCCCCGGAACGAGCCACCAGCCGTTCACGTCGGTTTCGAGCCGGAAGTGACGCCCGGGATCATTTCCGTCTACGATCGGCAGGTCGCTCTCGTCGACGGCAAAGCGGAAACCGGAGGACGCCGGCACATCGGCGAAGTCGTAGACCCACTCACCCGTGAAGTCCGGACGGGGGGTGCCCTCCATGATCACGCTACCACCGCTCTCATGGCCGTCTGCGTCGACGGCCGTCACGAAGTAGCGGTACGTCAACCCGTTGTCGGCCAGAAGGTCCAGGAACCCCTCGGAATCGGTCTCGCCCAGCAGCAGGCTCTCACCGACATCGTCCAGGTAGATCTTGTAGTGCGAGAAGTCGTCCACCGCTCGAGAGGCATCTCCCCATGTCAGGTAGTTGGCGTTGTCGAGGGCGACGACGTAGGGAGCGTCGGGGATGGCCGGCGGGGCGAAGATCGGCACGTAGATCGAAACGACCGCCGCGGCGTCGGTCTCGACGCCGGCATCGTTCACCGCGGAAACCAGATATTCGTACGTGACATCCTCGACGACGTTCAGGTCCTCGTACAGGCAGACGTCGGCCGCGCAGCTCGTGACCTCGGCGATAAAGAACCAGCTCGCATCACTCACCCGACGGGAGTAGATGCGAAACGCCTCCCCATTCCAGTCGGGAGCGAGTTCCCACGTCACCTGCACCGAGCCCGCGTAATACGTAACGGCCACGGCACGTGGCGGAGCCGGCGCAACCGACGGCCCCGAATCCACGACAACGATGTTGCTGTCGCAGGCGGCGAGGACCCCCGCCATCAGAAATCCAATCAACGCTCGTTTCATCATTCTCTCCCGTCGGCTGGGCCTGTCCCGAGACGCCGCCTGAGGCGAGCAGGCAGTAAGGCCACCGTCACCGATCCCTGAATGCACTGCCCGTGCCGAAATCGTAAACATCTATACAGCATGCAGTTAGGAAGTATGTCGCCCGACAGGCTGTCCACTGAGGGGGACACCTGAACGAAATCCATGAGGACGCGCGGTCACCGCGAGGCCCGAGACGGACCTCTCGGCGACGCTCAGCGGGACTGTAGACCCAGATCCAGGTTCCGCTGCTTGTAGTCGAACTTCAGATCGCGATTGTCGCGGAGGGAGACCTCGAAGCGGAACGTCCAGTTCCCCGTCGCCGTCTGAAGAAAGTCGAAGTTGGCCTCCCAGCGGTGCAGGTCACGCGTCAGACGAATCGAGTGATCGTTGAAGGCTCCGAGCTCGAGATCATATGCGGTCCGCCAGCTGACGGACCACTGATCCGTCGGCTCGAGGCGCACGGTGCCGCTGAGCATCTGGCTGGCCAGACGGGTGGGATCGCGCGGCCGCTGAAGCGAATAGCTCAGATTCGCGTTCCAGCCACCCGCAGACCCCTGCTGGCGCTGTGCCCGCGCCTCACCGGCGGAGAGATCCTGCCGCCCCGACACGGGGACGATCGACGACTCGTCGGTCGTTCCCTCGAAATCCAGATCGTCGACGTTCTCCGGCTCCACCGGGGCATCTCCGGCCCCGTCCGAACCCTTCCAGAAGGTGAGCCAGCGGAAGATGGACGATGACGACCCGAGTGAGAATCCGAGGTTCACGGAACTCAGATGCGGCTCGAGCCGACGCTCCGCGAGCTGACCTTCAGGGTCGAGCTCGTCCACGAAGAGCTCGTGATCCATCGACACCGACAGCCCCCGCAGGTAATCCGAGGAGAACTGGTTGGACAACCGCGTCGTCTCAAAGCCCGAGAGCATGAAGCCGACCGAGTCGGCCTGAACGAAGTCGTACTGAATGACGCTCGTACGCCATGCGAGCAACGTGACCGCCGGGGTCTGCTGCACCCGCTGCGGCCCGGCGTTCGGATCGTCCGGGATCGCGTCCGACGGCGACGCCAGAGGATCTGCTCCGGTCGGGAGCCCGGTCACAGGGTCGAGCGCGAGCGAGTCCCCGGGGACGGAGCCGACGCCAGCCCCCGGCTGCCCCCCGGTCTCCTCCCCTTCCGAAGTGCGTGGCTTCGCCTCCCACGTCTGGGTCAGCGACAGTGAAATCGCGTTCTTCGGCTGAAGGGCGCGAGCCCCGAACACGGCGCGCTGCAAATCCGTCGGGGCCGACTCCGGACTCCAGTCGTAATCGATCGCCGGCGTGATCTTGTGCCGTATCGCCTCGAACGGACCGAATCCTCGGAAGAAGCCGTAGATGTCGGTCTTGAACTGCGCGCCGAAGGCGACCCGGGACGGCGCCGTGACGAAGTTCTGAGCCAGGGAGTCGGTGTTCGACCGCAACATGTTACCGGAGAGCGACAGGCGTGGTGTCACCGTCGTCGACCCGATCAACTGTTGCTGGTAGTTCACACTCGTGGACCAGCGGAGCTCCGATTCGGCGAGGTCGCCGACGAGCAGTTGCGCCTGCTGCGCGTCACTGCCCTCGGGCAGCACGAGAAATGCGTTGTCCAGCGCGCCCATGGTCCGATCTTCGGTCAGGTCCATCGACTGCGACAGCGTCAGGTTTCCCAGGCTGAGGTTGCTGCGAAGCGTCCCGGTCGTGACCTCGGTGTCGAGCGCACTCAGTGACGTGATCGAGTCGCCCGGGGACTGCAAGCGGTCGACCGCATTGCGGCGGAACCCGCCGGCCCCGGACCACGTCATGTTGTTGTAGAAGGATGCCTCACTCGTGGGCGCGCGAAAGAGCGTAATGGGCGACAGAGAGAGGTTCGCCGACGGAAGCAGCCATTCGGTCCGATCGTCGGAGAGGTACTGCTTTCGGTTCGCCGATACGGAGAGCGACCCCCAGTCGAAGCGGCGGTTCATGCCCGCCTCGGAATCGATCGACTGGGTCACCTCTTGCGGGTTGAATGAATTATCCCGGACGAACTGATTGTCCGACACGAAACGACCCGAGATCCGGAGCTGTGTGCGCTCATCGATCTCCCAGGAGTGGCGCGTGTCCACTGCGAGTTCGCTGGACCCGTCGGAGTTCCAGAAACGCTTCGTGTTCAGCGTGCCCTCGAGGAACTGGCGGCGGAAGCGGTAGCGAACCGAGCCCGTCACCGCGAAGAACGTCTCACTGAACCAGTCCATGGACACGAGGGCATCCGCGTACTGGCTGGCGGCCCAGTAGAAGCCGAGGTTGCTGACCCGGCGCCGGTACCCGCCCGACGTGCGGACGATGTCGTTGACGGAGAAGCGCGGCGTCAGCAGGCCGGACGAACGCCCCCGTGAGAGGCTCTGAGCCATGAACGGGAGCCACGCGACCGGCACGTCCGCGAAGTACAGGCGCACGCCCCTGGCCACCAGCACGTTGCCGGCAACGATCTTGATCTCGTCGGTCTCGAAGTGGTAGTGGGGTTCATCGACCTCGCACGACGTGAACTGCGCGTGGGACATGAACGTCGAGTCCTGCGCGGCAAACGGCATGTCGCCGCGTACCGTCCAGTTCGCCCCCTGCTGTGCGAACGCCGTCGTCGCGTCGACCGCCGTACCCCGCCCCTGATCGAGGTTGTAGATCATGTTCACGGCGTCCACCGGATCACCCTCCGGCGGCGTGAACGTCGCGTCCCCCACGGTGCGAATGGAGCCGGATGGTTCGTCGAAGGTGATCGACGTGTCGGCTTCGATCGTCGACCCCTCGCTCGCAACCCTTGCCCGTCCCCCATCCGGCGCCTGAAGGACGAGTACACGATCCTGGGCCTGAAAGTCCGCACTCTCGCCCTGGTACTCCGTCAGGGTGTACCCGGGCATCCGGAAGAGTTCGGTGGCGATGTCGTCCATGCCACCTCCCCGCTGGCCTTCGGCAGCGGCAGCCAGGCGGGTCGAGTCCTGGACGAAGAGAACGCTGTCCGCTCCCACTGGACGCGCCAGCCGCTCGAGCCGCTCGAGAATGGCGAGTCGAGCCGAGTCGACCTCCTGCGCAAGCGAATCCGGGAACGCCTGCACCGTATCCACGGGCACGGATCCGACGACAGCGGTGTCACGGACCTGCGTGGAGTCGACGACCTGAGCGGCGATTGGAGCGGGCGTCGAGAAGACGAACGCGAGTCCTGCCACCGAGAGGCCAATCCGGCTTCCCACCCGGTGCACGCCTAGTCCTTCCCGACTGAGCCGTCCGGCGGAGCGAGGCTCGTTTCGTATGCGGCCTCCTTCTTGGCCCGTCGGCGATACACGCCAGCCGAGAGGAAGATGCCGAACTCGTACAGCAGGATCAGCGGGAACATCATCATCACGGTGAGCGTGATGGCGTCACCCGGCGTGATGAAGCTCGCCAGAACGGTAATGAGTACGATGGCGTGCCGGCGTTTCGACCGCAGGAACTGAGGTGTCACGAGCCCCATCAGACTTAGCGCCAGAATCACGATGGGAAGCTCGAACACGGCTCCGAACGCGATCAGCATTTTCACGACGAACCCGAGGGTCGCGTTGATCTCGAGCGTGCCTTCCAGGGACGCAGAAAGGAAGGCCTTGAAGAACTCGAGCGTTACCGGAAGAGCCGCGAAATACGCAAGGCAGACTCCGCCGATGAAGAGAAGCAGTCCGAGGTAGAGCGCCGGGACGATCGCGCGCCGCTCATCCTTCTCCAGGGCCGGAGAGAGAAACGACCAGATGTGATACACGAGGATCGGGAACGACAGGATGATCCCGCCGTAAACCGCCAGCCGGAGCGTCACGAAGAACGGGTCGGCCGGCGACAGGAAGATCAGCTGGAGGTTCGGATCGTCGTAGGCATCCCGAATGGGCGCGATGAGGATTTCGAGCGCCTGGAAGTAATAGACGAGGCCGAAGGAGATGATCGAGCAAAGCACGAGCGCGAGCAGCGACCACAGGATTCTCCAGCGGAGTTCCTCCAGATGATCGAGGAAGGGCATTTCGCCCCTCGGGTTCCGCATCGGCATCGGTGGTCGGCAGTCGCGTCTAGGACGTCGTCAGGGTGGGCAGTCGGCTCAGGGCCGTGTCAGATCGGAAGCTCGACCTGATTGCGCCGTTGCTCATCACGGGCATCGGCAGCAGCCATTTCGTCGACGAATTCTTGGAACTCGCCCGCGTCCTGGAAGTTCCGGTACACCGAGGCGTACCGCACATACGCGACTCGATCGAGCGGAGCGAGCCGCTCCATGACGAGGGCACCGAGCTTCACGGAGGGGATCTCGACGCCCGCCTGCCTCGAGAATTCGTCCTCGATGTCGTCGATCAGTGACTCCATGTCGTGCGCGGACACGGGCCGCTTCGCACACGCGATCTTCACACTCCGGAGCAGCTTCGCACGGTCGAAATCTTCGATCGCGCCTGAGCGCTTGAGCACCTGGATCGGCCGTTCTTCCACGTACTCGTACGTGGTGAATCGCCCTCCACACACCGTGCACTCGCGGCGGCGGCGCACCGCACGCCCGCCTCGGCTCGCCCGGGTATCGACGACCCGGTTCTCGGTCGCGTCACACTCGGGACAGCGCACGGTTCAGCCGATCTCGTCGAGTCGCTCACGGGCGAGCATTGCGACCAGCTCGTCCGGATAGGTGTTGATGATGCGCTCGAGCGTCACCCTCGCCGCATCCAGGTCCTTCAGATCGATCTGTACCTCCGCGATCCGGTAGAGCGCTTGAGGCACTCTCGGGTGCGTCGGGAAGAGTTCCTGAATCTCCTGGAAGGCCGCGATGGCATCCTCGGGACGCTCCTGCTGCGTGAGGATGTCGGCCAGGAAGAAGTGCGCGTCGGGGGCGAGTTCATTGTTCGGGTGGTCCGCCAGAAACTGCTCGAACGCTCTCGAAGCCGAGTTCAGCGAGCCTCGGTCATACTGGCTCTTGGCCACGTCGTAGAGTTCCTGCGGGTTCGTCCCTCCCCCGATCAGGCTCTCACCGCCGCCCGTGTCCGATGAATCCGCGGAGGCCATGGGATCGGTCACGCCCCCAGGACCTACCGCCGGACCGGCCGGCATGCGGCGCATGTTGGCCATCTGGTCACGGACACTGGCAAGGCCTCGCTGGTTCTCACCCGCGATCGCCTCGATCCGCACCAGACTCTGGCTGATCTGCTGGAGCTGACGGCTGAGGTCACCTCGCAGGTCGAACATCTGATCGCCCTGCGTGCGGAGCGTGTCCTGTGTCTGCTGCGTCTCCAGGCGGAGTTCCGTGACGAGAGAGTCCTGCCGGGCGGCGATCGCCCGCAGTTCCTCCTGCAGCAGCCGAATGTCGCCCTTCATGGCGCATCCGCTGAATGTGACAGCGACGGCCAGTGTCGCCAGGACACGGACCGTCGTCGTTCGAAACGTACTGTTCATGATATGCATCGACCCCTCCTCCGGCGTACCGGAGGAGGGGTCCGCAAGGGTCATGCCGTCAGTTGGCCGGGTTGATCGCGTTCGCCCCGGCGGTGATCACGAACTGACCGCGCCGGTTCCGCGCCCAGGCAGACTCGGTCGAGCCCTGCTGGAGCGGGCGTCCCTCACCGAACGACACGATCTCGAACCGGTTCTCCGCGAGGCCGAAGCCCACGAGGAACTGGCGGATCGCTTCGGCCCGGCGGTTACCCAGCGCCATGTTGTACTCGGTCGAGCCACGCTCGTCGGCGTGTCCTTCGATCCGGATCTGCACCTCCGGGCTGGCCCGGAGAATGTCGACCTTCGACCGGAGGGTAGCCTCCGCGTCGTCACGGATCTCGGACATGTCGTAGTCGAAGAAGACCATCTCCTCGAGCGTCGCGCGGGCGGCACGAGCCGCACGCTGGCGCTCGGCTTCGGCAGCGCGCTCGGCGGCGAGACGCTCCGCTTCGGCACGACGGGCGGCCTCAGCGGCGGCCACGGAGTCGTTGTACGCCTGGAGCGAGTCCTGATCCGGCTGCGGGGGCGGGGGCGGCGGCGGCGGATCACCTCCGCATGCGCCCACCAGGAGCGTTGCAGCAAAAACCGTTACGAAGAAACGTCGGACGATCATCCCATCTCCCGGGTTGAACGATCTGGTGGATAGTGCTGACGCGCGCGAGCCGCGTCCGGTAACGCAACGAAGCTAACGCGCTTTTGCGGGGTGAAAAGCCCCCTGCTACTTAGGGCGAAAGCCGTTGAAATGCAACGTTTGTGCGCGACCGCACGCTGCTCGACCAGTGCCATGGAAATTCGGTTTTCGACAACAAGGGATATAAAGCGGGCTCAAGAGGGTGGGATGTGGGGTGACCAGTCGGGAAGGTCGACACGCCGCCCCCCCAGCAGAGAGCGCACTCGACCCGTCGTCACGTCCACGACCATGAGCCCAAAGCCCCAGCTACGCTCGCCCGCAAAGACCAGGTGTCGGCCATCCGGTGCCCAGCTCGGCGCCTCATTATTGCCTTCGGACGTGAGCTGGCGCAGTACGCGCCCGCCATCCTCGAGGTTGGCGACCAGAATGTGATAGCGCCCCCGGCGATCGATCCTCCCGTGGAACGCCACCAGATCTCCGTTCGGCGACCAGTCCGGGGCCGCGTAGAAGCCTCCCCCGCCGTACTCGTACGGTGACAGCGTCTCGGCCGCGCCCCCCTCGGACGGCATCATCATCACCTGCGGCACGTTGTCGCCGAAGCGGAGCGTGTTGAAGGCGAGCCAGCGCCCGTCCGGGGAATACGTGGGCGAGATATCGTACCATGGCCCGCCCGACAGGAAGGCGAGGCAGCAATCCGCCTCGAGGTCGTAGGTGAAGATTCCGCTCTGGTTCGCGCTTCCGTTCACGGTGAACGCGAGCGTTCGACCGTCGGGATGGTATGCAGGGGTGACGTAGTCGCCGGCGCCGCGCATGGCCGGCAACGCGCGCAGCTCGGTCCCGAAGCGGTCGACCTCATAGATCCGGGGCACGCCGGTCTTCCACGACGCCAGTGCCAGCCGTGATCCGTCGGGAGACCACGTCGGTGACTCCGTCATGGAGTTGTAGTCGGTGACCTGCTGAAGGTTTTCGCCATCGGAATCGATGACGTAGACCTCCTTGTTGCCGTCGTTCCCGACCATGGTGAACGCGATCCGGCTGGCCGCCATCCCCGGATCACCCGTCGCCCAGCGCACGATCTCGTCGGAGGTGCGGTGCACCGCCATCCGGAAATCGTCGTCGTTCTGCGACGGAAGCCTGAATCGACCCCGGTCCCGAACCTCGCCGTACACTACGTCATGCAGTTCGACGATGAGCAGATAGCCGTCTCCTGCGCCCTCGACCTCTCCGGTGACGAGCCAGACCGCACCCAGCCGGTCCCAGAGCGCGTAGTCCACCTGGCTGCCCACGAGCGCATCGGGTAGCGAGTCGATCACCTCGAAGCGATCCGAGTTCCGAAGGTCGCGGCCCACGATCGCCTCCACCTGCGGCGCGAGTACGTCCCCGCCGAACGCCCCAGTGAAGGGCTGAACGGCGAGGGCCGGCAGGTAGCTGTTGGCGTATACGAGCCCGAGACTCACGCCCGGCAACTCGTCCTGAGCTTCGGCTACCGATGCGCCGAACCCCATCGTCATCCCTACCCACGCGACGGCAGCTGCCCGCCACGTCCACACCATGCGTTCGCTCATCGTTGGATCGTTACCTCGGTCGGAGTGCCGTGACTCGGCAGTTCCATCAGCGGAGTGCCCTGCGGGCGGAAACTGAACTTGATCGGGAAGCGGTCGTACGGGAGGTCCTCGGGCAGCGGGCCGAACCGCCCATTACCTGCGCAGTCCACCGCCCCCATCGCCTCGAAGTCGAACGCCGTATTCCCGGATCGGGTCACGAACTGGATGTCCTCCGCGACCCCCTCCCGGTTGATGTAGAAGAAGACCTCGGTCTCCCACCGACCCCCGTCGCGCCACCGGAAACACCGGAAGATCTGGCGAATGATATTGTTGTAATACTGGGGATAATCACGCCGGAGGCCCTCGATGCGGACCTCGATGCCCTCGCCGGTTTCCTCCGGCTCTTCCTCGGGGGGATCGACGACCGCCGCGGCCTCGACCTCCTCCTCCGCGACCTCGGGCTCCTCCTCCGGCGCAGGCTCCTCGCGGACCGGTTCGGGCTCCGGTTCGGGCTCCGGCTCGGGCTCCTGAACCGGAACGATCTCCTCTACCTCGGGCTCGGGCGGCGTCGGCTCCGGATCCGGGCGTTCGACGACCAGCTCTTCGGCAGCCGGTTCCGGCTCCTCGGCCTGGCGGGCGGGCGGGGGTGACACGAGCTCGATCTCGTACGTGATGAATTGCATCGGTTCGGGCGCGTAGAAGGTGCTGATCCACGCCAGCAGCACGATGGAGACGTGCATGCTGCCCGACAGAACAGCCGAGCGACGGTCGAACGGGTCAAGGCGGCGCCGACGCATCGGATCAGTTACCGGTCCAGGGTTCGGCAACCGCGGACCAGCCCACGCCACTGTTCACGGCCGCCGCCATGGCGCGGAGGACGGGTGCATACGGGGCCAGCGAGTCGGCCCGCAGGAAGACGCGCTCCACGCTTCCGGCGGCGACGATCTGACGAAGTGCGGATTCGAGCTCCTCTTCGGCGATCGGCGTTTCCTCGAGGAGCACCGAGCCGTCCCGCTGGACGGTCACGAAGATCGGCTCCTCCTGCGATGTCAGCGGACGAACATCGGCTCTGGGGACCGCGACCTCGATCCCACCCTGCAGGATCGGGGCGGTGATGATGAAGATGATCAACAGGGTGAACGCCACATCGACGAGACTCGTGACGTTGATCTCGGCGTTCAGCGGGAGGTCGGCCCGACTCCGCCCGCTTCCTCGACGATGGCGCCCGAGGGAACTCATCGGTCGGCTCCGTCTGGCACCGTCGTAGGCGCGTGGTCGTTGCGAAGCGACGTCATCTAGACTCGCCCTTCTCGCGCGAGAGTGCCGATGAACTCGGACGAGAAGCCCTCGAGCTCACCGCTCACGAGGTTCAGCTTTCCGACGAAGTGGTTGTACGCGATCACCGACGGAATCGCGACTGCGAGGCCGGCGACAGTGGTCAGCAACGCCTCCGCCACGCCGGGCGCGACAGCCATGATGTTGCTCGACCCGGACGAGGTGATTCCGAGGAAGGCGTTCATGATGCCGATCACGGTCCCCATCAACCCCATCAGGGGGGACACCGATCCGATGACGGCGAGCCAGCCGAGACCGTGTGCGAGTTCGTCCCTCTCTTCGGCCTCCTCCTTTTCGAGCACGAGGCGAAGCGCTTCCAGCTGGGTGAGCGACAGGCCCTGCGTGGGCGGCGCGCCCTCTCGAAGTGCCCCGGGCCGCAACTCGCTGAAGAAGTTCACGCCCTGCCGAAAGACTCGTCCGTACGGGGAATCGGGGAGGGAGAGAATCGTCTTGTACGCGTCCTCGAGGCGCTGCGCGCGCTCCATATAGTCGAGAAACTCGTCGCCCTGCTGGCGCACCTCACGAAACTGCCGCGACTTCGCGAAGATCAGCCACCAGCTGAAGACTGAGCCCACCCCGAGAACAAACAGCACGATCTTGGTGGGAATCGTCGCCCCGGTCAGCATCGACCAGGCGGTCGTGGGCGGTGCGGCTTGGAGAAGCAGTGTGGTAAGGCTCATTCCGCGGATTCGGTTCTCTGGTTCGCGATATGTTCGTATGTCTCACGCAAGCCCTGTTCCAGCGTGAACGCCGGAGCCCAGCCCCTCGACCTGATGAGACTCGAATCCAGGGTGCTGTGTTGCAGCTCGCCGGGCCGCGCAGCCGCGTGGTTGCGGGGAAGACTGGCGCCGGCGACTCCTTCCAGCGCGTCGGCCAACTGGAGAACGCTGGTGCCGACCCCGGTTCCGACGTTGAAGGCTCTCGAGTCGAGACCTGTCCCGACGCCCATGTCGGCGTCGGACGCCAGCATGTTCGCCGCCACCACATCCTTCACGTACACGTAGTCCCGCGTCTGCTCGCCGTCCCCGAAGATCGTGAGCGGCTCTCCATCCAGGAGGCGGGTGCAGAAGATTGCGACGACACCGGCCTCACCGTGTGGGTCCTGGCGCGGCCCGAAGACGTTGGAGTACCGGAGCGCGACGTATTCCATGCCGTGCACATGTCGGTAGTAGTTCAGGTAGAACTCACCACCGAGTTTGGTCACGCCGTAGGGCGAAAGGGGGAGTTTCGGCGCAGTCTCGGGCGTCGGGATCTGCTCGGGTTCGCCGTAGACGACACCGCCCGAGCTGACGAAGACGACGCGCTTCGTACCGACTTCGAGGGCCGCCTCCGTGATATTCAACAGGCCCATGAGATTGATCCCGGCATCCCTGGCCGGATCCTGGACTGAGACGCGGACATCGATCTGCGCCGCGTGGTGATTCACGAGGTCGAAGCGGACGTCGCGGAACAGGTCACGGATCCCCGGATCTCGGATGTCCATCTCCACGAAGGTCGCGGCCTCCGGGATGTTCCGTCGTTTTCCGGAGGAAAGGTCGTCCACGATCCATACGTCGTCCCCTGCGGCCAGGTAGGCCTCGGAAACGTGGCTGGCAATGAAGCCAGCCCCCCCGGTGACGAGGACCCTGCGATTCGTCTGCGTCATGCGTGTGTCTGGTCGAAACTGAGGCGGTCAGGAATGCAGAGAGCCCCCGTCGGTCGAAACCGACGGGGACTCTGAAGGAGGCGGGTCGGCGAGGAGCGGGTTCGTCCTCGCAGGCGCCATCAGCGCATCTTCTTCGCGAGGCGGACGACGACTCCCTGGCGGAACACATCGTCACGCATCGACATGACCCGGGCCGACGCCATGGTCCCGGTCACGCCCACAACCTGCAGCGTTCCCTCGCGTGCGGTCGGGATGGCGTCACCGAACAGGACGAACTCGTCCCCGATCGTAACGCCGTCATCACTTCCGAGATCCAGGAAGGCGATGTGGCCGATGTCGGTCAACACGTGACCACCCGCGAAGCCCATGACCATGGCTTCCGAGCCTCCGCTGACTTCTTCGGCGTACACGCCGCGGCGTTCCTCGTACATCGTGAGCGGCCGCACGAAATCCGCGGACATAATCCGATCGTACTGGCGCATGACGATCGCGACGACCTCGCCGTCACTGATCGTCTGCACCTGCGCGACACCGGTCGGGATCACGACCTGGCCCACGTCCTCAATCGTGCGCTCGACACGGAAGAGCTGCAGATACGTCCCGATGCGTGCCGGAGCAGGCATCGCGATTGTGATCTGGTCGTAGTTGCGAATGGATGTCGAGCGCACACCGCCATCGGCGAAGCCCAAGATCGATCCGTCGTTATCAGGGTCTCCCTCGAGACCGATCAGCCACGGAGCGGAGTACACCGCGTCCGACGAGACCGGTGCATAGTCCGAGTCGATCGATGCCTCCAGACTCGCTCGCTCCTCCTCCGCATCGCGGTAGAAGACCGTGCGCGCTCCTTCCGACACCGGGCGCGCCTGACGAAGACCGAAGGGGACAAGGTCGGCGGGGACGCCTTCGACCATTTCCTGCTCGGTCTCGACCGGATCCTCCGTCGGCATCTCGGTCGGTGCCTCGCCGGGGAGCCCGGGAATGACCAGAAGCTCGGCCGGGTAGATCCAGTTCGGATCCTCCACGACGTCGCGGTTGGCGTTCCAGATCACACGCCACTCGAACGGGTTCGAGTAGTAGCGCTGAGCGAGATCCCACAGCGTGTCTTCCTTGACCACGGTGTGGGTCCCCACAGGCTCCTGTGAAGGTTCCTGTGCGGAGACAAAACTCGGAAGAATGAGTACGGCGAGCGCCGCCGCGGCCGAGCGAACCATTCGGGCTCCTACGGCAAGTAGAACAGGGCTTTTCGCCCAGTGGATGCTGACCGGAAGATAGGAACGCTGCTCTGCAAAGGTCAAACATTATTTCGAATTGACGTCAAATGTTTATGCGCCGAGGTCGGAGGCGAGCGACGTGTACCCGGTCCGGGCCACGATCACGTGATCGAGGACCGGAATCCCGAGGGTCCGACCCGCCTCGGCGAGCTGACGGGTCACAGCTCGATCCTCCTCCGATGGTGACGGGTCACCGGACGGGTGATTGTGAACGAGGATCACAGCCGCGGCACCCTCTCCCACCGCGAGTCTGAACACCTCGCGAGGATGGATCAGCGAGGCGTCCAGAATGCCACGGGTCACGAGAACCGACCTCACGAGCCGGTGCCGCGTGTTGAGAAGAAGAGCGTGGAACTCCTCCTGCGGCCGATCTCGCAGGGGAGGCCCCATGATGCGAAAGACGTCGGCGGGTCCTCGGATGGGGGCACCGGACGGGTGCACATCAACCGCAGCCCGACGCCCCAGTTCGAAGGCAGCCGCCAGCCGGCCCGCCGTTGCGCTCCCCACCCCGGCGATGGACTCGAGCGCAGCGACATCCGCAGAGGCGAGGCGCGCGGGCGCCCCGAACCGAGACAGGAGAGCGGCGGCGACCGCCGGGCCTGAGGCGTGCGCGGTCCCGCTCCCGATCAGGAGGACCAGAAGATCGTTGTCGGTCAGCGCGGCGGGGCCGAGGCGGCGAAGACGTTCGCGGGGGCGGTCACGGTGAGGCACGAGGAACGATCGGGCCGGACGACGGGCGCACCCATGGCGGGATGGGGCTGCGAGAGCTGGCTACACCACCTCCAGCATCATGACTCGAGCATCTTCCTTCGGGTGGTCATAATACGCTCGTCGAGTGCCGACGTCGCCGAAGCCGAAGCGCAGGTACAGTTCGATCGCAGGCGTGTTGGAGGCTCGAACCTCCAGGAACAGCTTCTCGACACCCCGGCCCCGCGCGACGTCGACGACATGCCGGAGCAGGTGTGTGCCGAGCCCCGCACCCCGTCGAACCGGAGACAGTGCCAGATTCGCCAGTTCACCCTGGTCGAGAATGCACCACAGAACCGCATACCCGATGACGCCCTCGGAACGGTCCACCATCACGATCAGCTCGACGGCTTCGCGACCGATCAGGCTGCAGAACGTGTCCGCCTTCCACGGTGTCGTGAACGCGTCGGTCTCGATCTCGACGACGGCGTCGACATCCTCGCGCCCGAGCGGGCGGATCTCGATGCCCTCGGGAAGTGAGCTCTCGTGCGTCACTTCCAGAGACGCTCCGCGCTGGACGCCCGAACGTACTCGGGCTCCCATGCGCCGGGGTCGCCCACCGGGCTGAAGCCCTCCGGGTGCGCGGCCCAGTAACGAATCAGCCCGTCGGCGAGCGAACAGTCGGGTACAGGATCGAGCACGCGGAAGCCGGCACCCTCAATCACCGCACGGTGCCGCTCGGACGCATCACCCACGAATACCGCGCCCGGTGGTACATCACCGTCGAGCACGCTGCGCAGCTCTCCGGCGTGAGGGGCCACCAGCGTCTGAATCCGGGCCCCGCCCACTCCGTAGCACGCACCGTATACCCGCTCCGCGCGGGCATCGAAGAGGGCATACCGCACCGCCCCCTCGTCCACGGCCAGGGCAGCCGCGGCCAGACTGGAGACCGGCCAGACCGGCAAAGTGAGGGCCCGACTCAGGCCCTTGGCCGTCGCGGCCGCGACACGCACGCCGGTGAAGGATCCCGGGCC
>Ga0181593_10001287_pt1 | contig 22576 bp, 20 predicted proteins | sample 071ome_19_FD_133756 | JGI IMG/M metagenome (GOLD analysis project Ga0181593, IMG submission 133756) | Coastal salt marsh microbial communities from the Groves Creek Marsh, Skidaway Island, Georgia - 071413AT metaG (megahit assembly) | ecosystem: Environmental > Aquatic > Marine > Intertidal...
GGGCGCCTTCTTCACGGGCGCCTTCTTCACGGCCTTCTTGGCCGGCGCCTTCTTCGCGGCCTTCTCGGCGGGCGCCTTCTTCGCGGGCGCCTTCTTCACGGCCTTCTTGGCCGGCGCCTTCTTCGCGGACGCTTTCCTCGCGGTCTTCTTGGCGGTCTTCTTGGTGGCTGCCATCGCCATCCCCTCGTCTACTTCCTGAGTCGGTCGCAGCTCCCGCCTGGGACCGTCGTGGGCCCTGGCAGCGGCTAGCCGCCAAGGCGTGCACGAATGCTAGGGGTGGGCGAGGCGTCATGGGTCACCGGCACGCCGACCCCTCACGACTATCCTGCCCGTTCGGACAGGAGGCGCTATGTACAAGGCCGTGCCCGTGCAGATCGATCTGCCGGCCATGGAGCACGAGGTTCTCGATCTCTGGGATCGAGAATCGGTCTTCGAGCAATCCGTCGCCCGGGCGCAAGGTCGGCCCCTGTGGACCTTCTACGAGGGTCCCCCAACCGCAAACGGAACCCCGGGCGCGCACCACGTCGAAGCGCGCGTCTTCAAGGACATATTCCCCCGCTACCGGACCATGAAGGGCTATTTCGTGCCCCGGCAGGCTGGATGGGACTGTCACGGGCTGCCGGTGGAACTGGCTGTCGAACGCGAACTCGGCTTCAGCGGCAAACAGGACATTGAGGACTACGGCATCGCCGAGTTCAACGCCAAGTGCCGCGAATCCGTTCTTCGGCACGTCGACGAATTCACCCAGATGAGCAAGCGCATGGCTTTTTGGGTGGATACCGACTCGGCCTACTGGACGATGGACCGCGACTACGTCCAAAGCGTGTGGTGGTCTCTGAAGCAGATCTTTGATGCCGGGCTTCTCGTGCAAGACCACCGTGTGGCGCCGTACTGCCCGCGGTGCGGAACCGGCCTCAGCGACCATGAACTCGCCCAGGGGTATGAAACAGTCGTCGATCCTTCGGTCTACGTTCGCTTCCCCGTCACCAGCGGCCCACTGTTCACCAAGCACCCCACGGCCCAACTGTTGGTGTGGACCACCACTCCCTGGACCCTGGTGAGCAACACTGCCGTGGCTGTTCGACCAGACGCTACGTACGTTGTTGCTCGAACGGCCGCGAACGAGGAATTGGTGGTCGCCGAGGAACTTATCGAGCACGTCTTCACGGGAGAAGCCGTGGAGATCATCGACAGGTTCCCAGGCTCGGACCTCGAGCGCACCGAGTACCAGCGCCCCTTCGATCTAGTGGATATTCCCGACTCGCACTATGTGATCCTGGCCGATTACGTCACAACAGACGACGGAACCGGACTGGTCCACCAGGCACCCGCCTTTGGTGCCGACGACCTCATCAGCTGCCGCAGTTACGGACTCCCGGTCGTGAATCCGGTCCGACCCGACGGCGCGTTCGCCGACGACGTACCGATGGTCGGAGGCATGTTCTTCAAAAAGGCCGACGAAATCCTCACAGCCGACCTCGCCGAACGTGGCCTTTTGTTCCGACGCGATCCGTATGAGCACTCGTATCCGCACTGTTGGCGATGCCACACGCCGCTGTTGTACTACGCACAGCCGTCCTGGTACATCAAGACGACTGCAGTCAAGGATGCCCTGCTCGAACAGAACGAGGACACCAACTGGTACCCCCCGACCATCAAGTGGGGCCGCTACGGCGACTGGCTTACGAACAACGTCGACTGGGCTCTGTCTCGAAACCGCTACTGGGGCACTCCGCTGCCGATCTGGCGTTGCACGGAAGGGCATTTGACGGCCGTTGGGTCCATGGCCGAACTCTCGACTCTGGCTGGACGAGATGTGGAGGACGTCGATCCGCATCGGCCCTTCGTCGATGACGTCCAGATCATGTGCCCAACGTGCGGAACGCAAGCCGAACGCGTTCCCGAGGTCATCGATTGCTGGTACGACTCGGGGGCCATGCCGTTCGCCGCTTTGGGTTATCCCCATCGCAACGCCGAAGAATTCACCACGCAGTACCCCGCAGATTTCATTTGCGAGGCAATCGATCAAACGCGGGGGTGGTTCTACTCGCTCATGGCTGTCGGCACGCTCGTTTTCGGCAAGTCGTCTTACAAGAACGTGGTCTGCTTGGGGCACATCCTCGACGAGGACGGACGCAAGATGAGTAAGCATCTTGGGAACGTGCTCGAGCCGATCCCGCTGATGGACGAACATGGCGCAGACGCGGTGCGATGGTTCATGCTGGCTTCGGGGTCTCCCTGGCAGGCTCGTCGGGTCGGACACTCTGCGATAGCCGATGTCGTCCGGCGCACACTGCTCACCTACTGGAACACGGTGTCATTCCAATCTCTCTACGCCCGCACCGCAGGCTGGCAGCCATCCGGCAGCGCACCTTCGCCGAGTGACCGACCGCTGATCGATCGCTGGGTGCTCTCGGAGGCGAACAGAGTCGCACGAGACGTCGACGACGCCCTCGAGAACTTCGATACACAGCGCGGGGGTCGGATCCTCGCCGAATTCATCGACGATCTCTCGAACTGGTACGTACGGAGATCGAGGCGACGCTTTTGGGACGGAGATCCCGCGGCGCTAGCGACCTTGCACGAAGCTCTACGGATTACCACCCTGTGTCTTGCGCCCTACACGCCTTTCATTGCAGAACGTGTGTGGCAGGACCTGTTCCGCCCCACCGACGAAGAGGCCCCGACGTCGGTACACCTCGCCTCCTGGCCGACCGCGAGCGATGCAACCATCGACGACGCGCTGCGAGACCAGATGGCGCTCGTACGGCGCGTCGTGGAACTGGGCCGAGCAGCACGAGCATCGAGCAGCGTACGAACACGCCAACCGCTATCGCGGGCACTCGTGTCCGCCCCGGGCTGGACGGAGCTGCCAGCGGAGCTAGTAGCCGAAGTGTCCGATGAACTCAACGTTCGAGAAATCGAACAGCTCGGCGAGGAGATTGGCCTCGTCGACGTCGTCGTCAAACCCAACTTTCGCGAGTTGGGCAAACGATTCGGCAAAAGGACTCCGTTGGTTGCGAATGCCATAACCGCCCTCGAACCGGCAGCGCTCGTCGAGGCTCTACGCACCCAGGACTCATACTCCCTCGACGTCGATGGTGAGACAGAAACCATCTCCAGCGACGACGTCATCGTCACCGAATCACCCAGAGAAGGCTGGACGGTTGCGAGCGACGCCGAAGACTCGGTTGCCATAGACCTCCACATTGACGATGACCTCCGTCGCGCCGGATTCGCTCGTGAGTTGATCAGAAGCATCCAGGAGACCCGCAAGACCGAAGGATTCGATATCTCCGACCGTATTTCCCTAACGTGGGAATCCGCTGATGCAGATTTCGAGTCTGTTTTCACCGAGCACGGAGACGCCATCGCGGAGGAGGTTCTGGCCACTTCGGTAGTGCGGAGCGAGCCGTCGGCGGACTACTCGATGGTCGAGACCGACCTACCGATTGACATCGCCATCCGGAAGAACTCCTAGGTCTTCCCCGGGTCGATCAATGTCGAGATCATCCACGATCGACAGTTGTCGTTGGAGCATGTCGCGCACTTGATCACGAACCACGATGAGTTGCTCGATTCCTCGCTGTGAGGAAACGTCGATCGCAGGTGAACTCCCCGGGACAGCCCCGACCACCGGGGTCTCGGCGGTCGTTTCCGAATCCGGAATCGGGGTTATGACCGTGTCGCGAACCGTCGGAGCAGCCTTACCCTGCGAGTCCTGCAATTCCTGCAACTCCTGCTGAACGGCCGCCAACCGACCTTGTAGTTGCTGGACTTGCGACCGGAGAACCTCGGCTTCGTCACCCATGCGTTGATGATCATCGGCGTACTGCCCTATAGCCGCTTCGATTCGGTCCAAGAACTCATCAACCTCGGACATGTTGTAGCCCGCTCGAATGCGGGTCGTTCCAAAACGCGCGTCCCGCACGTCCTGCGCGTTCAAAGTCACAGTTACGACCCTAGAGCAAGACAACGAAGTTGATGAGCAACTGAACGCCCAGAATCAGGACCAGAAACGCCAAATCCAAGGAGACGCTTCCGAGCCGCAGTGGTGGGATGACCCTACGAAGCGCCCGCAGCGGCGGGTCGGTGATCGTGTACACGAACTCAGCTATGAGGAGTAGCGGGCCACGGGGCTGCCAGGACCTCGCAAAAATCTGGACGAAGTCCAGAACCAGGCGCGCGATCAGGACGAGCCAGTACAGCCATAGGACGGTTCCAAGAACCTGGCCGATGATGCTCACGGCTTAGACACTCCTCATGCGGGCTCGTCAACTTTGATTGAAGAACCCATCCTCGGCGATTTGCGCTCTCGCCTGATCACCGAGGTCGACGTTCGCCGGAGAGAGCAGGAAGACTTTGCCCGTAATGCGTTCGATAGTTCCGTGAAGCCCGAAAACGAGTCCGGCGGCGAAATCGATGATGCGCTTTGCGTCCATCTCATCCATATCCCCGAGATTCATGATCACGGGTATCCCCGCTCGAAACTCCTCACCTATCCGGCGGGCATCGTTGTAGGACCGTGGATGAATGGTCTCTATGCGGCTGAGGTCGCCCAGAGAAGGGCCCCGCCCGCCGGCAGCGGCAACCGGTTGCCTGTCTGCAGGCCGGTCCGCAACGGAGTCGGGCCGGATCGTCCGGACCGCTCGAGGCTCATTGATGGGTCGCACACTCCGCACGGCGTAGCGGTCATCGTCGTCCTCTTCCTCGTACCGATCCCGAAACCCCCGCCGGGATCCTCGGTCTCGACGGGACTCCCGCGCCGGCTCCTCGTACTCGTCGTAGTCGTCGTATTCGTCGTAGGAGGAATCCTCCACCAATCCGAGGTACACAGCCATCTTGCGCATCGCGCCGGCCATCGCCTACCTCCTTGATGTTGTCCCGGGTAATCGCCCCTGCGATATCGGAGTCGAGGGCTCTCGAATACTCCGACGCTACTGCACGTAGGTCCGTTCCCCGAGTATCGCTCCCCCAACCCGCACCTGTGTCGCACCCGCTGCGATACCCGCTTCGAGGTCCTGGCTCATGCCCGCGGACATCTGCTTCGCATCGGGCCATGACGCCTGTACGCGCTCGGCAATCTCCCGAAGGCGTGCGAAGGCAGACCGTGGATCGACTCCAGTGTCCGGGTGCGGGGCCACTGCCATGACTCCGCACAGTCTCAGCGCTGGCTCCCCCGCCACCGCCTCCGCCAGGAACGGAACATCGGCCGGGGCCGCACCACCACGCCCTGGGTCGGGGTCAGGATCCAGACTCACTTGGATCAGCACTTCCAGTGGTGCCCGCTCGTATCGTTCGGCGGCCGCCGCGAGGGGGGCCACCAGCTCTCGACGGTCCAGCGACTCGACTACGTCGGCCCAGCGGGCAACGGACGAGGCTTTGTTTCGTTGAAGACGACCGATCATGTGCCATCGCACCGGCGTTGCCTGCAGAACAGCCCGCTTGGCCCGCGCCTCCTGATCGCGGTTCTCTCCAACGTCGCGAACACCGAGATCAGCAAGCAGCTCCACGTCACTGGCAGGAAACGTCTTCGTCACCACCACGAGTCGGACTTGGTCGTTTGGATCGGTACGTCCGGCGGCAACCTTCGCGCGCTCGATCCTGGCAACTATCGAGTCCAGACCTCGGCTCAGCGAATCGCGTCTGTCGTCGGTCATGCACCCGCTCCTGCATCCGCTCGTGCATCCAAGTTGTCATCGTCGCCGGGAACACGATCAGCAACAGCGGCCAGGCCGTGCCGGCCGGTCCGGCCTGCACCGTCCTCAACGCAGGCCCGCCGAAAACTGAACCACGATTCGGACTCCAGGGTGCACTCCATGCCCTGGAGTTCGGGATCTTCGACGACCCCTACCCCGAGCTCGATCAAGCGTTCGCGCGTTCCTCGCCGAATATCGATTCCCCAGATTCTTGTTCCATCTGTCTCATCACCTTCCCGCAAGGCCACCCCAGCAACCCTCGGAGATACAGCGGAGAGGACGCGGGAAAATCGTTGGAAATCGACGCGATAGCACCCGCCACAGATGGCCGGACCCAGTACTGCCTGAAGATCGCGACCACCGGCAATTCGCATCTCATCCACCACGGACGCGATCACGTCTTCCACGAGTCCCCTCCAACCACAGTGAGCTACGGCGACCAAGGGGCTGCCGTCATCGCGATGGCCATGCAAGCCGACAACCGCGCAATCAGCTCCAAGCGCGACGAGGCCGAGTCCGGGGGTATCGGTTATCAGCGCGTCGACATCGCGATAAGTCCCCGCGGATTCGGCCCAGGCGACGTCTCGACCATGCACCGCTCGGACGAACGCCAATCCGCGATAGGCACCGAGCGCTACGGCGAGTTGACCTCGGTTGTGTTCCACCGCGGCCGGATCGTCGTCGACGTGGTCTGCGAGATTGCCTCGAGCGAACGCGCCAACGCTGCGTCCCCCATCGGCACGAGTTATCGCGTACCGCGAGCCACACGCGTGGTCCTGCGAGTCCTCGACGGACCCCCAGGTGCGACCCAGCGTCCGTAGGTCAGGGAAGCCCCTACCGACACTCTGGTCCGCCACCACGCCTACCTCAGGAAGTCGGGAACGTCCAAGTCGTCGTCGGAATCGGCGAATACCGCTGCGCGTGGCTGCGACACCGTCGGGATGTCGCCCGTCGCGTCGCTTGCCTGTGCGGGTGCCGTCACCTTGCGAACCGGCGGCTCGCCACCTTCGAATCCCGCGGCGATAACCGTGACACGTACCTCGTCACCGAGGGTGTCGTCGATCACGGCACCGAAGATGATGTTGGCCTCCGGATGAGCAGCGTCGCTCACCAACCGCGCGGCCTCGTTGATCTCGAACAGCCCCAGATCGCTTCCTCCGGACACCGACAACAGCACTCCGTGCGCACCGTCGATACCCGCCTCCAAAAGCGGGCTGGAGATGGCCTTCTCCGCAGCCTGCATCGCTCGATCTTCGCCACGCGCCGATCCGATCCCCATCAGTGCCGAACCCGCCGCATGCATCACGCTCTTGACGTCTGCGAAGTCCAGGTTGATAAGTCCCGGCGTGGTGATCAGGTCGGTGATTCCCGACACGCCCTGCAGCAGCACGTGGTCGGCCTGGCGGAAGGCGTCGATGACGCTGATCTCTCGGTCGGCTAGTGACAGCAGGCGATCGTTTGGAATGACGATCAAGGTGTCGACTTCAGCGCGGAGGTCCTCGACGCCCTGGTCGGCCTGCACCTGACGGCGGCGGCCCTCGAAGCCGAACGGCCGAGTGACGACACCGATTGTCAGCGCTCCCAGGGAGCGGGCGACCTGCGCGACGATGGGTGCGCCTCCGGTACCTGTGCCACCACCTTCGCCGGCCGTGACGAAGACCATGTCAGCACCTTGCAGCACTTCCTCGATCTCCTCGATGTGGTCCTCCGCAGCCTTGCGACCCACCTCGGGGTTCGCTCCTGCTCCCAGACCCCGGGTCAATTCCCGGCCGATATCCAGCTTCACGTCCGCGTCGCTCATCAACAGAGCCTGAGCGTCGGTGTTGATCGCGATGAATTCGACGCCCTTCAAGCCGACCTCGATCATGCGGTTCACCGCGTTGACGCCACCGCCACCGATGCCAACAACCTTGATTACTGCCAAGTAGTTCTGGGGAGCCGCCACAGCTGCCCGTCCTTTCCTCCACGCCGGCGCGAGGGGGCGCACCGACTCGTACGGCCCGAGGCCAAAGTCTCAACCTTTACTTCAGGCTGAAACATCGCCCGGCCCTGAGCCGGCGGGAGGGTAGGGGTTGTTACCCCTGTGGCGCAAGACGAAAATGCCGAAGTTCCGAAAATTCTTATTTTTTGGGGCCTTTTTCGCCGAACGTCGCAGGCAATGAGGGGGCGCTGACGTCGTAGGACGCCGCTCGCCGAGGCAACAGGGAACGTAGTACCTCGGCTTTGAACTCGGCTTCGTCTGCGTTACCCCAGCGGACAATCGATTCATTGCCGAGTTCGAGGCGAATGTCGTCGACGCTCACGGCTTGGATAACGCGGACACGTCGCAATAGGTCATCGGGAAGTGAAGACACAACGTCCACTGCCTCGACGATCGAATCTTCCTGGCCTCTGATCACTGGATCGGTCAGCCACAACCCACCGGGAGGATCGAAGACGTTACCTCGCGCATCGATACCGCGTTTGACGTCTTCGTCTTCCAGGACCGCGATGGGAATCCGTTCGGATACGGCAATGACGATGTCGTTGGGCCACGCACGGCGAACCTCGACGGTATCCACCCACGGCAATTGCGCGATACGCCCCTGGGCCGCGTTCGTATCCAGCTGCGCGATCGGCGTACCAAGCGCTATGGATGCTGCCGACCTCACCTCTTGCCCACCAACGAGTTCTCCCTCGGTGCTCAGCCCGATGACGGACACCCGTTGGACCGAAAGCAAAGAGGAGAACCACACCGCCCACACAGCACATCCCACGAGCGCCAGTACGGCCATGATCACAACAACTCGCCATCGTCGTTGCCGTTGCACCCTGGCCAGCCATCGATCGGCTACCTGGCTGTTGCGGTTGCGGCGAAACAGTCGTCGGCGCTTCTTCGGTCTCCCCAGATCGTCGGGCGCAGACGAATCCCCTGTTCGCGGTTCGTCTATGACGCTCACGCCCGGCTCCGCAGGATGTCCAGCACCTCGGTTCCCAGCATGCCGATGTCACCGGCCCCCAGGGTCATAACGATGTCGCCAGCACCGGCTCGATCCGCCAGGATTCCCGCCACCGAAGTCCACGACGGCTCGAAGATCGCATCACCCTCAGGCAACGGCACGCTTGCCGCCAGTGTCTGGCCACTCGCGCCCGGGATCGGCTCCTCCCCCGGCGCAAATACCTCCAGGACGACTGCGACGTCCGCAATCCCGAGAGCCTCACCGAATTCCCGAACGAACATCGCCGTGCGGTAGTAGTGGTGGGCCTGGAAAGCAACTATCAGCCGGCCTTCATTGCCCAGAACTTCCCGAGCAGCCTTGAGAGTCGCGGCAATTTCCGTCGGATGGTGTGCGTAGTCGTCATAAACCCGAACTCCCGCCACCTCGCCCTTGAAATCGAATCGACGGCGGGTCCCGGAGAACAAACCAAGCCCGCGCCGCACATCGGCATCGGAGAAACCCAATCCCGTTGCTGCTACGTAGGCGGCGAGAGAGTTGAGTGCGTTATGCCGACCCGGCACCTGCAGGGATATCTCCCCTAACCGGACCCCGTCTCGACTGACCGTGAAGGACCAGCCGGACTCTCCGCGAACGGGGTCGATCATGCGCACCGTCGCGTCCTCGGCCTCCCCATACGTTCGAACGTCTAAACCCTCGGCGGTCAATCGCTCGGCCATGACTCGAGCACCGGGATCGTCAGCGCATATGACGACGAATCCACCTCCCGCAGCAACCTGTCGGCCGAACTCGTCAAAGGCCGACTCCAGGGCTGCGAAATCTCCCCAGTGGTTCAGGTGGTCAGGCTCGATATTCGTGACGATCCCGACGGTTGCCGGAAGGGCCAGGAACGATCCATCGCTCTCGTCCGCCTCGACGACAAAGACATCACCGGTCCCTAAATGTGCGTTGGAGCCGGATTCGTTGAGCTCACTTCCGATCACGAATGAGGGGTCCGCGCCGCATGCCTGCAAGGTGACGGTGAGCATTGATGTCGTTGTGGTCTTGCCGTGCGTTCCAGACACCGCCACACCCTGCGACCCCGCCATTACGGCTGCCAGCGCTTCGGCTCGCGACAACTCGGGCATGGCATGAGATCGCGCGTAGAGGCGTTCTGGGTTGGACTCGGGAATCGCCGTCGAGTAGACCAAGGTGTCCGCGTCACACGACTCCCGATGGCCGACGACCGCATCGATTCCAATGGCCCGTAGCGCCTGAAGGCGCCTGGATTCCTTGGCGTCACTGCCGGAAACGCGTACTCCGCGGGCGGCGAGGATACGAGCGATTCCCGACATGCCAGCGCCGCCGATTCCCACGATGTGGACGCGACCCAGGGTGGACAGGTCCGCAGGGTCCATCATCACCCTTTCCACCGCCGCTGCGCGACTTGCTCGATCCACTCAGCGAGGTCACGATCCGCGTGTCTGTCGCCCAAAGTTGAAGCAGACCGCGACATATTCTCAAGCTTCTCCTCATCATGGACCAACGACGACACCGTGCTCGTGAGCCACTCCGCAGTTAATTCGCTATCCGCGCGCTGCAGTCCGCCTCCTGCATCGACGATGGGTCGAGAGTTACCCGCCTGTTCACCATTACCGACCGGCAAAGGCACGTACACGGCTGGCAGACCGACCGCCGTCAGTTCGGCACAGGTCATGGCGCCCGAGCGACACACTGCGAGATCTGCCGCGGCATAGACAAGATCCATGCGGTCCACGTAGGCAACCGGGTGATAGCCGGGACGAGCAGGAGGCAGGATGTTGTTCTTGCCGACGACGTGCACGATCGTGACACCTTGGTCGATCAGTCCATCCAAGCTAGCGGCCACGACATCGTTTAAACGCCGAGCGCCCTGACTTCCACCGAAGACGAGGAGTACAGGACCCGTTGCCGGCAGGCCCCAGTGCTCGCGTGCCGCGTCTCGCGCGGCCGGACGATCGAGATTCGCGATTGATGCGCGAACGGGCAACGCCATGGGACGAGCGTTGGCAAGCGCGTTGGGATGGACGGTCGCCACATGGTGAGTCAATTTCGCACCGAGGATGTTGGCAAAGCCAGCTCGAGAGTTCGCTTCGTGGATGATCAACGGAGTGCGCGTTGCCCACGCCGCGAGGTACCCCGGTATGGCGGCATATCCGCCGAAGCCGACCACCACATCGGCCCGAACCGAACGAATATGCGACCGAGCCTCGCGAGCACCGTCAAGGGTCAGGAAAGGAAAGGCCAGCGCGGCTGTGCCCAACGCGCGTGGGAGCGGCTGAGCCTTGGTTTGGACCAAGGGAAAACCTCGAGATGTAACGAGGTCATACTCAAGTCCTCGACTCCCGCCCACAAACGAGATCTGGGTGGATGGGTCACGATCGATGAGGGCGTCTGCCGTGGTGAGAGCCGGTTCGAGGTGTCCGGCCGTGCCACCTGCCGCGAATACGACATGCATGGGAAGCGTCCGCTATCGGCGCCGCAGGGCCTGGGCGGTGCTGCGCCGGCGAAGTGCCCGGCGAGCCTCAGGTTCCTGTCGGGCGAAAGCCATCAGCATTCCGATTGCCGTCAATGTGGGAATCAGTGAAGAGCCGCCGTAGGACACCAATGGAAGCGTCACACCCGCAACGGGAAGAAGTCCCAGGACGCCACCGATGTTCACAACGGCCTGAACTACGATCCACGATCCGACACCTGCGGCTGCGTACCTCACAAAGGGATCATTGGTGTTTCGGCTCAACCGGAAGATCGCGAAGGCCAACAGCGAGAACAACGCCAGTACGGTCAAGGTTCCCAGGAGGCCGAGTTCCTCGCCGATCACCGGATAGATGAAGTCGGTATGTGCCTCGGGCAACGTCCCCCACTTCTCGCGACTGGCTCCCAGTCCCACGCCCCAAAAGCCCCCGGTACCGAGTGCGTACTGCCCCTGTGTGACCTGCCAACCGAAGCCGAGGCGATCCGAGCCCGGATCCAGCCACGACAGGATGCGATCCATTCGATACGGCGCTGCTAGGGAGAGGACCCAGACGCCAACTGCGCCTATTGCGGCGAATCCGGCGAAGATCCGCAACGGGGCACCCGCGGCGAAGAGGATCCCCGTCAGGATCGCTCCGAGCATCACCGTGTTGCCGAAATCACCCTCGGCCAGCACCAACGCCATCATCACTGCCGCTACCGGCAAAATCGGGATCAGCAGGCCTCGCCAGGTGTCCAGGCGCCGAGATCGACGTGACAGGACTTCGGCACCCCACACCACCAGGGCGAGTTTTGCGATTTCGCTCGGCTGGAATCGAAAGGGTCCGAAAATCTCGATCCAATTCCGTTGTCCCGCCACCTCGACACCGATGACAAGAACAGCTATCAAGAAACCGAACGCTGCCAGGAGAAGCGGCCATGCGAACGCTCGCCAGAATTGAACCGACGTGCGGGCTGCGAAGAACATGGCGATCACGCCGAGCAATGCAAAGAAGCCTTGTCGCTGGGCGAGGGTGTACGGAGAACCGAACACTCGAACACTTTCGATGCTCGAGGCCGACATGACCATGATCAAGCCCAGAAGTAGGAGCAGGAGTGCCGATCCCATGAGCAGGTAGTAGGCGCTCAGTGGATGGCGAGCAAGCAATCCGAGCGGGGAACCACTAGAGATTCGTCGTGGACCGCCGAGATCGGACTCAGATACGTCGGGCACCTGGTTCGTCATTATCCGAACTCCCGCCCGTTTACGGCTTCGACAAAAGCTCGCCCTCGTTCGGTGTAGTCCCGATACATGTCCCACGAGGCGCACCCGGGCGCCAGAAGTACCACGTCTCCGGTGTTCGCCATGCGACAGGCAGCATCGACGACCTCGGCCATCGCACTAGTGTCGGTGCGCTCCACGACTAATACCGGAATATCGGGTGCGTGTCGGCCCAGGGCATCCAGGATCACACCAGCGTCCGCCCCCAAGAGGACAACGCCACGGAGGCGGTTTCGAACATTGCGGACGAGATCATCGAATTCCTGACCCTTGGCCAGACCTCCGGCGATCCACACGACAGATTCGAACGCCTTCAGCGACGTTTCGGCGGCATGGGCATTGGTGGCCTTCGAGTCGTCTACGAATGTCACTCCGGAGAATTCGCCAACAGTAGCGATCCGGTGAGGCGCCGGTGCGAAGTCACGAAGTCCGTCTCCGACGGCGCTCGCTTCGACGCCGTACGACCGCGCAAGCGCAGCCGCGGCCAAGGCGTTACTGACGTTGTGTGGCGCGTTCGGTTGAACATCATGGACGCTTGCTAATTCCTGGGCAGCGCGTTCGCGGTCCGCGACGAAGGCTCTGTCGACCAGCAAGTCATCGACGACCCCGACCATGCCAACATCCGGGACTCCTAGCGTTACGCCGATCGCGCGACACCCGTCAATAACGTCGGCTCGCTCCACCATGGCTCGCGTTTCGGGTTCGGAAACCGAGTAGACGGCCGCCACCTGGGTGTTTCGGTATACGCGCTCCTTGATCCGCACGTACTCGTCAAAGGAACCGAAGTGGTCGATGTGATCGTGCGCGATGTTCAAGCAAACCGCCGCCCACGGGCTCATCGAATAGACGAAGGGCAGTTGCGGTGCACCGACCTCGAGCGCGATGACGTCTACATCGTCATGCATCACAACATCTACGAGAGGATTGCCGATATTGCCGGCAGCAACGGCAGTCGCACCCGATGCCCGAAGCATTGATTCGAGCATCAGCGTGGCAGTGGTCTTTCCATTGGTTCCCGTTACACACAGCCAGGGTGCATCACCGGAGCCGCGTCGTAACCGCCACGCTAACTCGAACTCCCCCCAGATGGGAATACGAGCCGCAGTTGCTGGAACGAGAACGGATGAACGTGGTGGCACACCGGGCGAGACGACTACTAGGTCGCTATCCAGCGGAACCTGCGCATCGGATCCGAAGCGGATCGCAGCACCGAGCGAGCCGAGGACTTCCGCACGCTCGGACTGTGCATCTCCGGGAGTCTGGTCGATGATCGTGACATCGGCTCCCAGTTGCATAAGGACGTCGGCGCAGGAGTATCCGGCAACGCCGAGCCCCACGACGCTGACAGACAGGTGCGTCCAGTCAGCCGCACGAGATAGCGATGCCACATCGCCTCTACTCATGCACGGACCCATTCGGCATAGAACAACGTGAGGCCGGCTCCAATGCAGAGACCTTGGATGATCCACAAGCGGACGACGATTTGGATCTCAGGCCACCCGATCATCTCGAAATGGTGATGCAAAGGCGCCATTCGGAACACGCGTCGACCGGTCAGCTTGAAGGATCCAACCTGCAAGATCACCGAGACCGTGGTGATCAGGAAGAGGCCAGCAATGAACGGCAGCAGCAATTCCGTTCGGCTCAAGATCGCAAGGCCCGCTATGCCTCCGCCCAGCGCGAGGGAGCCGGTATCACCCATGAAAATGCGGGCAGGAGCGGTGTTCCACCACAGGAAACCGAAACATGCGCCTGCGGCCGACGCCGCAACGATTCCGAGATCGAGTGGGTTCTGTGTGTTGTAACAGAACTCAGTGGCAGCGAACGCGCAATTTTGCCCATATTGCCAGATGGCGAGTAGTACGTACGCCAGGAAACTCATGACAGACGCGCCCACCGCGAGGCCGTCGAGACCATCCGTCAGGTTCACTCCATTAGTGGTAGCGGTGATGAGGAACCACACCCAGATCAAGAACAGTCCCAGGGGCAAGACCAAGGAAGTGTCGCGCACGAAGGACACCGCCATCGACGCCGCTGTTTGACCGTCCGCGTCCGGGAATTGAACCGACAGATAGGCAAAGGCGAAGGCAACTAGTGCCTGGCCGATCAGTTTCGTGCGCGCCCGAAGTCCGGTGCTGCGTTGCTTGAAGATCTTGAGATAGTCGTCCGCAAGGCCGACGAGTCCGAGCCCCACCATGAGGAAGAGCACGAGCAGCCCGGAGACGGTCACAGGTCTCCACGTGAGTATGTGGGTGCCGAAATATCCGGCGAGAACCGCGACCAAGATGGCGACACCACCCATCGACGGTGTGCCCTTCTTGGACTCATGGTCCGGGTAAGCCTCGTTCTCAGTGCTTACCCGGATCGCTTGAGCGTGTCCGCGACGTTGCAGCAGTTTGATCAAGATGGGTGTGCCGACAAGGGAAACGATCGACGCTATCGCCAAGGCGATGACCACAAGCCTCATCAGTGATCACCCGCCTCGACTGCGCCACCGGCCAGCAGACGGTCGGAAACCATTTCCAGACCCACGGCCCGCGAAGCTTTAACAAGGACCGTATCCCCCGCCGTGACTTCTCGTTCCAAGAGTTCGATGGCAGCCTCAGGATCGGGAACCCACGCTGATTCGTCGGCCCAGGAGCCCTCATTGCTGGCGGCCAAATGCATGACTTTGGTACCCGGACCCACGCACACCAGCCGGGAGATGTCTAGGCGAACGGCAAGCCGGCCTATCGCATCGTGTTCATCTCGTGCCATGTCCCCCAATTCGCGCATCTCGCCGAGTACTGCCCACGTGCGACCAGATCCGCCCATCGCGCGCAGGGTCTTCAACGCAGCCCGCATGGAATCCGGATTCGCGTTGTAGGCGTCGTTAATGACCGTGATTCCCCCAGCCGTGGTTTGCACATCCATGCGCCAGCGACTCCGTGGCCTCGACTGCTCCAAGCGGGCGGCAATATCGCCAACCGCCATGCCGCAGGCGGAGCCGACGGCAGCAGCCGCGAGGGCGGCGTACACGAAATGTTCACCATGAAAATGCAGTTTCACGGGTGCGCAGCCGTTTCCCGCGGTTCCCGTGTTCGCCTCGATACACAGCTCGAACGCTGGTTGCCCGAATTCATCGATTCGAACATCGGCGGCACGCACATGCGCGGCGTCACTCTCACCGAACCACACAACCCGAGCATCGATTGAGTCCTGCATGCGTCGCACAGCCGGATCATCGACGTTGAGAATGGCGACCGCATCCACAGGCAGAGCGCGAACAAGCTCACTCTTGGCCTGTGCGATGGATTCCGGACGGTCCAACATGCCAACGTGCGCGAGGCCTACGTTGAGTACGACTCCGATGTCGGGCTCAGCAATCTCGCATAAGTAACGGATATGACCCAGCCCACGCATACCCATTTCCAACACGAGGTACTCGGTCGATGGATCTGCTTCGAGAATCGTGAGTGGCACTCCAACTTCAGTATTGAACGATCCTCGCGCGGCGACGACTTCACCGGGCAGGACATCAGCGACGAGGTCTTTCGTGGTTGTTTTTCCAGACGATCCCGTCACTCCGATGACGGTCGCTCTCAACTGATCGTGCCGGTACCAGTGAGCTAGGCGTCCCAGGGCTTCAACCGGATCATCGGTTACCAGACACCGAACGCCCTCGATGTCTTTACTCGCGAGGACTGCGACAGCACCGGACTCGATCGCGGCTTGGGCAAATTCATGTCCATCGACCCGCTCACCCACCACGGCTACGAAGAGGTCGCCGACTTGCACGGAGCGGGAGTCCACCGATACACCCGAGACGTCGACCTGCATTCCTGAGTCGAGCAGTACCTGATTAGCAGTAGCGCCTGCAGCCTTTGCAACCTGCGCGAGGGGGAGCGCCTTCACGTGACACCCTCCCCTGACTCCCCGTTGAAACGGCTGTCCACGAAGGATGCCAGGACAACGCGGTCATCGAAGGCAATCACGCCGTGGGGGCCCTCTTGTGTCGTTTCGTGACCCTTGCCGAGTACGAGGACGACATCGCCCTCACGGGCCTCGCTCACCGCACGCCCTATCGCCTCATGCCGTGATGCGACCTCGTGGACGTTCGCGCCTGAGTCGAATCCCGAGAGGACTTGAGACCGAATCTCTGCTGGGTCCTCCGAGCGAGGATTGTCATCCGTCACAATCGCTACATCGGCGCGGCTAGCCGCCAGCCCCATCTCCAAACGCTTGAGCCGGTCTCGGTCCCCTCCCGCACCGATAACGACGATTACCCGTCCACCTCCACGCGCCTGCCGTTCACTTCGAGCGGCCGCTACTACCTGATCGATCGCATCCGGAGAGTGTGCGTAGTCAACGATGAAGTCGATTCCACCCGCACGGGCGACCAACTCCATACGTCCCGGCACCCGCGCCCGCAACACGGCCCCGATTGCTGCCTCAAGCGCACTACCGAGGATGTGAGCCGAGACGACGGAAACTGCGATGTTGGCGAGCACGAAATCCGCAGCAACGGGGATATCAAGATTGAACTCACCATCCGCGCCCAGCAGCCTCAACCCGTCACGCGCTGCCAACACCTGCCAGTCAGCATCGCGTCCGCGGGTGCTCACCGTCACGACCGGGATCGTCGCCGCCGACGCGAGTCGTGCTCCCCATTCATCGTCAACAAGGATGACCGCCTGCCGTGCCCGTTCCGGCGTGAAAAGTTCGGATTTCGCGGCGAAGTACGTCTCCATATCTTCGTGGTAGTCCAAGTGGTCATGACTGAGGCCGGTGAAAACCGCAAGGTCAAAGGTGATGCCGTCCACTCGGTTCTCGCACAGAGCGATGCTCGAGACTTCCATGACTACCGCGCGGGCACCGTCGTCGTGCATCGACTTCAGGATCGGATGGATATCCGTTGCCTCCGGAGTCGTCCGAGGTCCTGAGTCAAGACTTCGATCCCCGATGCGAGCTCCGAGAGTCCCCAGGACTCCACAGGCGATTCCGTGCGCCTGGAGTGCCATCGACACGAGGTAGGACACGCTGGTCTTACCGTTCGTGCCGGTGACCCCCACCATGGTGAGGGAGTGGGCAGGGAACCCAGCCACAGCGGCGGCGATCGTCGCCGCAAGCCGGCGCGGATCACCGACTTCCATCACCGGGACACCCACCTCGCCTTGCTTCCCGATGATCCGCTTTCCACGTTCGTCGGTGATCACGGCTACTGCGCCACGATCCACTGCATCAGGGACGTAGTGGGCTCCGTGGGTGTGATGCCCCGGTAGCGCAGCGAAGATGAAGCCCGGCTGAACTTTGTCGGACGAAATCGCGATTCCCTTGATGTCCAGATTTCCGACGCCGTCCTGGAAATCTCCGGGCAAGTCCAGCGAGGGTGTAACGGCACCGCTACGGGCGTCCTGAAGAACCTCCGAGAGCCGCACGGACTATCCGGTGGTCAGGGTTAGTTGAGGCGCTCGCTTGCCCGACGGGGGAATCTGCATTGCCTGTAGAGCATAAGTGGTGATCTCCTTGAAAACCGGGGCAGCCAACTCGCCACCGCCACGCCCCCGCTTGGGCTGGTGCACGAATACACCGACGGCCAATCGTGGCGCATCCGCCGGAGCAACGCCGATGAATGACGCAGTGACGTCACCGGCGTAACACCGACAATCGGGATCGACGAACTGGGCGGTGCCCGTCTTTCCGGCAACGCGGTATCCGGGAATTCGGGCTTGCGGCGCGGTACCACCTTCGCCCGTCACCGCCTCCATCATGGCGAGAACCTGCCGAGCGGTGTCCTCGCGCACCACCCGATCGCGTTCGGCATCCGGCGTTTCCACCACGGTTCCGTCGGGTTCGACGATCGATTCGATGATGGACGGCTTCACTCGAACTCCACCATTAGCAATGGTTGCGAAGACATCTGTCATCTGGACTGCCGTTACCGAATAGCCCTGGCCGAAGGCCATGGTGGGGAACGAGGTACCCGACCACTTCTCCGGTTGAAGCATCAAGCCAGCTGATTCACCGGGCAAACCCAGATCAGTGCGATCGTTAATCCCGAACTTCTCCATGTATCGAGCAAGTTGCTTCTTTGGCATCTGCTCGGCCGCAAGGATCATTCCAATATTGCTCGATTTGGCGAACGCTCCTGTCAACGTCAGACGAAGGGTGCCGTGCTCCCAGTAGTCATTGAACTTCTTTCCCGACCGCTCCAACTTGCCCGGGACCTTGATCGGTGTCAGTGGCGTTACCGCGCCCTCGTTGATCGCTGCAGCAGCGGTGATCACCTTGCCGGTCGATCCCGGTTCGAAGATGTCGGTAATCGCGCGATTGCGTCGTTCCTCGGGCAACGACTGGGTGTATCGATTCGGGTCGTAATCCGGGGCCGTCGCCATAGCCAAGACCTCGCCTGTTCGGACATCCATGACGACCGCAGTGGCGCTCGAGGCTCCCGAACGCTGGACGACACCCTGGATGGCTTCTTGGGCAACGAACTGAATATCTCGGTCAATGGTCAACTGAACGTCGGCGCCGGCTATCGCATCCACCGAAGACTGGTTCTGGGTCGGAATCACCCGCCCACCGGGCCCCCGCTCGTACGTCTGCTCCCCCGGCGTACCGGTGAGAACGTCGTTGAACGCTGACTCCACTCCTCCGCCGCCTGAGCCATTGCCTTGAACGAACCCCACGATGTGCGATGCCAGGTCTCCCGCAGGGTAGATACGCCGCGAGGTTTCTTCACTGAATATGCCCGGCAAACGCAGGGCAGCGATTCGCTCCCACGTCTGCGGGGTGACCCCCTTCGCTACGTACATGAATCGCTTCTCGCCTGTGAGTCGGTCGGCGAGCACGTCTTGCGGAACTTCCAGGATCGGAGCTAACTCGACCGATAGCGCTGCCGGATCATCGATAAGTGTTTGATCGGCCGTGATGTCCCTGGCCTCCACCGTTACCGCAAGGGGTTGACCCGTGCGATCAACGATGCTTCCTCGATAGGCCGGAATCTCCGTGGTCCGAAGCCGCTGACTCAATGCTGCATCGGCGAGCGCTTCACCACGTACCGCCTGGAGGTCGACCAACCGAGTGGCGAAGATCGAGGCGATGACGGCGGTCGCGAGCAGTAGCACCGTTCCCCTACGCCTGATGTCCCCCGGCCGAAAATCTGCTCGCGTCGAGTCCGGCGGCTGAGCACCTCCGCGACCCGACGGCGCCTGGGATGCGCGTCGTGAAGGAGCCTGGCGAGTGGGATATCTCGTACTCATCACTCGCCCGCCTCAGACAGTCGAGCGCCGTCGCCGTCGGGAACCGCCGGCTCATCGGCGCCGACCAGCACCGCACCATCCGTCGTCGCCGTCTCCGTAAGTGCCTGACGCTCCTCGTTGCGTCGCGCCTGCTCGGTTGCCGCATCGATACTTCCTTGGGCGCCTTCTTCAACCAAGACAGCACCGTCGCCGAGCTGTCGGCGCTCTGCGATTGGTGTGTCCTCGGTGGGCAGCGACTGCTCAACAGGCAACGGATCGATGAGAGTCGCCGTCAGAGATCCTGCGACGTTGGCCGTACGTGTTCTGTCGCCCGGCGCCGGCTTCGCCTTACCCCGCACCTTGCCGCTGGGCACCGTCAGGAACACCGGCCGTGTCGTGGGCACCATTCCCAGCGCACGTGCCTTGGATTCCAAGACCGGGGGCGCGGCCGCCGCCGCAATCGCTTCGGTCAACGATGCTTCCTGTCGGGCGAGCTCACGCTGCTGTGACTGCAATTCGCTCACCACGAACGCGGTTTGTGCAACAGACGTATTGAGCAGCAGCATCACGATCAAGCCCAGCGCCAAGATGACCGTCACGACAACGGCGAAGAGACCTCGACTTGCGCGTTCGGGTCGCAATGGATCGACCAGGCGAAGATGTGGCAATTCATTTCGGAACTTTCGCCCCGCAGCCTGTGTGGCGTACTCCGTACTCTCCGACGGCAACTCGAGGTTTGCCGAAAGTACTTCTGCCGGGACGGCGTTCATGCGGCAATCCGCTCTATCGCACGCAACCGAACAGAGGCGGCTCGAGAATTGCTCGTGATCTCCTCTTCGGAAGCCATCTCCGCGCCTCGGGTCACCAAGCGGAAGGACGCTTGTAATTCTTCGGGCACGACGGGCAGGTCAATGGGAGCATCGGTCGAGCACCGCGCGTTGAATTCCGACTTGACAATGCGGTCTTCGAGAGATTGGTAGGACAGCACCACCACCCGGCCTCCGACAGCAAGCACGTCGAGTGCCGCAGGAATCGCGCGCGTCAGGGTCGCCAATTCGCCGTTGACCTCTATGCGCAACGCCTGAAAGGTCCTCTTGGCAGGATTTCCACCTTTGCGACGCGCAGCAGCCGGAATCGAATCCCTGATGATGGAGACCAATTCCGTTGAGCTGACGAGTCGATGATCATCCCGGGCCCGCACGATGCCGCGGGCTATGCGGGATGCGAATTTCTCTTCCCCGAAATTTCGCAGTATTCGCACGAGATCGGCTTCGGAGTAGTCATTGACGACGTCGGCGGCGGTCAGCGGATCGGCTGCATTCATCCGCATATCAAGGGGTGCTTCATGCGCGTAGGAGAATCCGCGGCCCGGGTCATCTAGTTGCATCGAGGACACCCCGAGGTCGAACAGAATCCCGTTCGCCCGGCTAATGCCCAAGTCAGCCAGTACATCGGGGATCTCGTCGTAGACGGCGTGCACAAGTCGAACGCGTTCGCTCCACGGGGCCAAACGGGCTCGGGCAATGTCGAGTGCCGCGGTGTCGCGATCGATGCCGATGAGCTGGATGGCGGGGAATCGCTCGAGAGCCATGGATGAATGCCCGCCCAGACCCTCTGTCGCGTCGACGAGGACGGCTCCCGGCTCGGTAAGGGCCGGTGCCAGCAGGGCGAGGACACGCTCGCTGAATACGGGCGTGTGCTGAGCGAAGGTTGATGTCACGAGTCGACTTCCCCATCGACCGGGACGCGAAGTGTCCCGACCTCGGATCTAGGCCCAGCCAGCCACGATCACTGAAAGGACGTACAGAACGGTTCCCGTGGCAACACCGGCCACCATCACGGTGACACCGGTTCGCATCGGACTGAATACCGAGGTCGCTTCGGGCGCCTCATTGATTACTGCCATGTTCTTCTCCTTGTTCGCGGTTGAGATGAACGCTCTTTGTTTGTGGAACTTCCGGTTGCCAGGGCGGTCAGGTCCCCGCCCGCTTTGCGCGTCCTGGCACCGGGGAAGGGGTGCCAGGGGGCGCCCAGCGGGAGGAGGCCTCACCGCCTGAGTCACATCACTCCAGGAACTACCTCCTCGTCGATCCCTGAGAAGTCGTCTTCTTGATTGCCCAGGTAGGTCTCCCAGGTGGAGGAGTCCCAGATCTCGGCCGTGGTTCCGTTGCCGACGACGATCACGTCGCGGTCGAGACCGGCGTATTCACGCAGCGCAGTCGGCACCGTGATGCGGCCCTGCCGGTCGGGGATCTCGTCCGATGCGCCGGAGAACAACACCCGTAGATAGGCCCGAACTCGTGCGTCGGACCGTGAGGCCTCGTTCAATCGCTGCGAATAGGCCGTGAATTCCGCTGTGGGCCACACCACGATGGATCGGTCCTGGCCCTTGGTCAACACCAACCCTGCGGCTAGTTGCTCGCGGAACTTCGCCGGCAGCACGAGCCGGCCTTTGTCGTCCAATCGGGGTGCGTGGGTGCCCAAGAACATCGGCGACCCCTTCCCCACTTATGCCACTTCCGCCCCTTTGGCCTCAGTGGTTATCCCAAGTAGCGCCACTGTACTCCATTTCCCTCCACCGTCAACCCTTTATCTCCAAAAATGCCCCTCCTGAATCCACATGAATCCACCCGAATCCACACGGCTCCCCGCCCGACCTCGGAGGGTGAAGGCGGATGGGCCGGGTGTGGGGGCAGGTGGCTCGACGCCCGCCCGGCGCGCTGCCGGGAACCGGTGAGCGCAGATGCCTACAGTTCCCCTCGTGTGGAAAGCCCGCCTAGGCATCGCCTTGGTTACCGGATCGTTGGCCCTGAGCGCCTGCTCGACGAGCGATCCCAGTTCAACTCCCACCTCTACGCCAGATCGCGCGACCCAATCCCCCACCCCGAGTCCGACGCAATCGCCGACGCCGACACCCACCCCAACACCTACGCCGACGCCGACCCCCACCCCGACGCCGACACCCAC
>Ga0181593_10001292_pt1 | contig 22500 bp, 16 predicted proteins | sample 071ome_19_FD_133756 | JGI IMG/M metagenome (GOLD analysis project Ga0181593, IMG submission 133756) | Coastal salt marsh microbial communities from the Groves Creek Marsh, Skidaway Island, Georgia - 071413AT metaG (megahit assembly) | ecosystem: Environmental > Aquatic > Marine > Intertidal...
ATAATGAATCAGATAGGACTGTTTCATTGCCTTGCGTTTCCTTTCTTCTTGAGCTTGTGGGTCTCAATCCAAAATAAAAGCATGATACAATCCCAGAGCTTTCACATAGTCAATTGGAGAAAAAGCGAAGGAAAACAATGATAGTTCGTGAAGAATATGAAGGAATCGAGTACGTCCTCTATCTACCAGACGCTTTTCAGGGAGAAGAGAAGCTACCATTAATTACTTTGTTTCGAGCGGGACCCGAAGAGTGGTTTCAGTCAAGACAGGACGATTCCCGGGGCAAACGCAACCTCTTCACACTCACTATTGATTTGATTGAAAAGTCTTTTTTGAAACGCTGTGGATTCCTCTTTCCTCGTACAAACACCAGAGATGGATCTCGATATTACTTCTCCAAGGGTCCTTTTGTGCAAGAACCAAAGGGCGAAGCAGTTCTCAGTCAGCAATTCTTTGAAGAGAAGCTCCTGCCACATCTGGCAGAAAACTACCCCGTGGATATTGAGAGAGTCTCGTTAGATGGTTTCTCGCTGGGGGGATACACAGCACTTAGCTATTCCTTCACCAATCCACAGCGCTACAAAAGCACGGGATGCTTTGACGGGGCCTTGCTAGATTTCCACTTCGATAACCGCAGCATCAGTCCCGATACACCCTCAGACCTGTGCTTTGATGAGTTTCCCTATCTCTTTGATGAAGAACCATCAGAAGAGTACTTTCGATCACAAAATCCACTGGATCTGGCTCAAAGAGGTCAGTTTCCTCCCAATCTCTTTGTGATGGCCAGCGCAGACACACACCCGACAAGCAACCGACCTCGTATGGAAAAACTGGCTGAGTTCATGCAAAACCATGGAGTCGTCAATCATGCCCAGGAATTGATCATCGACGAAAACGCCAGGCACGAATGGTACTGGGTAGACGAATACCTCTATCGTGCCCTGCCTTTTCATTCCCACAAACTTCAGGAAGAAAGCGAATAGCAGTCCAGACTCCCGCTTGTGCTCGTGATTCAATACCTCAAAGACTCCAGGCACTACCTCATCAGTCCATTAGCAGACTGGATCTGGATTGTATCCTCTCCTTTATGGGCAGCACTACTTGGTTACCTTGTCTTCAGTCTTGATTGGCACCGCTACCAGCTCAGCTTTCAGGGAGTCGTTTTTACAACCGTTCCCATTTTACTTCTTAACGCACTGATTCATGCCCATCTAGCCCTGAGCTTCTGGCGAACCCACGTCAATGAATCCATTCATCAGCGATTCAAGTTTCGTTTGAACCTGTTTCTCTTTTCCTGCTTGTTTCTCTCGCTGATACGCCTGGAGTTCCTGTTTCTAATATTGATTCTGGCAACCTTCTGGGATGTTTATCATTCGAGTTTACAAACCTTCGGATTCGGCAGAATTTATGAAGTCAAAAGTAGTGGTGATTCCCGTGTACAACGACGCGAGGACTTTATACTGAACCTTCTGATTTACTTTGGACCGGTTGTCAGTGGGGCTACCATGCTTGCTCACTTTGACAGCTTCCTGGATTATCGAGGATTGGGTCAGCACCTGCTCTACACAGTTCCCTTTCTCACTCAGGAATATTCCCAATCCTTGTTTCAGGTTTGGCTTTTCACGCTAATCTTGTTTTTGATTTTCTATTTCAGCTCAAGCTATCAGAGGTTTCAATCCAGTGAGAATGACTTTCCTTACAATAAGTACCTGCTCTACCTGATTACAGGCATTGTGTCCATTTGGGCCTGGCTTTTTCATCCTTTTGGCGAAGCCTTTCTGATCATGAATGTCTTTCATGCGATTCAATACTTTGCCATGATTTACAAAAGTGAAAAGAATCAACTTGCTCAGAAACTAAACACATCCAATCCAGTTTTGATTTTATCAGTAATCAGCCTGCCGGTGCTGGTCTACGGTGTTTTCATTCATCTGGGACTGGAATCGAGTTTAAAAGACAGTTCTATCTTAATCTTGCTTGCCGTATCAAACACGGTAGCGGTTCATCACTTTTACGCAGATTCCTTCATTTGGTCAGTGCGAAATCCTGTTCGGGATAGTGGAGTGTGAACATGTTACGCATTCTGCCTGTGCTTCTTTTGACCCTGCTACTCACTATTGCGTATCTAAATGGTGGTAAAGAGCTAAGTGAAGAACAGGTCAATCCACTAAGCAAAGAGAATTGGAGTCTAATCAATACACCCAGAAGCTCCATAATCAAGCAGGATATCCAAAGGGCAATTTCACAGGCTCACTACCATCGAGCCAGTCAGCTGATCCAGTCTCAATGGGAGGAAAACCCGGCGCAAAGCTATTATTTACTCGCTCAGGTCCTGTTCGCAAAAGGTGAGATTCTCAAGTCAGTCCTCTATTACCGTCAATCCATCCTGGGAGGCTATCTTCCGGCTGTTGCCAAACTTGCGCTGCTGTATGAACGACTTTCAAGCAAGGCAGCAGAGCCATTGAAGTCGCAACTTGAAAAACAAGCTCTGTCTCTTTACGAATACTGTGAGTACCATTCTCTACCAGTTCGTTCCCGATTAGTTCTTTCCCATCCAAAAAGCCCCGTTCGACAACTTCAACTCTTTCGAACACAAATATCCCACTCAAATATGAAAGCAAAAGCGCTACAAATTCTTCAGGAAGGAGCTCAAAAGCTTCAGTCCGCACTATTGTTTCGTGAGCTTGCGAAATTTCAGCAATCACAAGACAAAAGAGGAGAGTTCTCCAGTCAAGCAATTCAATTGCTAGCTAAAATTAATCTTGAGGATTCACACCTTCTTTTTATCAATTCATTGAACGCAAAAACGCATACGGGGAATCTCTAGTGCTATCATTCACGCACAGGCCCGGTTTACCAGAAAGACATCTATGATTCAAAAGGCTCATCAGTTATTCAGCCAATTCTCCTTCTATGCCACTGAATCACTGGACAGAATTCCGGTCTTCTCCAGTCTTTTGGATTGGCTACACAAAGATACCTTTTGTGAAGATGTTGAGCGCTATCCACTACTGAGTCCTGAAGGAGAGACAACTCTCAAGAACTGCTATGTTATCGGTGACTTAACAGGTATCCCCTTATTGAAAATGGCCTCCAATGGGGGCTCCGATATGGTGAAAAATCTGCATCGTAAGGGAGTCATCCAGTCAGGTGGTGACACAACAGAGCTGATTATTGTGGGCGCGGGAGTAGCTGGAATCTCAGCTGCCATGAAAGCCAGTCAGATGGGAATTCCATATCGCCTCTTTGAGTCCAATCGCAGCTTTTCAACAATAGCCAATTTTCCTCAGGGGAAACCTATCTTTCTGGAACCCAGGGAGCTGGAAGTTACAGGAGAGTTAAAGCTCAGCGCTGATACCAAGGAGACTCTACTTGCAGAGCTCAACTATCAGCTTCAAAACGAAGAGCTTCCAATCATCCATGAAAATGTGGAGGAGATCCAAAGATCATCAGGTAGTTTGCTTGTGAAAACTTCCAAAGGGGACTATCAAAGCAAGGCAGTTCTTCTTGCCATCGGAAAAAGCGGAAATCACCGTAAACTCAATGTAGAGGGTGAAGAATTAGGCAAAGTCATTAATCGGCTACTGGATCCCAAGGAACTTCAGGGTAAGCGAGTTTTAGTGGTGGGAGGTGGTGACAATGCTTTGGAAGCCGCCACTTCCTGTGCAAGCCATGGTGCGAAGGTAACTATCAGTTATCGAAAGTCCGAGTTCTCGAGGCCAAAAGAGGGGAACCTCAGGGAGATGGAGAATCATCAACAGCAGGGTCGAATTGAAGTTCTTTTTAACTCTGATATTGAGCGCATTACTGAAGACAAAGTCCACTTCAAAAATCGAAAGGAAGCCCTTCCCAACGACGCGGTCTTGAGCATGATTGGCAAGGAGTTACCCCTCAATTTCTTCAAGCGATGCAAGATTCGCCTGGAACATGAGTGGGATGAAAAGAAGATTCTCGCATGTTTGACGACAATCCTGGCGTTCACGTTTTTTTATTTGTGGAAGAAGGGAATCTTCCTGTCTCCCTATTATTCCTTCTCTCCCGGATGGAAGCCTGCCTGGTTTAGTCTGGATGCTCCTTTCCTTTACGGAATGATCTATTCGATTCTGGTCTTTGTCTTCGGTATTCGAAGAATGAAGCGAAAGCCAACACGATACATACGATTGCAAACCTGGACTTTGATCTTCTTTCAAGTCATTACCCTGTGGATTCTTCCCACGATGCTTATACCCTGGCTTGGATCCATCGGACTGATCCCAGCCTGGTTTAAAACACAGGTTCTGATGGTAGGGGCAGACAGCTACCTTACGGGGGGGAACTGTTGGAGAGCTTATGGGCTGGTTCTGGCCTGGCCTCTCTTTCCTTTTCTTTTTCTGGAGCAGAATCCCACAACGTTCTGGCTGATTTTCGGAAGCTTTCAGAGTTTTGTGCTGATTCCCTGGCTGATCTATCACTACGGCAAAGGAGCCTACTGCGGATGGGTGTGCGGATGCGGGGCACTCGCTGAAACTGTGGGTGACTCCCTGAGAACCCTGACCCCTCACGGACCAAAGTGGAAGAAAGTGGAGAACTGGGGGCAAGTCTTTCTTTTTGTTGTGAGTTTTCTGACCCTGATGAATCTGGCAGCTCATTTCACAGGAGTCCAGAGTTTCAGAGTTCCTGTTTTATACGACGGGTTTTACTCTTTCTACTCCTGGGTGATTGATTTTGCCTTCGCCAATGTTTTAGGTGTGGGGCTGTATTTATTTCTTGGAGGTCGCTTCTGGTGCAGACTGTTTTGCCCACTCGCAGCATTGATGCACATCTATACAAAATTCAGCCGCTATCGTATTTTTGCAGACAAGAGCAAGTGTATCAGCTGCAATGTCTGCACCAAGGTTTGCCATCAGGGAATTGACGTGATGAATTTTGCCAACAAAGGCCTTCCAATGAACGACGTACAATGCGTCAGATGCAGTGCCTGTGTGGTAGAATGTCCCACAGGTGTATTGAGCTTTGGAAAACTCAAAGCAGGCAGTAATTCAGAACCCGGGACCCTGGAGCAGGGAACCAGAATGCAATAGAGCGGGAACCCTTGGCACAACCCTCCTTGATTCGAAGTATAGAGCGTTTCTTTCTGGGTGCCTTCTTCTTCTTTCTTTTACTCTCTCTGGTTGTGCTTATCAATGGAATAGTAGCTGACTACAACCAGTCTGTTCGAGAGCATTTCGAGACCCAGGAAAAGCTTGTTCTGCGTGTTCAGGAAAAGTACCAGGAGCATGTTTCCAAAATTCAGGATGAAATCGTTCAGATACTGTCAATTCGAAGTGAGAAGGACCACAAGGACTTCCTTAAGAACTACATGCCAATCAATATGGCACTTCTTCGAAAATACCTTCATCCTTCAGAAATCAAGGAGATGAAGGAGGGACGAATTCATGCACCGATTATGGCCTATCCTCTTCATGCCAAAAAATTTGCGTTTGAGCGAAACAAACGTGCCCTACAATGGCTTTTCAAGCCTGACAGGAACTTTGCGGTGCGTGGACACCAGGGTGTTAGACCTGATTCGCATCCCTTTCTCAAAAAAATTCTAGAGAGGGGAATTGAGTTCAAAGCTGATTACGAGACTCAGGAATTCAAAATCTCGAAAGAAGATATGCAATTTCTTGATTTACTGGATGGCAAGCAAGACGGGCGGCTTGATGACCCCGAGTTTACCCGCCTGGTAATTGCATTCGTTCTAATCATTGAAAATTCTGACTACGCACTCCCCAAAAATACCAACTCAAAACATCCCTGGATCAATGACAAACTGTTAACTGAACATCTTTATCCCTTAACCTGGAACTGCTCATTTATCTCACTCAAGGCCAACCGCCTCGGAATTATCTCTCATCCCTATCTAGCTTTCACAACAAAGATTACTGAAGATGTAATGGATCAAAGAGGCAAGTTTTACAAGGCAACGAGAGTCCAGTTTTTACTGGAGTGGTTCCCCAGAGATTATTTAATGGACCAGACGAAAAAGGATGAGGTTCTCCTTCTGCCAAGTACGTTTTTGATCGCCAAGATTGATTCCCATCGACTGGCCAGATCTCAACTGGATGTAGTCATTGAAGAGATACTTAAAAGTGATCCCGAGTTTCGTGACTACGGGATTCAGGTGAACTTTCAGGGTTCTGGTCTTAAGTTTTTTCACAAAAGCAATCTTGCCAACTATGATGCTCAACTCAGTGTCTTTGACCGATTAAGGCGAGACTCCTTCGAAACCTATGAACCTCTGAGGGCAGGTTTCGAGCCTTTTCAGGCCAATATGGTCAATGAAGGTTCCTATCAGGCAAGGTCGCTAGATGGAACAACTTCCTGGTTCAGCCGTTTTCAAATCGAAGAGTTTGATGATGCCATGATCACCATCTATGAAAGTCGTGCACCGACTCTCAACGGACTCCTTGTTCAATGGTTTTTCTACATAGTTTTCTATTTGCTCTTCTCAATTCTTGGTTATCGAAGTCTCAACAAACAAAAGACACGGCTCGCCAGAGCGGTTCATGTTTGTCTTGAACTACTCTTCCAGGAAAATCCCTCAAGACTCAAGCAACAAAATCTGCCCCCGGAAGTAACAACACTGGTTGATCTGATGCTTCAATTCCAAACCATGCTGAAACACAATCTCGATCTCATGCGACTCGAGCTTGGTTTTCAAAAAATCCTCAATGTACCCCGCAAAACATTCAAAGAGTACATGGCTGACTACTATTACTTCAGTGCAGACATCAGCCAGGACTACCGTTGGGACCGAAGCTATGATCGCCGTGAAGCAAACTTCAGCCTCCTTCTTCCGGAAGAGTTAAGAGACAAACAGGATCTGTCCCGGGAACTCCACGTAGTTTTGAGAAAACCTGATGATCAGGAGTACGCACGGCTTCTCAACCGGGCCATGAACAAACTCATCGAAAAGTCACGTCTGGAGCTTCAGGATCAAAAGGCTCGTAAAAATCAGCAAGAGATCGAACTTGCCCAAAAGCTCAACACCCGCCTTGTACCTTCTATCCCGGGCATCCAGACCCAGAATCTTGAGGGCGAGTTTCTATACAACAGAGCCAGCTCCATGGGTGGTTTCTTTCATCAGTGGACCCTCCACAACGACAAACTTCTCGCTTTTTCTGGTGTGGTTACCGGTTCCGTTCTCGCAAGCTCGCTTTACGCTGTCAGTCTCATGACCTATCTGGATGGGTTGGCAAGAACTGGATCAAACTGGGATTTAATTCTGGAGAAGCTTGATGAATTCAGTTTCAAGCAGGAGGCCAAGGATTTGGGTCCCATGCTGTTAATCATGCAAATTGATATGAATACCGGTGAAATCAGCTACAGCTGCAGGGGAGTCAGTACCTTCTATATATTGCGAGGGGCTGAACAAACAGTGGAGAAGCTTGGCTACGACTCAACCCCACTCTGGCCGGGATTAAAAATCGTCAGTAGTAGTCGCTCTGGTCAGTTAAACCCGGGGGACAGTCTTGTCTGGGCTTGCTGTGAGCCGATGACCCAATCCAATCTGGTGAAGCTTGATCTTGGGAAATGGAAAGACATCCTTAATCAAAAGTGGAGTTTAGACATGGACCCACTTGAAGTCGCGATACGCCTGGGCAAAGAAAATCTCGCCGGTATCAAGTCGAAAATCTTGTGGAAAGGGGACCCGCAAGGTGCGTAACAGGTTTCTGGGTTGGCTTACCGGTGGACTGTTCTTCGCCCTTCTTGGACCTCTGATCATATCCAGCCTATTGCTAGTGAAGTACTTCAACTTTCAACTCTCTATCCAGGAGAATCGCTTTTATGACTCCAGTCTTGAAAATAGTTATGCTCGAGAAGCTGAATTTGATGACTGGTCAAACCAGATAAAGGAGAGAATCGGAAAACAAGTGATGCAACTGGTCAAGCGCATCCGCAAAAGTCTCAAGCCAAAAGACCTTCCAAGCTACGAAGAAATGCTACGTCAGAATGACCCTGATTTAGACGAGTTTCGAAATCGACTGGAAGAAAAACTCCGACATAAAAATCTACTCTATCTGAACCGTGCAAAGAGAAGCATACTGGCACAGTTTCCTGACCTTGATCAGATGGAGTTTCATATTCAATATTATTCTGTAGATTTGAGTATCAAGTTCCTCAGCTCCAATCGCTCCATCAGACTTCCCGAGCTCACCAAACTGCAGGCCTTTTTGGACCCTGATGGCTATAAGTATTCTGCAGACAATATGCTCAGCTCTTTTGTAATGATGTTTCACAGGGCACAGTTGGGAGACATTCGAAACAAGGAGATGGTTGTCACCTTGAGAAGTATGAATGTTGTGGACGTTCTCAAGGACCATGGAAAATTTATTCCCTTTAGCGTGCCGCCCTTTCATTATGAATTGCTTCTGGAGCCAATAGTTCCTTCAAAGAAGTTTCTCGACAGCCTTTATCAACCCTGGCTTGAAGAGATTGTAGCCCAAAGATCATCAGAGTTCCCCAAAGCTAATGGATACCTGGGGGCCAGTCTCTATCTTGAGAAAATTTTCAAACGAAAGATGAATGAGTTTCCAGAAAAGGGACTGGGAGACTATGAGCTAATGACTCGTAGTATCAAGTCAATTCGAATACCAAATACCCTGGATTCAGCCGCAAACTTTGAAGTCTATCGTGAAAGTTCCTCTACATATGAGTTGATAGACAAGGAGCAGCTCAAGCAGGAACTTCTTAAACTGGAAAGACCGCTTCGCTTCTCCTACCGGCCAGAAGGGCCTCTTCGCAAAGAACGAGTCCATTGCCTTGCCACCACATCCCGATTGTACTCGAGTTTTATTCACCTTTATCAAATCAATGAAAACAACCTGCTCTCTGATACCAGAACATTCATGATTCAAACTGTGGTGAGTATCTCTCTGGTGCTGGGAATCATTTTGCTCTTCGGACTTGCACTGGCGTACGGTATCTCAAGGCCGATCACCAGTATCAGCAACAAAGTCCTTGTTGCCGCACGAAAACTTGACTTCAATCCTATACGGGAAGTAGAAAGCCGTTTTCGCGAAATCACCATTTTAAAGAACGCATTCACCAGAAAGATACAGGAAGTTCAACTACAGGCCAGGAGTTATGAGGTTCTTTCGGAAGTTCAGGATCTACTCATGGAAGACCCTTCCCAGCAGCGTTTTCTCTCCACTATGAGTAGAATCTACCGTGAACAGTTCTCCCTGGTCTTGAAGTCCTATAATGCACAGGAAGGCAAGATCGTCTTTGAGAAAGAACCTGAAGATGTGCTGGATTTGGAAGCCCAGGAGCAAGCAGCTCCATTTCACGAACAGGTCCATTTTTACTTCGAAAGAAAGAAACTGGAACAAAACTATATGAAGAGTCTACGTCAGGAACAGGAACTCGGACTGGCTCAACAAATCCAGGAAAGCCTTCTCCCCAGAGAATTTCAACCCAAAGCTCCACTTGAAGTTGCCAGTTTTTTTAAACCAGCCCGCTATCTTGGAGGTGATTTTTGGGATGCTATCCATCTTGAAAATGAAGATTGTTTAATTGTTGCCGACGTCAGCGGGAAGGGGCTCGCCTCTGCTTTGTATGGAGCTTCTGTAAAGGCTTACCTTCAGGCTTTTGCCCTGACTGCTGAAGGTCCAAAGGAGCTGGCAGGAAGGATCAATGAAAATATGTGCAGAACCGGGCAAGAAGGTTATTTTTGCACTGCATTTCTTGCATTCATCAATCACGAAGGCAACAAGCTTCGATTTGCGAGTGCAGGACACAATCGAATGTATCTGGTTCGGGACAGTAAAGTTCAGGACTTAAGCGGTAAAGGCCTTCCCTTTGGATTGTTTGACTCCATGAACTATCTGGAAGTGGAAATGGATCTTCAGGCAGATGACCTCATTGTCCTTTATACGGACGGAGTGAATGAGCTTGAGAACAATGACAAGCAACACTATGGGCTGGAGCGACTGGAGGATTTACTGGAAAGTAATTTTCATCTCTCAAGTGAAGAACTTTCCGAGATTTTGCGAAGTGATCTTGAATTGTTTCGATCCCAAGCGGAACAAAGTGATGACATTACCTACTTAATCATCAAGATGAAAGAGTAGTCGTTAATCCGTCAGTAATATGTTTGAACCCGCACGCAACGGATGAAAATTCAAACAAGAGAGTAATTTTGTAATCAGATTCTCACCACCCATGCCGGGCATGGTCAAATCCAGAGTAATCAAATCAGGTTTTAATGTCTCACCCAAGTTCATTGCGTCTTCGTCATTGTCCGCTGTATGGGTTTCCCAATCCGGACGAATGATGGACAGAATTTTCGCAATGATTTTTCTGACGTAGAGCATGTCATCTACGATCAAAAATTTTTTCATACCTACACCTTACCATTGGAAACGGACTGGCTGAACCGTAATTTGTACCGTTGTCGACAGAAAGTTTTCAAAGTCACAAGAAATTGCTAAAATTCGGAACATGAAAGAAGTCTTACAGCTGGACACAGGACTAACAGGCAGTGTACTCGAAGAGCCCTCTCTTCCCGACAACGAGCAAAGAGCCCGTCGTTTGGTGGAAGTTGGCTCGGCCTACGTGCTAAAAAACAAGCTTACGGAAGCCCGGGACTTCTTTGAACGCTCTCTTGAAATTTACCCAACCGCGGATGCCTATACCTACCTCGGATGGGTGATGACTTACCACGGCTGCTACATCGAAGCCATTGAACTTTGTACCAAGGCAATCGAACTGGATCCTGAGTTTGGAAATCCATACAACGATATCGGGGTCTATCTTATGCGCCTGAAAAAGTCAAAAGCTGCCATTGAATGGTTTGAGAAAGCCAAGAAAGCCAAGCGCTATGAACCCAGACATTTTCCATACCTCAATTTGGGAATACTGTATCTCAAAATGGGTAGACTCAGTAGAGCCTACGAGGAGTTCTCCCAGGTATTGGTTCATGAGCCCGATCATGAGGAAGCGAAAAAGCAGATTCAGGAATTGGAAGTTCTACTAAACTTTCAGGAATCCCTGTCCAAAGAGGCTGCTAAAAACTGAAACTCGTCTGGTCATACTAGTGAAAGGTCAACAGACTTGGAAATTCGCAGTCCTGGCTTCATACTAAGATCATGCAAAACTGGACTTTACCTTATGACAGCGAATGTGATTTGTGCGTTCGATTCTCACAGCAAGTTCAAAGATTCGACAAAGAGAATCTGATTCGAGTGATTCCACTGGAAATCTATTGTCAGGATTCAGAAATTCCTTGCAGTGATTTATTCAATGAGTTGCATTTCATCAGCGATGATGGTCAAATCCTGCGCGGTGGTGACGCAATTCAAAAAGTCATTGAATTGATTCCTGCCATGGCAACCTTGCAGCATCTTGTGGAATCCAAACTCGGGCAAGCTTCCTCTCGAGGTATTTACAAGGTTCTGGATCGCTTGCGCTGGTTTCGCAAGAGAAAGTGTAAGAAGTGCAGGAAATGAAGGTCGAGACAAGTGAAGGGCTCACTCTGGCAAACAATCAGGCATCTGCTGCCCTATTTTCGCCCACATCTGGGAAGTTTGTTGATCGTTCTGCTCTGTACAAGTTTGCTAACCGGCTCAGCTCTCTTACGCCCTCATATCCTGAAATTTATTATTGATGAAGCTGTAGTCAATCAAAGCTATGAGCAATTGCATCAAGCATTTTTACTCTTCGTTGGGGTTCTTGCTGCAGGAATTGGTTTAGGCTACGGTCAGATCAAGGTTTCTGCCAATATTGGTCTTTCCATCGTTCAGCAGCTCAAACAAGAACTGTATTCCCATGTACTTCGTCTGGATCTTTCCCATTTCAATCAAAATCAGGTGGGCTGGTACTTGTCCCGTGTAGAATCAGATACTGAACAACTCAAGCAGTTTTGCTCGAACATTACTGTGAGAATGCTACTGGATGCTTTCACATTCTTCGCAATCCTGATCACCCTATATCTGACCGACCCTCAAATCGCAAGCTGGATGGGTGGAATTCTAATCATTTTACTGTGTCTTGTTATGCTGCTGATGACCAGAATTCGACCACTCTATGATGTTGTTCGAACCCGCTATGCAAAGCTGACGGGTTTTCTTTCAGAATACATTCACGGAGCAGAGATTATTCAGGTCTTCAATCGAAACAAAGAAGTGCAAAAGGAATTGGAAATACTTGGTCAGGAAAGATACGACAGCGAGATCAAGGCGAGCTTTGCAGAGTATGGAACCTGGGCACTATTTAGCTTTGTTACCGAAACTTGTCTCTTTGCTGTCATTTTGTACTTTGGGCTTGCCAAGATTCATTCAGGGGAAATGAGTCTGGGAACTTTGATCCTGTTCCTGGAGTTTTCCAGGCAAATGACCTGGCCTATTCATTCCTTCAGTGAAAATTTCAATCGATTGCAACGCTCGACTGTTGCTGCTCAGAGGGTGTTCTCACTACTGCATACTCAAGACAAAGTGAAAGATCTGGTACTCGACCCAGGAGGGAAGATCAGTTTCGATAAAATCGAGCTTGAGAAAGTTTTTTTCCAATACAACGAAGATGAATGGGCCATTGAAGACCTGAACCTGTCTTTTCAAAAGGGAGAAAAGATTGCTTTCGTTGGAGCTAGCGGGGGTGGAAAGAGTACAACAATCAACTTGTTGTGCCGTTTTTATGACCCTGTCACCGGCTCTATTCTTGTGGATGATGAAGACCTGCGCCTGCGCTCTTTAAGTGCTTGGAGGCGATCCATAGGCCTCGTTTTACAGGATGTTTTTCTGTTTCCGGGAACGGTTCTGGATAACCTGAGAGCTTTTCGGGAGGATATCTCAAGAGACAGTGTCATCTGGGCCGCAAAGGAGCTGGGCTCCCATCGTTACATAGAGAAGTTTCCCGATGGTTACGATACGGTGCTGCAGGAGCGTGGGGCCAACCTGTCCCAGGGAGAAAGACAACTCTTAAGTTTCACAAGAGCATGGATAGCGCAGCCAGAACTTTTGATCCTTGATGAAGCTACCGCAAATATCGACCCCTACACTGAGTTAATTCTGCAGGAATCACTCGATCGTCTTCTTGCAGGCCGCACAGCTGTAGTCATTGCTCATCGCTTGACCACAATTGAGAAAGTCGATCGGATTTACGTGATGTCCAAGGGAAAGCTCGTTGAATCTGGATCTCATCAGGAACTTCTTCAAAGAAAAGGGGAGTACTTTGATCTGTTTGAGCTGCAGAAGGAGAATGCCTTATGAAGCATTGGCAGTTCTTTTTTCGACTTTGGAAGGAACATCCCTGGGCAGCTCTGTGGATGGTCTTCTTAACTGCAGTCAGTACATCAGTGTTTCTGGGTTACCCTCTGTTCTTTCGCTACCTCGTAGATACCCTAAATTTGAAAATCGAAAACTCCTCTTCCTGGGAACTGGATGCTTTTCGTACAAAGATTTTGCTTATACTGCTTTGTGTTGGTCTAGGACAATTTTTAGCCGGGCTTTACCCATTCTTCAGAGCTAGAATGAATCTCACTTTTGAGAAGAAGCTGAGAGAAAAATACTTTGCCTATCTTCTGAACAAAGAGCAGCACTTCTTTCAATCTCACCGAACGGGAGATCTCATCACGAGACTCACCGATGATTTGACCAGTTTTCCCAAGATTTCCTGGTTTTCTTGCAGTGGACTCTTTCGAGCATTTAACTCTGCCTCCATACTGTTCTTTTGCATTATCACCCTCTTTTTGATCAACGCCAAGCTCGCTGCACTCTCTCTGCTTCCACTACCTGTGGTGATTCTGGTCTACTTGAAACTCAGCTCGAGGTTGCGCTCTGCCTATGACACCAACCAAAAAGCAGTCAGCTCAACCAACAATCATATGGAAGCCACGCTCTCGGGAATTCGCATTCTCAAATCCATGAATCTGGAACGAGCTGAATCCTCAAGATTTGAAGAAGTTTTAAAGGATCGTAAAGATGTAGAAATGGAAACAGTCAAACTCTCAGGGAAAATACAGATTTTTTATGAGTTCGTGAATTACTTTTCCCAGGCACTCGTTGTAGGAGCCGGAGGTTATATGGTTCTTCAAAACGAACTTTCCCTTGGTGATTACTACGCCTTCTTCTCCTATCTGGGAATGGTGGTGTATCCCATGCTTGATATACCCAATCTGCTGGTTACCTCACGACAAGCCTTTGTCTGTGTCGATCGTCTTCAGGAGCTCGAAGGAGAAGATTCAGAAGAACTCAGTTCATCAAAGAGAGTCAAGATTGATGATATCGAGTTGCAAAGTTGCTCCTACAAGTATCCCGGGCGCAGCAGCAATCAAAGAGAGTGGGCACTTCAGGACATTTCAGTGAAGATACAAAAAGGGGAGCGACTTGCTATAGTAGGGCAAATTGGAGCTGGTAAAAGCACACTACTCAAGATTATTACCGGTGCATTGGCTCCTAGTGACGGGAAACTTTATGTCAACAGTAAACCCATCAGTCAGTGGGATCTCTCCAGTTTTCGAAATGAATTGGGATATATCGCGCAAGAACCGCTTGTTTTCTCCCAAACAATCTCATCCAACATCAAATTTTATCGGGGAGGAAGTGATGAAGAAATGGAAACTTCTTCCCAGATTAGTCAGTTTCATCGGGATGTAGAACAGTTTGAAAATCGTTATGAGCAGGAACTCGGTCAAAGAGGAATCAATATAAGCGGTGGTCAAAAACAGCGACTCACCATAGCAAGAGCACTGATGGGGAAACCCTCGGTACTGGTCATGGACGATATCACCGCCAGCCTGGATGCTCAAAATGAGGAAGAGTTCTGGAATCAGTCCAGAGAGCACCTCGGAGAGTCCATGATTCTCATAGTGACCCATCGACTGGCAACTGCCAGAAGGGCTGACAAGGTTATGGTCCTTCGAGACGGAAAAGTGGAGTGCTTCGGGAAACTTGAGGATCTCCTGGCGCAGTACGGTTCCTTTAGTGACTTGATAGGGGAGAAAGAGCAGGATTCTTCCTCCTAGTTTTATTTGAGTAAGGGTTCAACAAGCGGATTCGTCTGCTCCTTTATGAATTTGGTCTTGTTCGGGCTCGAATCAAAACTTGGTTTCCAATGAAATTTTCCATTGAGTCAAGCAAGGGACAAGTATAGAATAATAGGCTGATGCGCAAGTGGCGGAATTGGTAGACGCGCTAGATTCAGGTTCTAGTGCCCGTTAGGGTGTGGAGGTTCAAGTCCTCTCTTGCGCACCAAACCTTACTGATAGAGTAAGTTCAATGTCAAAGCAAAAACCCCCGGACTTCCGTTTGGGGGTTTTGTTTTTACCCCTCATTTTTTTTTAATCCAGGGATTGACGAAGAATTTTAAATCCTTACTATCCAACGGTTAAACATTGGAGGATGTTTTGAGATTAATCATTGCAGTATTTTGCGCCCTGATTTATGTAGCACCCGCATTTGCAGTAGAGCTTGTGGTAGGAAACAATATTATTAAAGCCAGCATTCTAAACGAATGGGGCAGTCTTTTGCCCAACCCATCTCTGAGTTTGGTTTCAAAAAATCAACGATCAATAACGCTTAGAGCATCCTCCCCAGGATATCGTTCCGAGGAAAGAGTCGTGTCCCTGGAAGAAGGTAAAAGTGTGTACCGGCTTAGATTTGAACTTCTGGATCCGGTACTGGCCATGGACTTGAGAGATTACTCAGGGAACAAGGTCAAATTTGTTGTAGACTCGGATCAGTTGGATGTGAATTATCCCAAGGTTTATGGCGTTTTAATTACGCTTTTAGAGGATAATTTTGATGATTTCCTGTTTTACCAGGTTCGATTGACTCTGAATGATAAGGAAGTTCCAAAGCCCGTTGTACGTGTGGGTAAGTACATGGGTTACCGCCAGATTTTGGTGTACTTCAATCGCAAAGCTCTTGATTCAAAACTGAACGATTTAACAGTTGAGATACCTCGTGATGATCAGGCCATTTCCGTAAAATCCAAAGTTCAGACGATTCGTCAAAGAAAGTTCGAAAAGCTCCACCGCTAGTCTGAAGGGAGTTATACCAAAATAGTATGAATACCGCTCTAATGGTTCATTCAAGAGCTAACAAAGAGACCAATGACGTGAACTATGACGCAGGCTATCTTGAAGATCAGGAAGGGTTTGAGTCCTCTTTAAGGGGAGTGTACCTTTCTTTCTGTAAAAGTAAAAATCAGGTAGCTTAGGAGATCGCAGATCTCCTTCTTTGCAGGGTACGTACCCTACGACTTCTGGGCTATAAAATCAAAATAGACCATTTCCGACTTTTGTTAATCACCACAATTACAAAAGGAGAACGGAGATGGCCTATTCATTTATGAGGTGGATTTTCTTGCAAAGCCTTCCAATGTAATCTTTATGGGAGGCAGTGGCACAGGAAAAACCCACTTGGCAACTTCCATTGGACTAAGTGCCGTCCACAAAGGGAAGCACGTAAAGTTCTACAATTTAGTGGACTTGGTGAATTTGCTTGAGAAGGAAAAGGAAGATGGAAGAGCGGGAATGCTTTTCCAAAAGCTAAGGAAGGTTTCACTAATCATCCTGGATGAGTTGGGCTATCTACCTTTCTCTGTAAATGGAGGCCAGCTGCTATTTCACTTTCTTAGTCAATGCTATGAGAAAAAGGCAATTGTCATTACTACAAACCTGGATTTTGCTGAATGGGATACGATCTTTCACTTCAGGAAGATGACTGTCGCTATGCTAGACAAGCTAACCCATCACTGCGAAATCATTGAAACCGGAAGCGAGTCGTACAGACTGAAGGACAAAAGGAAGAAAAACTAGACCTCTTTCTGGCAATCCAGGATGAGGGAAATTACAATGATATGGGTGGGTCAAAATTCAATTAAAACCTGGGTCAATTTTCGATTACAGAACACATTGATGAGCCTAAAGGCAGTTCTAATTTATTGACTACTGTTTGATAATCTTCCAGTAGCCGGGTCGTACCTGGCTTGCCTGAACATAGAACTCTTTAATATCTCTCTTCCCGTTCTCCAAACAAAACTCAGAGGGTACTTTTAGCGTGCCACCATGGGAGAGTGGATAAGACTTTTGACCAGAAACTCCCTGTCTGAGCAAGATTCCTTCCAGGTAGAGCTGTGCACATACCTCTTGTTGTGGATGCATTCCTTTGGGACTATCCATAGTAAGGTGGAGCTGGTATTTCGAAATTCTTTTACTTTTATAAGGGTGAGGGATTTCATAGCTACCCTGATATTGAATTCCTTGCCCTTCTACTGCTTCATCAGCTAACTCATTGTTAGGCCTGGTCCAGAATAACTTTGCCTTATCAAGTCTTACTCTTGAGAACTGGTCTGCGCCGTAGCTGTTCGGGTCTAATTCAATGTTCACAATGAATCTGAGTGGATGGTTATCATCTAGACTGGTCTGAATTCGATCCATGAAGTCTTCATATTTACTTAGCTTGGAGAGTAATATCTGGCGGTAAAGGAAGAGAAAATCTTCGTCAGGGTCTTGAGCATCTCTTGAAACGAGATGAGTCAGGATAGTTACTCTGCCTGGATCAACTATGGTATTCGGATAGCGATGAGTCATTTGAGAGTGAACCGAGAAGTGATACAACCCTGCTCCAAGAGGAATTTCCTTAAAGAAAAGTGAATAATGACCACCAGGTAGTAGGGTTCTTTTCAATCTTTTCATGGGGAAGTTTTCTACCATTGCGATTGGAAGAGTGAACGGGTTGGATTGACTATGGGAGAACTCAAGATCTACTTCGTAGGGGTCTGACGGTAATCGCTCTGTGAGAAAAAGAGCTACCAAAAGCCCCTTTCCTTCTCTCGCGAGCCTTTCAAGTTTGGTTTGCAAGACATCGACCCTCAGGGTCTCGTTGCTTCGTGAAGCATAAAGATTGGTTGCTATCAATAGCTGGGTGATTAAAATCAGAACTACAATCTTGTTCATGTGATTGATTTCGGGACTTTAACTGATTCAATCAAGGATAAACAGTAGACCTTTTCTCGTTGTTACTGTCCCTAGAACAAAAAACCAGTAAAACTACGGAATTTGGAATGAACAATATGCACATGAAGAACTTAGGCTTAAGAATCAAAAAAGTACTGGACATGGTTGAAAAGCAAGATAGATTCAAGGCTTCAATTGAATAGTCAGAGACATCCTGTTCCTTTGCTAAACAGTCGAAAACCCTGAAACTTGGATGGAATCGATTCGATCCTTGATGACCTTTGAAACAAACAGATCTATTGGCGTTAAAGCTTGTTGTGTTGCATCACTCATTGGCTGTAAACCTGCTATGGATGGTGAGAATACAACATTGGTGCTGTAAAACTTGATAGAGCAAGATAGTATAATGAGAATACAAAGGACCTGGGATACGGTATGACAACAGACTAGAGAAAAGTAATGGAATCAGACCTACCAGATCAGATGCCTTCAGATGTCGTTTTCATGAAAAGTCGACAACATTCTTTGGTCTAAACAGTCGCAGATGGAAACGGCAGAGTGGTTAGGTTTTAGTTTTCTCATATCAGACTGGAGTCGACATTTTGGTCTGGCTTGCCGGAACTATTTTGTTTAGCTAGTCCAAGCTTTGTTTTGTGGTCAGGCTGGTCAAAGTAGCTTGTTCGTCTTGCAGGCCGAAGTATCTTGATGGTGTTGCAGGCCGAAGCGTCTTGTTGGTCTTGCTAGCCAGAAATATCTTGTTGGTCTGGTATCACGAGATATCTTATTGGTCTAACTGGCGGAAATTACTGTGATTTGTCCAACTAGAAAAGCTTGGTCTGTTCGGCTAGAATATTGCCAATAAAATGATCGTATAGTCATCAAGTAAGGCTTGTATCAGAATCTCATTGTGTCTGGTTTGGCTTAGTGAAAGATCAACTATCCCGTATTATGGTCAGGATGAAGAAAATCATAGACTATTTGTTGAAAAAATCCATGGATCCGGTGAGACCGCATATTTTTGCGTACTTCCGGATAATACTCGGCATGATTTTGTTCGTTGAGTGTTTCCGATTCTTTCGCCACAACTGGGTCTATCAATATTTTGTTGAGCCGGTTTTCTACTTTTCCTATCCCGGGCTTGATTTCATTCGTCCCCTTTCCTGGAATGGCATGAATTATTTGTTCATTACCATGGGGATCCTTTCTTTTGTTCTTATTCTTGGTATTTTTTCCAGAGTAGTCTGCGCACTACTATTCTGTTTGTTTAGCTATCAGTTCCTTATAGATCAGAGTCAGTACCTGAATCACTTCTATCTCATACAGCTCATTCTGCTTTGTTGCGTTTTCTTGCCATTGGACAATTGCTGGAGTATTAAGCCATCAGGCAGATCCATGGCTTCCATTCTGGATTTGTATTTTCTCAGGTTTCTGGTGGCCGTACCTTATGTGGGCGGTGGGATTGCCAAGTTAAATTGGGACTGGTTAGCCGGGGAACCCATGAGAATGTGGTTATGGAATCGTAAGGACACACCACTGATTGGTAAATTTTATGAGAATCCTGACGTGGCCTACTTTTACTCATATGGTGGTCTTTTGTTTGATTTGTTTATCGTTCCTGCGCTTCTTTATCCTAAAACTCGTAAACTTGCTGTTGTTGCCGTTCTGATTTTCCACATCAACAATCACTTCATTTTTCACATAGGGATCTTTCCCTGGTTTATGATCCTGGCAACACCGGTGTTCTTCAACGCTCATCGATTTGGGCCAGAAACCACAGCTGAATTTAAAGCCCCACCAGCGGCTGGAATGAGTAAAATCTGGTTCCTGATCATCTTCGTGGTGATTCAACTGCTTCTGCCCTTTCGACATCTTTTGTACAAAGGGTCTGTGCACTGGACCGAAAAGGGCCATCGATTCAGTTGGCATATGAAACTTCGATCAAAAAACGGGCAGATTCATTTTCTTGTAAGGGATGGAGAGTCGGGTAAGGAAGAACAGGTAGACCCCAAAGTCTATCTAACCCGCAGGCAAAATCGCAAGATGTCTACGCGGCCTGGAATGATTCGGCAGTTTGCGCATTTTTTGGAGACGGTCTATGAGGCCAAGGGATGGAAGTCAGTTGAGGTTCGTACCTGGGCTCCATGCAGTCTAAATGGTAGGAAATACCAACTTCTTGTTGATCCAATGATCGATCTTACCCAGGATGAATTGCCCGAAGGCTGGATACTGCCACTCAACACACCATTAGATCAAAGACTCTATCCACATTGAGTTTTTTCTTTCGCGCGTCAGTGAGTCTGTCTCGAGTACATTCTACGCCTAGCATCAAAGCAGTGTAAAATCACGGGTGGTTCGTTCAATGGATGAATGGCTATTTGGACTCAGTCTCTGGAATTTTTATAAGGGCTGATTGTCTGACTTATATCTGGTTTTTCCTTGCCCAGACTATTCCCAGCTTTCAGGTTCAGAAATGTCAGATCAAATTGATTTCAATTCAGAGATGTCCTACCGTCTATTGGTTTCCCCCTAGAAGTTAATCTTCAAGATCAGGTATATCAGATGGATTGAATTCACTTTCAGAGATGTCCTACCGGCGTGTGCATTCCTCTTAGAAAGTAATCTTCAAGGTCAGGTATATTAGATGACTAAATTGTACTTTCAGAGATGCCCTGCTAGCAGCTGTATAGCTCCTGGAATACACTTTGTCTAAACCTGGCTATCGGTCTTTTCTTGGCACTAGACTAACTCGTAGAAAGTTTCTTCTCCATCTCTAATGATCTGGTATTGTTCTTTTTGGAGTGAATCAGCGATGGATTTTTGCACAAAGATTTTGGTCTTGTTGCCCTGTTTTGTTTTGGCTTCCAGTTCTTCCGCCAATTCCACCGCTTCTCCAAAAGCCAGGAAGTGTTTTTTGTGCTCATCACCAATCACACCAAAACGCACCACGGAGACTGCTATTCCGATACCATTTTGAACTGTCAGTTCTCCTCTAAGTTCTCTGTCGCTATTCCATTGTGCAAAAAGTTTCATCAAGTCCCGAGAACAGTCGATAGCGCGACTTTCGAAGTCCTGATGCTCCTTTTCAATAAATATGACTTCCACAGCATCCCCAATAAACTTGTCGATGATACCGCCATATTTTTGTACAACCTCTTCCCACAGCTCGAAGTATTGATTGAGCATTGCTACTATTTGTCCCGGTGTATAGTTCTCACTGATTGTTGTAAACGAGCGAATATCACAAAATACAACGGCTGTCCAGAATTCAATTTCGGTTCCATAACTTCCATCTTCTTGCTTGAGAATATTAAGTAGCTGATGGGCAACAAAGGGCATGAGTTGGTCTCTTTGCATGAGCTCTTCGCGCATTTGAAGGTAGGTTTGAATCAATTCGGCTCTCTCGTCGGAGTACTCCCCCTTCAGACATTCTAGCCATTCTTCTTGCTCTTCTTTCTGGAATGAGCTCTGGAATTCATTGACGAAGTGCTGCATTCCTCGAAATAGGTCAAAGAACAGCAATAGGGCAAGGAGTATGTAGAGGACCACCAAGACCGCAAATGTGCTTTTCAGTGATTCAACACGCTGGTAGGCTATTTTTTGAGGGATCAGGTAGTTCAAACTATATTCACTCAAAGTCTGTAATACATCTTTAAGAAACTTTGAATCTGCATTGGTTAGATCAGGAGAAATTGTGATTACAATTGTTCCTGTACCTTCATGAAGCTCTCGCTTGTCAATCATTACAGAAGCAAACCAGGGGTCTTTTTCGATTACTAAATTGCTCATAAATAAGCCATAGTAATGACTACCCTTCTCTGTCAAGAAAAGCAGTTTCCTGGACCATGAAGATTTAAGGGAAAGGTGAATCCAGATATAGACTGTAAACAAAAAAACCGACCAACGCCTTCAGATCTTATCTGAATGACCTCAGTCGGCTTTTCATCTATTTCGTCAGAGATTTTCTGGCTATGCGACGGGAGGAATCCTCGTTTCGTACAAGATTACTTTTCGTAAACCGCCTCAAATATACTTTCTTTCGTGTCTTGAGTAGACTTACCGCTTAATCTTTCGACAGCTTTGACCAGATCAGCTCTACCCTGACCGAAAGAGTTGTCTTTCCCGGATTCGCCCAAATCCAGTGAAGTGGACATAAGTAAGGATTCAATCTGAGAAACACTCAGATTCGGCTTTGCTTCCAGCAAAATTGCAATCAAGCCTGCTACATGAGGTGTTGCCATGGAAGTTCCACTCATATACTGGTAACTTCCACCTGGTTTTGCGCTGTAGACTTGCACGCCAGGCGCACTGATGTCTGGCTTGATATAAGTCTTGAAAGACCACTTGATTGGTCCACGGGAACTAAAGTAAGCAATTTTGTCGTCGCTGTCAGTTGCCCCAACTGCGAAGGAGTGTGGGTATCCACCAGGAGTAGACATTGTACCCTCGTTGCTACCTGAATTACCGGCAGCGAATACTGGAACAATCCCAAGAGATCTCCAGGTCTTCACAACTTTCCAGGTACTTCTTTCAAGAAGGTAGGGAAGAGCAGGTCCACCCCAGGAGTTGCTTACCAAATCCGG
>Ga0181593_10001296_pt1 | contig 22452 bp, 28 predicted proteins | sample 071ome_19_FD_133756 | JGI IMG/M metagenome (GOLD analysis project Ga0181593, IMG submission 133756) | Coastal salt marsh microbial communities from the Groves Creek Marsh, Skidaway Island, Georgia - 071413AT metaG (megahit assembly) | ecosystem: Environmental > Aquatic > Marine > Intertidal...
CCTGCACTACCCCAAGCTTGCTCATCCATTACTATGCCAAGGCTTGTGGCACCACTGGCAAGAGGAATGATCCATATCCAATACCCCGGGCCCATCAGATGGTTAGTGCTCAACCAACGTCGGCCCTCGAGCGCCACTCTGCTCTGCCAGTCTGTATTATCCGTCCAGTCGTCAATTTTGAGGGTACGGTCGACTCGAAACCAAACGGCATTACCGCGGTGCTCACTTGATTTGTTCAGGTTAAGGGAGCGCCTAAGTAGACCGAAACGACCGGCACAGTCGACCAACCAACGGCTCTGGTACTCCCGCGCAGCGCCGCTTGCATCAACGAATTTGAGTCGCTTATCCGTGTCATCCAGCTTGACATCCTGAATAGAGGCCCCGTCGTCTATCTGAACTCCACTGGCGGTGAGCTCGGCGTAAAGATGATTCTCCAGTACACCTCGCTCTAATTGGTAGGTGGGCAATGGAAAGCGATTACTCGCGCCCAACTCATCATACTGACTGAAATCGGCTTGAGGCGTGCCAAAAAAACAGCGCAGACCAAATTTCTGAAGCTGCTGTTCTCTAAAATGGTCTCCGAGATTAAGGGTGTCCACCAAGTAGCGAGAGGCAATTTCGACGGTGGACTCCCCCACCTTAGGTGTCGTGTCGTGTAGCGGGAACCTTGCGCGCTCAACCACAGCAATATCGAGATCAGGTCGTTGGGCAACCAACTGCTTCGCCAGGCCCAAGCCCGCCAATCCTCCGCCTGCAATGACTACATCTTTTCGCGGCACTGGCATCTGTTGCTACCTCTTTTCGTTTTCAGCTTATGGGCTGAGGGGTTACTTGGAGACGTAGGCACGTCCCTACGCTGAGCGGTAATCTTAATATAGCGCTTTTTCCCTGCGATAAAGGCGCTAAAACAGCCAGCAATCTCGCTGCGATATTTGTCTTGTAACAAGACATAAGGAGATCAGGAAGAAAAAATTCCGGCCATTGGGTATCTTCACCTGGCTCCACTTCCCACTGCAACGTCGCCTCGCAAGCATCTGGCGTAGAGGGAGTAATCACTACAGCGGCGGCAAAGGGGCTGTGACACGGGTATAAGCTAGAGAGGGTTTGGGTTGCTGGTGTGTCATACACCGCCAGCAACACCGGTCCGCCCTCCGTCTGGCACTGCACCAGAGCCTCGAGCAAACCTTGGCTAACTGAACGATATAGTCCAGCTACCGCATTTGCGGGCCGAGAGCAGCCGGTTGCAATAGTCCAGTACCCTGCAGGTGCGTTATGGACCGAGTTATGGAACTTTGTTGGAGACAGCTGTTTTTTCTCCCCCGCCAATTCACGACACATGTATTCGGTAAGCTCGGTGTCTCCGAGGCCTGAAGCAAAGACACATGACATCTGGCGCTCTGATGCAGGGTAGTGAGCAGTGGCCTGAGAGCATACCTCTACAGCCAACTTGGCAGACAAAGGGGCTCGGCGTCGCTCATTACTTGGGATCACCGCTGGTTTGGGTGCCTCAGCCGTCGCTGCGGAATCCTGCTCACCTCTCATCAATGCAGACAACTGCGGCCAGTCGGTGAAGCCGGGGCCCCACGCGCCAATTCCCGAGATCGAGAAGATCATGCGAGCGCCCCTGAAACTCCGCTATCAGTGGATCCAAGCCCGAAAATCAAGCTGCAGTTATTGCCGCCAAAACCAAAGGAATTAGTCATAACATGCTCGGGCTTGTCATAACCGTCACGCACTACCACCGATATCGAGATCTCGGGATCAATCGACTCGAGATTAAGATTAACGGGGAGAATACCCGTGTTCAGTGCATCAAAGGCAATGATCGCCTCGGTGATACCGGCAGCACCCAGTGTGTGGCCAGTCCAACCCTTGGTCGAGGAGCAGACAGTGTTTGGCAGCAGTGATGCTACTACCTCGGCTTCGATAGTATCGTTTACCCTACTGGAAGTACCGTGCAGATTGATATATCCAATTGACTGCGGATTTAAATGCGCTCTGTCTAGGGCGGCTACCATAGCCTGACGCGCTCCCCGCCCTTCGGGGTGTGGGTGGGACATGTGGTAGGCATCAGAGCTTTCCCCGTAACCCTCCAGAACAATACCGGTGCAGAGGTCTTCCAGTGGGCTCACGGTCAACAGTGCAAAGCCTGCAGCCTCACCAATATTGATACCGTCCCGATCTCTATCAAGCGGCCGACAAGGGTTAGCGGACACCAGCTGTAATGCATTGAACCCATGTACCACACTGAGGCCCAAGGCATCACAGCCACCCACCAAAACGGCATCTACCACACCCGCCTGCAACCACCTCGAGGCAGAGGCAAAGACCTTTGCCGATGAGGAACAGGCGGTATTAATCAGTTGTGAAGGACCTCGAATACCAAGGTAATCAGCCACAAAGAGACACAGTGCGCCAGGGTTATGCACAACATCTTGAGAAAAATCCGCGGTTAGTTGGCCCTCGGCGTCTAAATGACAGTAGGCCTGCTCGGTACGGTCAATACTCGAAGTAGACGAACCTAGAATCAAACCAACTCTAGTATTACCAAAATGGCGCTGGACCTTGGCAACAGTATCTTCGAAACCACCCTGCCGCAGGCAGAAACGCGCCAGCGCATTGTTGCGGCTACACCACTGTCCCAGACCGGCAGCATCAACCTCAGGGACCCGGCCTATCCACGTATCTACGTCAGAGCCGTCTAGATCGTTAGGCCGTAATCCAGAGCGGCGCGTCGCAAGAGCTTCACGCATTTGCTCTACATTCAGCCAAGCTGCCGTAGTAGTTTGATAGTCGAGTACGTGGATTTGCATCGATATAAGGAGGATGGGTACCGAGTGATAATAATACGTGAGTCTGAATTATAGGTAATTATTAGAACCTAATTTTGTCTCGAACAGTCACTTTCACCGCTGGAAACTCCCCTCTCAACCCACGTGATACTGGTTTGGCAATCGATACCAATCTCGACCTGAGTGTGTGTCAAGTAGCTGCAGTTTGCCGGCAAGGGACAAGGTCCCTCAGATCGATGTTGGCGAGCTTCGATACAGCGCTGAGTCTTTTGAAGTGCTGAAGGGCTCAGTTAACTGACGATAGTGCTATTTCGCTCCAAGGCTCTTCCGCTCGCTTCTGCGCGCAAATTACTCCAACGTGAGATTAGGCACCTGTAGTCTGATAGCCTCGGCAATGACTCGGCGCCAGTCCACCCACTTGTGATCGCCGTCGAAAATCGCCTGTGTATAAGTCAAACCACTCTCGTCAAGCACAGCGGCAAAGTTCTCGTTGCTCGCCCTAATTCGCTCTGAATCACCAGTGCCCCACGCCAAATACAGAGACTTTTGACGCAAAGCTTCATTCTCAGTCCAACCCACAAACGGGTCTACATCACGGGGCAATGCATTAGGATCTCGCGCATCGCCCCAAATTCTCTCGTGGGGTACAAACCAACCTAACAAACCATTGAACTCCTCCAGCGCAGCCTGGTGACTCAACACCAATGCTGAGATCACTGACACGGAGGAAAAATGGTCCATCTCGTAATAGGCAAAGCGCAGAGCCCCGTGCCCACCCATAGAGACGCCCATAACGTGGCAGTGCTCAGGACACGCTGCAACATTAAACTGATCCCTCACCTCGGGCAGAAGATCAAGCATTACCCAATCGCGATAGCGATGGGTGTCGTCAGCCCAGTTCTCCCAAAACCCGAGCTCACCATCGGGATTAACAATCACAACTCGCGGTAAAGCTCCGGCGCGGTACTCAGCGTCCAAATAAAGATCAACTTCATAGCGATCAAAATCTAAATGCCCTCCGCCGGCACCATGCAACAGCACCACCAAAGGAAGCCGCTCCTCGGGATGCCATTCCGGTGGGGTATAAACCGAATACGCCATGGATCTCTCCATAGCTTCGCTGCTTAGCTCGGCAGTGAACGAGCGAGGTGTAACCGACTGACACCCTAAACACCCCACCAGCAATCCCGCCAACCCAATGGAAAAGATTGCCCGAACACATGCCACAAGAGGTTTTAGTTAGAATTCCGCAGTAGGGCGTTCATGATGTCCCCATTCAGGTTCATCACCCAGCTGTTGTAGTTCTTATGGATTTTGTTTTTCTCATAGTCGTAATCGAGCTCTTTGCTATCTGAAAAATTGATGCTGTAGCTTTCTTCTGAGTAATCAATATTGACTTGGGCAAAATGCTTACCGCGCACCCAAACACTCCCCTGAATCGTACTGTCGTCGATGTCTTTGCAAGCCCATCCCCGAGCGCCACAACCCTCCATGATCGACCGCTTCACTTCTGCTAGATCCATTCCATCGGGCACACTGGTATCTGTCACGTTTACAACGGGAACCACATTACTGCAGCCACCGAAGGCGAGAAATCCGCTTAATAGAATGACTACAACCCACGGCGACTTAACTAAAGTAGACTCATGCATCCTTAACTCTCTCCCTGCTGCTTTTTTATGAGCCTAATGATCTCGCGAAAGCATGTCCAGTTCTTTGAAAGCGCACCTACTTAATAGGGGCGCCTGAGCTGTTCTTTAGTATATATTCAGAAGCAACCGCAACTGAGAAAACTGAGTTTAACTGGGTGCTGCGGCATCATTGAGCCCCCCACAGTTAACAACAACCCACGAGAGCTTATCTTGATGTCCAAATTTTCGGCTTTAATCAGCATCTATGTACTGATGGTTTGCGCTGGCTGCGCGCAATACCAAAGCACACGAGGTGTAGACGTCAATTGGGGTGCGAACAGTGTCGGCGACCTTGAGCTTGGGAGCACCACTCGCAATGAGGTTCTTGAACTGCTCGGCCCTCCCTCACAGGTCATTTCCACCGGTGATGAAACTGTACTCTACTACCTCAATGAGAGTGCTGAAGGCCGCGGCCTGCTGCTCATTTTCTACAACCGGCTAGATGTTCACGCCCAATATGATCGAGCCATCTTTTTTTTCGATGACAACGATCTGCTAACCGACTACTCGACCCACATCCACCCCACTAATGAATAAACTTTGGGAACTTATGCGCTGGCCCTGCTTTATTATTTTAGTGGCGCTTGGCGGCTGCTCCCAGTCTTACTATCAACTGGGAGAGGCCATACCTGATTCATCTATGAACGACTGGGAACAGCAACCTGTAAAGTTGTTGTTGGCTGAACTCGGACCGCCGCACCGTATATCTGGAATCTCCGGAGGTTACGTCATGGGCTGGGAACATTGGAAAATCGAAAAGCGAGCGTTGGGCGTCAGTCTGGGACCACTTGGCGCAGATGCACTGCAGCTTGACTGGGGTGACGCAGAGAGTACGGCAGACTATTTTTTGGTTACCGTCAATCAGGCAAATCAGGTTACAGCTGCGTCTCGGAGCACGTTAGTTAGCAAAATCGGCGCTGGCATAGCGCTACAACCATTTGCTGGAGTCGCACCACTCGTAGAATTAGACGACCTGATCGCACCACTGCCTCAACACCAATGGGGCGCCAGCTTTTTGCTGCCTGTACACGAGGCGCTAAACAGTGCCTCCAACCCTGATATGGGTACCGCAGGTGTTGAGCAACGAGGCACGCCCCGCGGAGCTGGCCAGCGCACGCTGGAGCTGAATTAGCTTACACGTTAGACATCGTTTTCATCGTTATCGCCCTGTCACGTCAGCCGAACATAGCGCATGCCACAAGCGATGAAGTCACGAGGAACGCGGCTCCCGTGAAGGCCACGCCGGCTACAAGGCTATCCACCCTCTCGGAAGATCACCCAACCGGCGACAAACGCCCCAAGGCTCCGAGATACGATCACACTGTCCATGATCACTGCCTCGGGCAGTGCGTATTTGATCTGCTGCGCGGCGACCGTAAACAGCTTTTGATGAGGCGCGTGGGCGTACAGGCGCCTATGGCCCCCACTCGCGCTCAATACGGTTGGCCAATATTCATTCCAAAGTAGGGATTGGCACGATGTGTCTGCCATTCCATCTGGCTCAAGATGTCGCTGGAGTGCGTCACCCGCCCGCCGTCATCGAGTAGCGGCTTCACCCGAGACATCGCGGCAAAGCGCTCCCAACCCAGCGTGTACTGGGCACCGTCGATCCAGCCCGCATGCCACTGGGGCGTAAAACTGGCAATCACATCCAGCTCGGCGAACCGATCAAAGTCGTCATCCTGCACCAGGCCCAAACGGCAGAACGTGATGCGGATTTGCCGGGGGCCATCTAGATCAGTATTGGCGGCCAGCGAGTGTGTATGCCACGGCGCGACTGCAGCCAGACCGTCAATCTAAAGAAGCCCCAGCGAGAGCCATGGCCAGTAAGTGATGAGCAGCAGTGCCACCAGCAGAATCACCATAAAAGGAAGCGATGCGCTGTAAAGCTCAGTAATGGACTTTTTAAAGCGGTAGCTGGCAATAAACAAATTCATGCCCACCGGCGGGGTCATGTAACCGATCTGCATGTTGGCCAAAAAGATAATGCCCAGGTGCACCGGGTGGATACCGTAGCCCACCGGGCAGCCAGCCAATGGCGGCCTGTGCGGTGCGCACCAGCCGCTGCGAGGCCTTGCTCTCGGCGAGCGGGTAACCCGCCATCTTCAGGTCTTATCCTCCTTTCATGGATGGTCCAATAGAGTTAAACAGGCGTAATACTGTTGTTTCCTTACACGTAGGTTCAGCGACTGAATTTATGAAGCCGGTAGCCTTACTGATTCTAGCTTGGCTGGTAACAAGCTGCGCTCAGCCATTCCCTAAGCCAATGCAAAATTGTTGCGCTGACAGTTGGGATGATGCCAACGAGATCTTTCAAAAATCCTTCACGCGACACGGAGGATTATCGCTTGATGAGCTAACAAGCCTGAGCTACGACCTAAATGGCGAATGGAAATACTTGATCACAAAAATTCAGCCACTGGTCACGGATTCTGAGTATCGCGTTCGCTCACGAGAAATCGTCTACCCAAAAGTTGGCGCCTACCATGCACGTTACGATGGACCGAAGGGCAGTAAGTGGGTTCTGCAAAACGAGGGTATAACGGAGGTCTTCTATGATGGCGTCGCAAGCAGCGATCTCGACGTTTTACAGTCCACAGCGCTTACAGCGGAGTCATTTTATATTTTTGCACTTGGCCCACTCGCCCTTCACAACTTGAGCGGGTCTTTCGAAAGACTGCCAAACGTTACCGAAAACGGTAAGAGCTATCTCCGTATCTACGCGGAAATGCGGCCCGGCATTGGCGAATCTGATCTGGATGAGATTGTTTTATGGATCGATCCAGACACGTGGCTTACCTGGCGGGTAAGGTTCACTTTAGAGGGTTACGTCTCTACGCAGGGCGCCAACGTGGACGTAACGTTCACGGATTATGTTGAAGTGAGCGACTTCGCCTTTCCGTCTTCTTTCTTTGAAAGAGTCAGGGCACCCATTCAGATTGACGCACACAGTTGGGACACCACAAATCACCGGCTTAATGTCGCCCCATCACCTTCAGACCTGATGCGACCCCCAAATAAAACCATGCCCTAAAGACGAGGGTTTAATGATCAGCTTTCTTCTTCACACTGCCGTTCTACTTGAGTGGAGCCCATGACGGTTGTGCCCTGACCTTCGGTATCACTATTACTCAACACCGTTGCACCATCACCTATGAGTGCAAACTTAGCGTCGCAAGCCAGCTTAATTTTTACCCCACCCATAACGTTCACATTGGACCGCATACAGTACCAGCCATTGGGATTCAACAAACTGATTGTCGTACCACCCATAACGTTCACAGCTGTAGTCACGTAAACCAATTCCGGCTTGCTAGTCTCCTTATCGTCCACGGTTTTTTGACCGATGCCGAACACTTTAACGCCAGTAGCAAGCTCGCGATATTCCGAGTTATCTGAGAAGGGATGATCCTCAAATGCATCGAGACACGCGGTTATCGCGGCCGGTTGAGCAGAAATCGGCTGCGCATTTAATGATATTGCAGCAACAATCCACACAAGACTTAATATTACAGAACCCTTTCGCTTACCAAACACACTCATCAGTGAACCTCCGTAATTTATTGTCAAACTCAACACAATCCGCCATTGACTGACAGCACCTGCCGAGTGACGTAAGCCGCAGCATCCGAGCAAAGATAGGAAACTGCCGCAGCAACTTCCTCGCTAGACCCAGCACGCTGCATGGGAATTGCATTCATCACCTCTTCTGGCAATCCCTCGGTCATATCAGTGGCAATGACACCTGGAGCCACGCAGTTGACCGTAATTCGACGTTTCGCCAACTCAATAGAGAGGGCCTTGGTGGCACCAATGAGGCCAGCCTTAGACGCGCTATAGTTTACTTGACCCCGATTCCCTATCAACCCCGAAACCGAGGATAGCGTCACGATGCGACCGCCACTCCGAAGTTTAATCATTGGCATAACCAAAGGGCGCAACACATTATAAAAGCCATCCAAATTAGCAGAGACCACACTGTCCCACTGATGATCGTTCATTGCAGGAAACGCGGCGTCATTGTGGACGCCAGCATTACACACCACGCCGTACCATGCGCCCTGCTCCGCTACCATGGCTTCCAACTGATTTTTGGTCGTCTCTCGATCAGAGATATCAAATTGAATCAAATCTGCCGAGCCGCCTGCAGACACAATTTCGTCCACCACTTCGCGAGCCGCAGACAGATTTACCGCGCAGTGGACAGTGACATGAAAACCATCCTCGCCGAGGCGGAGCGCGCACGCCTTGCCTATGCCTCGGCTAGATCCAGTCACCAAAATACGTCTCGATTTCATTTTATTTCACTGCCAACCTAGTTCCGGCGCTCTTGATTTAGTTCATAACTGAAGGGGTATCGCGCGCCTAGATTTCACTGTAGGGGCCTTTATCTGCGGTAAGGCCCCTAAAAGTTAAATCCGGGTAACGTCCATGATAGAAGCAGTCAGTTGGTGAGCGCTGCTCGAATCTCTGGATTGTTAAACATTCGAGAAATTTTGGTGCCAAACGTGGCAGCGGAAAGCTGGGAATTAGCAGATTCAAAGCCCGCACCACTGATCACCTCATCCCCGCGATCTGAAACCGAGGCCAGCATAACGCCGCTCTCATCAAGCACCGATAAATCTATGTCATAAATCAGTCGGAACTTCATCATCGCGTCAGTCTTCCACTCGCGCACCCTCAGGACCACATTCTTATCCAAAGCAGACTGCTTAACAGATGTGAGGATCACAGCGTTGTCAGGCGACGAAAAGCGTATCTCGGTCACATCGAATCCCGCGCGCGTCAGTGCATTTGCCAAATGCTGCGTCATATCCTCTGCCATAGGATTTCCGCTGGTCGTGGTCACATCAAATGGATTACCAAAGCCCCCTCTTTGTAATCCGACAAAATTAGGATCTTTATTGCCGCTCAGGACATATTCTCGAGCATCTACCACCCCAACGGATATTTCCCCCTCTCCCTTGACGGGCAGAGCGGTGTTACCGATAGCATAATTATAAGTATTGCCAACGGCACACCCGGTAATCAGAGCTCCGAGGCATAGAACCGAACAGAAACGACAAGCTAATTGATGAAATTTCATAACCCTTCCGCCTCTCTCATAATCTCAGTGATCACCTCTTCAACCATTCCTTCTGGATCTTTGCGCACCAGCGAGGTTCGAAAAGACTGTCCAGATGCAAGAACATAGCTGGTCTCTGGGTCGCGAATCTCAATGCGTAGCTCGAGCATATACATGGTAATGTCCCACATCCATTGATCTACGTAGGTCACAATCGCATCAACATCTGCGTCGGGGGTTAATGCTTCGCCGTGGGAGACCCGCTTACCTCGACGGAGGAGATCTGCGGCGATCAGCTTTTCAACACCACGCGTGTCGGAGGGAAGACGTTGCACGTAAAACGATGTCATTTCCGCCACGTCCGAGCTTGGATCAACATCTGCACGCAGATTCTGAGAAGAACAACCCGACAGTATTAGGCCGCATATGGCTAACGCTAAAAAAGTGACAATTCGCATAAAAACTCCTTGGCGCAGTATCTACTCAGCGAAACATATCATGCCCAATACTCATCGGGAAATCTCTCTAGTAGCATCACACCCCAACGCTATAACGACCGATTAGGTCGAATGTGATAGCCGAAACATCTTTTCGCCTTTTTCGAGCCACGCTGCCAACCACAATGCACCCAGCAAATTAATTGCATTTGCCAACAACAAGGTCAACCCAAAACCCTGCACTACTGGTATGCCACTTGCCCCCAGCAAGCCAAAAGACAGCAAACTGGTAAGCCCTGACACCACTACCGCCCGCTCAGCTAAGTATTCATGCGCGCGAAACTCAAACACAAAAATTCCGTAATCCAGCCCCAGCCCTATGGCAAGGTACATTGCCATCACGTGAAACAGCGTAATAGGCCAAGCCACAAGGGCAAAAAACGCCGTTACACAGGCAATGGATAACGCTGGTATCAAAGCAATAAGTAGCGCCTTAGCTCGGCGATACACGGCCAACAAAAAGGCTGCGACCACAGCAAACACAGGGAAAAACAGCATCAGTGCGGTGGCTTTTTTATCCCGGAGCCCAGCTCTTGACCGCTCAATAACGTATTCCATCGACGCGCCCTCAACCATCTCGGTCGCAGACCTAATCGCTTCCCAGTCTGCGCCTTGGGGAACTAGGACCACATTCATGGTCACATCAGACACTTCAAACCATAGCGGTGGGATTATCCCTTCCAAGCCCACAACAAATTCTGATGGGGTCAGCAATTGCTTCTCGTTTTTCAGGTAGGCTTGGTTGAGTTCATTAGTATCAACCTCTAATCCAGTTACCCCAACGAACTGCTCCAAAACCCCGTCCGCACCATAGATCACGCGCTGTAACTGATAGTTATTTTTTTGCGAGGCAGCAGCTGGCACCAACCGTGTGAGAGAAAAAAATTGCGAAGCATCTACGTCGAAATCATTCTCCAATTTTTCGAAGAAAGCTCTGGTCCGGGTATATACTTCGTCCACCGACTGACCCTCAATAAAAACAAAGCGTCCCGGCTCGTAACGAGCTACCTGGCGATCAATGCGAGACTCGTTGGCCAGCTGGTTAGTATCTTTAGGTACGAACTGGATCGGATCATTCCCTTCTTCGACTATTGCAGCATAATGACTCAGAGTCACTATCAGACCCGCGAAAGCGACACCTGCCGGAAGCCAGATTGGCACTCCCCTCAATCCAATAATCAGCCGCTCTAGCGCCCCCACAATCGGGCCGTCATTTAACGATAGTTGATGGGAGACTAGAGGACAAAAAGCCATCACAGCGACCAGTGCCGCCGCGAGACCTACCCCCGAAAATACCGCTACCTGCGCCAATATGGCGAGGCCCGAGCCGGCCAATACTCCATAAGCAACTACAGAAGTTACTAAACTCAGTGTTAGCGCTCGGTATAACTGCAGGCGAGATCCAGACTTAACCGCTAGCCGCTCGTGTACAAAAAAATGTAATGAGTAGTCAACCACCACCCCGATCAAACTGGCGCCAAATACCAAAGTCATGACATGCAGCCCCGAGAACGCGATGTGCGCCGCCACAAATCCGGAAGCGATACCCAGGGCCACCGAAAGCACGGGGATCAACACCGCTAATGTGGAGCGAAATACTGCGAGCAAGAGCAGCACCACACCAATGACTGAAACGACAGAGATCATCACCACGCTGGCTTTAGCGGCGCTCGCAGCTGTAGCGGCATGAAAAAACAGTCCTCCTTTTAAAACGCTCACACCAACAAAGCTTCTCTCTACCCCACTGGTAATATCTTCAACCAGACCGAGTAACTGACGCTGATATCCCTCATCAAATGCTTTACTAGGCAGAATTACTGAGAAAGCTGACACCGTCACATCGCGCTCTTTCGTCTGAAGCGAGAGCAACGTATCCACCAAAGTGAGCGAATGCCATGCCATGGGGTCTACTGCCACAGGCAATATCTGAGGTGTCCCGCCCAAACCTAAGCGATCTGCCAGACGGTTCTGGAGAACGGCCTGTAGATCACCCGACGCTAACAATTGCTGCTGAGCGGGGCTAAGCAAATGAAATCGATAATCGGTTAACAATGGCGGCAACACTCTCTGAAGTAGTGCGTCATCCACCACCTGCACACCCTGAATCTCCGATAAATTGGCAACTAGCTCAGCCCTAGCAGCCTCTACTAGGGGCGCTTCTAATCCACTTAGTACGAATACTGCTCGCGACTGAAAATCAGCACCCAATTGGACTGCTGCAGATTGCTGTGCAACGGATCGATTGTCGGTGGGGGCAAGAGCCAGCAGCTCTGTTTCAAAACCCACCTCGTCGCCCTTTAAGACCACGAAGATCGCCAACCCCAGCAGCAACAAGGCAATACCTCGTCGGGCCAGCCGCTCAATAAATTCTGTAGTCAACATAACGGTCGCGCTGCCGAAGGCTTCACTCACTCGCCAATTGGAGTATTAGGCAACTTTGCTGCGATACCGGGCCTAGCGCCTTATTACAGCTACCACCAGAGTTTTGCCCTTCGCCAAGGGTGCGCGGCGGCTCTATAGCTACTGTTAGAGACTGACCATCCGCTTGTTCGATCAATACGATTCGCCCTCCAGCTTCGCTTCCCTCGCGAATAACGATGCGGCGAAGCGCCCGTCGCAACTGCCCAACACTAGGCTCCAACACCAATTGCTCTGCTCCCTCCAGTAACCGAAACTCTGCCTCTAGCTGTTGGCGGTCGCCCTGTAACAGCGCAGACAGCAAGCGGCCTACTTTCCTTTGAATCGGATTCTCTAAAGGGCTCACAGTATCAGTGCTGTCGACGTAATACATAGCTCCCGATAATAAAAATACCTGCGCGCTAACAATCGGCGATTCCATGGACCAGATGAGCCCGCGATCGCAATCAAAGTAGAGTTTTCCAGCCGTTTTGAGATAGTTCACGCCGTCAGGGAAAGCGCGCGTTTGCGTAAAGTCGGTCACAAAACGACAATCCTGCTCCACCAACCATCCTTCCGGTGCGGCGGCCCAACTTTGAGCGGCGACTAAGGCCATCCATGCACAACATCCAAGCCAAAATCCGTGTTGACGTCTGCTCATCATTGCCGAGACAAGAATGCCTCAATGGCCCCCACGAGCGCATGCGGTGCCGGATACTGCAGCTGGCCTTCAGGGGTAATCGCTACCTGGGAGGTCTTGCCCTTTGTCAATAAGGCCCCCGTCGCGCTATCTACAATCCTGTATCGAATCTCAAGCTTATATCGCCAAGACACCAGAGTCGCAGTGACGCTCACTCGCTGCCCAAAGACCAGCGCCCGCACAAATTTGGTTCGCATGTCGACTACGGGAAATAGAAACCCCATCGTTTCCATGGCGCTGTAGTTCACGCCTATGAGATCGAGTAATTTATAGCGGGCAATTTCAAAATAGCGCGCATAGTTGCCGTGCCATACAACGCGATAGCTGTCCACATCGTGAAATGGGACCTCAATATCAACGGTCGCTTGGCACTGCGCGCGCATTCCGTTAAGTCAGGCGCTCAAGCACGTCCAATAGGTCGCCAAAAGTCCGCACGTCTCTGAAGTCTTCAGGCTCAAAGTCCAGCTCAACTGCTGTCTCCTGCTTTATGGAAAGCAACAGATCCAGCATGTCGATACTGTCTACATCAAGATCATCATAAAGTGAGGCGCTTTCGATAATCTGAGTTTCCTCAAGCTCGAAGAGAGTTAGCATCACCGCAGTCAATGCAGCCTTGATTTCATCACGAGTCATGTCAAGCGATTTCCTTCTGAGATGTGGCGGGGTGGATCCTTTCTTAATTGTAATTCTATGGCGTTAGTCGGCATCGGTAAAATGCGACCAACGCCCTGGTGATCTGCCGGTATTGCAAGGTTCTAGGCTGCGTCTGATCAACCAATTCCTCAGCAGAGAATGGGCGACAAATGGTCACGCTTATTTCTGCGCGCTCTGCGGGTACTTGATACCACTTCTCGCCTTTTTGTAACGCCCGCGGCCTACACTGAAGAATCACTGGCAACACATCACAGCCACTAGCTACCATGAGGTTGGCCGCACCACGGCGGAAATTCAGCTCCAAATCGCTGGTGTTGCGGGTGCCCTCCGGGAATAACAATACGTTCTCGCCGTGCGACAGTTTATCTATCAACTTCTCAAACAAGTTGGAATCATCAGCTAGCACGAATCCTGCCTGACGCAGAGTAAGGCCCGTAAAAAAATTGCGCGCCAGAGACGCTTTAGCCACACAGCACACGTTAGGGATGTAAGCCATAACAAAAACTGCATCCAACAACGTGGGGTGATTAGCGACAACTAACTTACCCGATGGGTTATCAAAAATTTCGCGCACTACGACGTGCCGATACAGGCCAAAAAGCTGCATCAGCTGGGTAAACAACCAGCACAGGTGCTGGATCATCTGACGCGTGTAAAGCTGGCGGCGCTCCGCCCTAATAGGAATGATCCGAAGGATCTGGGATATTGCCGCGGGTAGAGGCGCAAATAACCCAAAGGCCACATAACTCATACCAGCAGCAGCGACTCTCCGACTTAACAGCGGTGCAATAACCGTCTCACTCATGCCACCGTGCACTCAATTTCTACTAACAACTCGGCACGACAAATGTCCGCTTGCAGAAACACCCGGTTACCAGAGGGGAGTGCTCCATCGACCAATGACCGAACTGCCTCCAAGTCCTCGGCATGCCGCAGATAAACCCTTAAAGATTGAATGTCATCCCGAGTTTTGTTCGACTGCTCGAGTAAGATTCCAATATTCTCTAGCGTCAATTCGGTTTGCGCCACTACATTTCCTGCATGCAATGACTCATGGCCCCGGATACTCGCAGTTCCTGATATCCACACCAGTCGCTCTCCATAAGACTGCGTCACCTCGGTAGCCCTAGCAAACGAAGGGCTGCTACTTCCGTACTGAGGGGGATATCGAAATGCATCTATTTGCAACGGGTTTGTTTTGTGCACGCCCGACCTGTCGGACAACAGCATGTGAACCGTTAGAAACTCACCCTTGTGCCCGAGTGCCGACGCCGCTGGAAATTCATCTTCACTGACATCCGCGAGGCGGAAGCCTGCAAGCCGGCCGCGGGAAAAGCGTTTATATACCTCTAACTCGCCAGCACCTCGGTTGATGTGCGGCACGAAATTCCAGAATTTAATAAGATGCGCACTTGTCTGCTCTGCTCTAAACGCGAGCAGGTCTCGGTATATCTCCATCGTCACCGCTTCAATGGCATTGTCATCAGAGATAAGTCGGGACTGCTCTGCAAAAGTGAACCCACCTCCTCGAACCCAGCGATTACCTCGCCATTCGCCACTACCCTCAACGGTGACTGAGGGCAACTGGAAATCCACAGAGTTCTCAGAATCAAGGCTGCTGAATACACCCCGAAATCTTGCTGCTTCATAGATTTCAGAATTTGTTCTTTTTAAGTCAGGAAATTCAATCCGGGCCAATGACACCTACAGACCACCTATCCTTATGAAGCCAGACCAAGATGTTGGAGGGAACTCGTGACTCCAACTTGCCAAGTGGCTAGAATACCGCGGTCGCGGCAAAGACGCTATAATCGGAATAAAACTGGCGCAAGACCCACGCCTGCGCGATCAAAAAAGGAACTTTCAGTGGCTGACCATACGCCTTTACAGCTCGAAGTAGCTGATCTAATTGTTGAAGCTCTCGAGCTTGAGGACATCGCACCTGCGGACATCGAACCCGAACAGCCGCTATTCGATAGTGGCCTAGGTCTTGACTCTATCGATGCCTTGGAAATAGCTCTTGCGATAGCACAACGCTATGGCATCGAAATGAAAGCCGAAGACGAATCTACCCGCCAAGCTTTTGCCAGCCTAGCTACCCTATGCGAGTTCATTGAAGACAACAAATCACCCTAACCCCATGACCAGCGGCGCTGCTACCTTTCCGCTAATAACGCGCCATTCATCCGAAATCATTGCGCGACTTGAAAGGCCTTCCTCCTTAGGTGGCAGTGGGCCTACATCAGTGTCAGTCCGCGAGTTTTGGGCGCATGTTATCGGCGTGGCACAACGGTTACCTGAAACACGATGCGCTATAAACATGTGTGAAAATCGCTACGTTTTTCTGGTTAGCTTCTGCGCGCTACTACTTCGAGGCCAAACTAACGTTTTACCACCCAATACATCCAAAGCCACACTGACATCACTGGTAAAAAAGCATCAAGGCTACGTACTAACCGACGTACCTAGCGATGATGCTGACATAGTTCTTGATCGAGGGCTCCTTGATCAACCAGCGAGCCACGCGCTACGGAGTTCTGGGCTCGACATAGAAATACCAGAAAGACTCATGGCTGCCATTTGTTACACGTCGGGCTCCACCGGCTCCGCTAAACCGATCGAAAAACCTTGGGGCACACTTTATAGGTCGAGCCTCATCAATAGCGCCAACTATCTTCGCAATCTGAATACACCCGTCAACGTTCTAGCTACCGTCTCCTCTAAGCATATGTGGGGACTGGAAACCACGATTCTAATGGCACTGCACTGCGATATAGCAATCAGCGAGGCGAGGCCTTTGTTCCCAGCAGATATCCGCACCCAACTTGAAGCACTGCCGTCACCTCGTCTGCTTGTATCTACTCCCACTCATCTGCGAGCGATATCACTGAACAAGGGGCCCTTACCCGAGATTCAGCGAACTCTTTGCGCTACTGCTCCTCTGCATCCCGTGCTCGCACATAATGTCGAGCAAACAACCGGCGGGGACCTGATCGAAATCTATGGCTGTAGCGAGATGGGATCTATGGCGTGGCGGCGACCTGCTTCAGCCGAGCACTGGCAGCTATTCGACGGCTTCAGCCTGACAGAAAATGTCGCCAGTGGAGTAATAATATCTCGCGCTGAACATATCTCAGAGGCTACGCCGCTGGGCGATATCATTGAGCTAGAGTCAGAGCGCACTTTTAAAATTCTTGGAAGGAAGGAAGACCTGATCAATATAGCGGGGAAGCGGGGATCCCTGTCTGAACTAAATAGCCTTCTCGAATTATGCCCCGGAGTCCTTGATGGCGTGATCTTCAGCCCAGCAGCTGCTAATGGCGCAGAGCGGCTCGCAGCAATGCTAGTGCTCGATAACCGCACCGACAAAAAAACCGTCGTCGATTATCTGCGAGCCAGAATAGATCCTGTATTTATTCCCCGACCTATACTTTTAGTGGATCAGTTGCCTCGCAATGAAAATAGTAAGCTCTCGATGTCTTTAGTTCGAGATCTCTTCTCCGAGTTGCTAAAAGAACGCAACTCACGACATCCAGCGGCGGGCAATGATTGAAGTATTCACGCCACCAAACGCAAAGTTATTGCTCATAACGTAATCAACCTCAAGAGGGCGGCAATCTTGTCGAATGTAGTCCAGATCCGCACACTCGGGATCTAAGTTATTGAGATTGAGCGTGGGCGCAAACCACCCCTCATTCATCATCATAATGGCTGTCCAAAGCTCAAATGCACCGCAGGCTCCCAGCGAGTGCCCGGTATAGCTTTTCATAGCGCTGATCGGGACATGGCCAAGAACATTGTAAGTAGCCTCGGATTCAATAATGTCCCCACGGTCGGTGGCTGTAGCATGAGCCGAGACGTAACCGATTGCTCCGGGATCAGTTTCAGCACTGATCAGAGCGCCTCGCATCACCGCTTCTTGCGACGCCTGCTGGGGTCGAACCAGATGGACGCCATCGGTATTCGTCGCATAACCGACGATCTCGCCATAAATGTGGGCCTCCCTCGCCAACGCCCGATCTAAGGACTCAAGAATGAGGGTGGTCGCTCCTTCGCCGATCACTAATCCATCACGGTCTCTGTCAAACGGCCGTGGGGAATCCTCCGGATTCTCATTGAAGCGTCGACTCGCCGCCATCATCAGGTCAAACACGGCCGCCTCGGCAGGACACAGCTCCTCTGCGCCACCCGCCACCATGACGTCCTGCAAACCAAGCTTGATCGCCTCGTAAGCGTACCCAATGCCCTGACTTCCCGCGGTACAGGCGCTAGTGGTCGTATACATTCTCCCTGTGATTCCGAATTTAATACTGATATTTACGGGCGCTGTGTGACTCATCAAGCGGGTGTAGGTAGTAGTATTCATCTCACTCATTGAGTGATCTCTAAGCAAGGCAAAAAACTCCGCGCCGGCGGAGCTGCTCCCGGTAGCTGAGCCATAGGAGATGCCACAGCGGCCACCACCTAACACTGGATCGCCCAATAACCCGGCATGTATTAAAGCGCGCTCTGTGGCCACCACGCCCATTTGAGCAACTCTGCCCATAGATTTTCGCTCTCTAGCGCGGTATTCCGGCGGCAAAACAAACTCTGACACCGGGGCCGCCAGGCGAGTCTTCATGTCCTCGTATAGATCCCAGTCGGGCATCGCGACTACTGCGTTGCGACAATTCTTCAGTGACGTGCGCACTGATTCCCAGTCATGGCCCAACGCCGAGACGGTACCAAAGCCGGTTATGACTACCCGACGCGAATTAGAGTTCGTCAAAGGCTCAGTTCCTCAACAGGTTTAAGCAACGCCGAGAGTGAACCAGTGGCCAGTTCAGAACCATTGGAAGCACCATAAATTGCGCACGAGAAATTAACCAAGTGGTTACCTACAAATGTCGCTCCCCACGCTCGAATTTTGAGAGAATCACCTAAGGCAAAATGATCAGTATGCGCGGTGAAGCTCCGGCAACCGAGAAAGAACCCTATAGTCGGCTCTACCATACCTTGCTCTCGTTGCCAGCCGTCACACAAAGCCGCCGTTTGGCCCATATATTCGAGGCCAATACAGCTGGGAACGCCACCTAGGCTCGCGAGATAGAAAGGGCTCTCTGCAGTTATAGAAACGATAGCGGTAGCGGTCTCAGCTGAAATCTCCAATACACGGTCTAGCAGTAGCATAGGTGGTCGATGCGGAAGCCATCTCAACAAGCGCTCATCAAGCTCGGCCATCAAAGTCCCTCCAATAAGGATAAAAGTTGAACCATTGGTAGGGGGCTACTCGCACCGCCTTCTCTAACTCGCAAGCATAGCTTTGGGCCAGCTGTCGTATCTTTTCATCGCGGATGCGCGGGGGGAGCGTTACCTGTTCGGCAAACTCGACCACATTAAAATACAACCGCTGATCATTCCCAATATGATTGCGCCAAGAGAACATCAATCTTACCGGACACTGAAGCGCACGCGCCAACAGATACGGCCCGATAGGAAAGCGCGCAGCTCGCCCGAGAAAACTTACCTCTACAGTGCGCTCGGCGCCCGACAATGGAATGCGATCACCGGCTACAAATACCCACTCACCTCGCTGGATCTTCTCCCTCAGCAACAGCATAGAAGCGACAGAAAACTCATCAACCTGATATACATTGATGCGAGAATCGTCACTAAATTCTCGCATCAGCCGCACAAAATTTCCCGCATGGCGATCGTAAACCAGCAAGTTGACCACGTGCGACAAGTTACCCTGTAAAAACTCGCGGCAATACTCGATATTCCCATGATGAGAGCCGATTATGAGCAAGCCCCGTGTCTCTTGCTCAGTGCGCCGAACCGCAGCCGCGTCGAGCAAGGTAAAGTCCTCGGCCAATACCGCCTCTCTCCAAGCCAGCAACTTGTCTACGACGCTCTCAGAAAATTCGTAGAAATGTCTCAGCCCGTCTCGCCACCCAGGCTCGTGGTCCCATTCATCCTTAAAATAAACACGGTGCTGACATAAAAATTCATAGGAAGCTCTGCGGGCATCTCCTCGCACCAAATAGAAATAAGCCACTATCGGGTATAGTGCAAAAGACAACGTACGCCTTCCCATAAGACGATAAATCAACCAGAGAGATTTGAGCCCTATCAGGGACCCTGCCTCGCGGCGACGATACCATTCTGAGTCCTGCTGATCGGAATTTTGATCTGCGGTTCTGATGCGAGCGGGTGCTGTCATCAGCGTCGCGCTCCACCCTTAATCCACCGATGCCACAGGAGCATAGGCAATCGAATCAACATACCTGTAATTAGCCGGATGTGCAGACCGATCAATCGCAGATTGTCCTGTAGGTAGCGAAAGTGAGAAGCGCCCCCCTTGACATAGGTCACGCGCGTATCGACGAAAAATATGGGGACGTCATTCCAAACAGCTTTGACTAAGACGTCGGTATCGAACTCCATACGCAGTCCGATAGGATGCCTTTGAGTTACCAAGGCTAATTCAGCAAGCGGGTAAACCCTAAATCCGCACAACGCGTCTTCGATCTGAAGCGACGTAGTCTCCAGTGCAGTAAAAAAATTTGTTATGCGTCGTCCGTACACTCTGACCTTGGGCGCGCTTTCCTCAAAGATAGGACGCCCCGATATAATCGCCCCCGGCTGCGCCTCGCTGGCCTCCAGGAAATAGGTCAAATCGTCAAGGTCATGCTGCCCATCAGCATCAATCTGAATAGCATGACTGTGTCCATCGGCGGCCGCAATCTCAAAACCCATGAGCACTGCTGCCCCCTTGCCTTGATTTTGGCCCATTTCTTCTAGCCTTACGTTGCTGTGCACAGCCGCCAATTCACGCAACTCAACTAACTCGTCCACTTGGCTACCGTCATCTACTACATAGATTGGCAAACCGGTATGAACAAGCCGCGGCAGAAAGCATTTGAACTGTTTCATGTGATTGAAATGGGGAACAACAAGACAATACGTCATACAGCGCCACTCGCTCGACCGATGGGAGCCAAGATACCACTGCTGTGAACTGTTTCTCCAGAGGAGTATCGGAACACCCACTGGCACTTTTCAGCTTGATGTTCAATAGATAGTGACGGCTCAGCATCTGGGAGGATCATTGCTGAGAACTTGAGACTCTTTATCCGAAAAGGGCCCTGGGGCACAGTAAATAGAGCGCGAGCGAAATATTCTGCCCAAAATACTTGGGCTACGCCTGGCAAAACCGGTTGGTTATCAAAGTGCCCCCGAAACCAGTGGGTGCTACCTGGCACAAAAAGGGTTAGCACAACCGTCATCCCCTCTCGCCTAGAGCTAAGAATCTCTGGCCACTGGTCAGGCATCCCTGAGGGAAAAGTAACTAATAAGTCTTCCGACATTACTTAAGTCAGCGCTCTGAGGGGCTTGATGCTTGGCGCGACCGCTTGTAATGCTGTCGATATAACCACTCAAGCCCACCAAAGCACAGCATGATCAGGTAAGAGTAGACGCTATTGTAGGCAACCCAAAATTGCAAAGACGTGCAACATGCGGTCCACGCTGAAAAACACCCATTGACAATGAGTAAAATCGTCCACGCTACGGTAAGCCGCCTCAAGTAGAACCTTGAACCTTTTTCTTTATCAAGATCAGCGAAACGCTCAGCGACTTTTTCTAAAAGGGTTTTGGGTTGTTTTAGCGACAGCGCAAAAGTCATGGCAACAGCAAAACTCATTACAACGGGGTAGATCTTGAAAAGGCTGACGTTATTTAACCACAGTGCCACAAGAATCAGCGTCAGTGTAGCAAGCAAAGTCAATTTGGCTGTTACAGAGTGCCATGCACCATTCAATCCAATACGCACGACCACAAGCAAAAGAAGCGTGAGCGACAATGGCCAAACGCTATCTGCCTGTACGCTGAAATAAACCAGCAGTGGAAATATGACGCCCGCCAGCGGCAGGAAAAAATCAGGCCACGACCGAATGTTTTGGAACATAGTCAGATAGCGCGGCGCAACGTACCCAATAGATCAGTATCGCTCCTAGACGCAGCTGAGCCACAGTCACTCACCATGGCGATGAGATCGGGGGCAACAGCGCGAATTAACTCCGTCGAGTGTGTGAGGGCTGACTCCAGAGTCACATCCGAGTCTTTTAGTTGACCGGCAAGCACTTGCAGGACTGGAACTGCATATTGATCAATAAAAATGCCCCTAGCGGGCAAAACTAGCCGCTTTTTAGCACGATCACGGAAAGCAGCCTGCATTTTGGCATTCAGAGCGAGGGACTCTGTAAGCTGAGGATTAATCGAACGAAGAAGCCGCGCATCCGTGACCGCACCGCGATAATACAGTAGGGCCAAGACCCCCCAGTAAAAGCAGTAGTCCCAGGTCAACTTAGCAGACATCATCACACGGTCTCCCCAGCCTCCATACTCTTGACGGTAGAGAGAAACGGTGTTGTCGAAGAATCCTCGAAAAAACGTATCTAAGATACGAGCATCTTGGCCAATGCAGTCTCCCCGGCTTTCCCGAACTACTAGATGGCTAATAATGTCGTTGGCCATACCAATGAAATCGCTACCGGGTGAATAAAATGGGTCGGCAAACACTCCAGCTTCACCACTCATCGCCCACCCGTCAGCAGAAAAACATCGTTTTGCTGCAAAGGAGTAGTCTTCGAGCGATACGAAGTCCAGCACTTTA